>ERZ1026870.1142-NODE-1142-length-12454-cov-15.460844_pt1 | contig 12454 bp, 12 predicted proteins | sample MGYA00380165_ERZ1026870 | MGnify/ENA primary metagenome ERZ1026870 (study PRJEB33269, sample SAMEA4719801) | human gut metagenome | biome: human-associated habitat; feature: organic feature; material: feces | place: Cameroon | collected 2013-10 ...
TCGGAGATGTGTATAAGAGTCAGATATATTCCACATACTCTCATTATTCTACCCCCCCCATACAGCCAATTTTGCCTTAAAGCTATTCTTATAAGTTAGACCTACGTAAACACTTCCTAAAGTATAGGCGGGTGCTTCTTGTGTTATCTTTCGTATATGGGTAGCTTCTTCTGCGGCTGCTTTTTCTTCATCTATACTACCTTTTATTTTGTCCAGTTTTATAGAAAGAAGAACACCATTAAGTTCTTTTCTTTTCAATTTTGAATCACGGTGACTGAAATCAAAATCATCAGATGCCAAATGAACAATTGCTTTCTTTTCTATATCATAGAAAACTGCATCTATGAGATGTTCTGATAGACTACATCCAAAGCAACTTGAGTTGTTGTACAATGCAGCTCCCACTGTTCCTGGAAGATTCACTAATCCATAATACCCTTTGAACCCTTGATCTACACAATGGCGTGAAAGAACCGACACAGGCATTCCACACGCACATTCTATAAAATCATCTTCCATCCAGAATTGCTTCACCTTTTTTGTACTTAGAACAACCTTAGGGTTATAGCTATCCAAATAATATATATTTGAAGTATGACCTACTACTTCAAACTTGACATTTTGCGAACATAGAACATCAAGACTATTCACTAATTCTTTAACATTAGAAGGAGTTATCCACAAAGAAGCAATTCCACCAGTCTTAATCCATGTTCGTTCTTTAAGCGGAACATTTTCTTCAAATTGAATTTTAAAATCTCTAAGTTTGTTTTTTATTGTTTCCATTAATAATTTCTTTAAATGAATATTTCAGTCATTATCCGATTATCGTCTACAATGTGGAAATCAACATTTCCATTTTTTATAGACTGTTACAATTCCCTTTCCGTAAACATCGTATTTTTCTTATTTTAGGATGATGTATATTACGAATGTAAGTATGCAACGGTGCAAGCTGAGAAGGTTGCTCAACACCATTCTTCACCCTTATCCATGTTTTCGATTGAGGAAATTTTTTACTAACAAGCCAAATATCAAAAGCCCCCTCTCTTTCATTCTTTTCATTAGCTTCTATAGCCTTTGATTGGATATAGCCATACAATTCATTATGATACTCCACTGTATTCCAATATTACAGATTTAATTGTTACCATACATTTTCTCATAATATTTCTGATAATCCCCCGAAGTAACATTCTCAAGCCACTCCTCATTATCGAGATACCATTTTACGGTCTTCTCTATACCTTCCTCAAACTGCAAAGACGGTTCCCATCCAAGCTCTTTCTGAAGCTTTGTTGAGTCAATTGCATAACGTGCATCATGACCAAGACGGTCTTTTACGTATGTGATAAGATTGAGGTCTTCACCTTCGGCACGTCCAAGTAAGCGGTCAACTGTCTTGATAACAGTCTTGATGATGTCAATGTTCTTCCATTCGTTGAAACCACCAATATTATAAGTCTCAGCTACCTTGCCCTTATGGAAGATAAGATCAATAGCACGTGCATGATCTACTACATACAGCCAGTCACGTACGTTCTCACCCTTGCCATAAACTGGAAGTGGCTTACGATGACGGATATTGTTGATAAAGAGAGGTATCAACTTCTCTGGGAACTGATAAGGACCATAGTTGTTTGAACAGTTGGTCACGATTGTAGGCATTCCGTAAGTGTCATGGAAGGCACGTACAAAATGGTCTGAGCTTGCCTTTGATGCTGAATAAGGAGAGTGAGGATTGTACTTTGTTGTCTCATAGAAGAAGTCTTCTCCGTATGCAAGGTGATGCTTCTCAGAACTTGCCTTTGTGGTGAAAGGAGGCTTGATACCTTCTGGATGAGTCATCTGCAAAGCTCCATAAACCTCATCTGTAGAGATATGATAGAAACGCTTGCCTTCATATTTCTCTGGCAACGACTCCCAATAGAGCTTGGCAGCCTGAAGCAGAGTCAATGTACCCATAACGTTAGTACGAGCGAATGTGAATGGGTCTTTGATACTACGGTCTACATGACTCTCGGCAGCAAGATGAATGATACCATCAACATGCTCATCCTGCATCAACTGATAGAAAGCGTCAAAGTCGCAAATGTCCATCTTGACAAACTTATAGTTTGGCTTATCCTCAACATCTTTAAGGTTGGCAAGGTTGCCAGCATAAGTCAACTTGTCAAGGTTGATGATTTTATACTCAGGATACTTGTTAACAAAAAGTCTTACTACGTGTGAACCGATAAAGCCAGCTCCACCTGTGATTACGATTGTACGTTTATATTGTGTCATATCTGTTTATTATTAAAATTCTGGATAGAGATTCATGTCAATAGAGAAAGGACTGTCGAAGTCTTTCAGTAGCTCATGCTTTGTGTCCTTCTCGCTAAGGATTGCATTCTCTGTTGGAATTTGCCAATCTATGCCAAGACTGTCATCAATGATGCTGATGCCACCATCTGCCTGTGGAGCATAGAAGTTGTCGCACTTATATTGAAATACAGCAGTCTCTGACAATACTGCAAAACCATGAGCAAAACCTCTTGGCACAAAGAACTGGCGATGGTTGTCCTCTGTAAGCTCTACCGCCACATGCTGTCCGTAAGTAGGACTTCCCTTGCGGATATCTACTGCCACATCAAGTACTCTACCTTTTACGCAACGAACTAATTTGCTCTGTGTAAAAGGAGGACGCTGAAAGTGTAAGCCACGCATAACGCCATAGCTTGACATACTTTCGTTGTCTTGTACAAAGTTTATCTTACGGACCTTCTCTTCAAACTCTCTCTGCGAAAAGCTCTCAAAGAAATATCCACGGGCATCCTTAAACACTTTTGGCTCAATGATTACCACTCCATCTATTGCTGTCTTTATTACTTCCATATTCTATTTTAGTTCTGTAGGTTGTTAATACATATTTTTAATGAGTCAGTCCAATACGGCACTTTCACTCCAAATGTCTCCTTTATCTTGCTCTTGTCCAATACCGAATATGCAGGACGCTTAACCGGGCTTGGATATTCTGCACTATAGCAAGGATTTATCTCACATTCATTATGACCGCTATACTCGGCAATCATCTTTGTAAAGTCGAACCATGAGCACACACCCTCGTTTGAGAAATGGTAAATACCTGTCTTTGAATACTCAGATGAAGAGTTTTCCTTTTTATAGTCCTCTATAATCACCTCAATAGCCTTGGCAAGGTCGTAAGCGTAAGTAGGAGTACCACACTGGTCGAACACCACCTTTAATGCAGGTTTGGTTGCAGTAAGATTGAGCATTGTCTTGCAGAAGTTCTTGCCAAACTCAGAATAAAGCCAAGCGGTACGGATAATGACGTGCTTAACGTCTGTTGCCATAATCTTCTGCTCACCATGAAGCTTTGTTGTGCCATACACACCAGTTGGGGTACCCTTTTGGTCTTCCTTACATGGAGTGTTGTATGGTTCCTTACCGAATACATAATCTGTTGAAATCTGCACAAGCAGACCGTTTGCCTCTTTCATTGCCTTAGCAAGATTCTCTGGTGCATCAGCATTCAGTTTTTCTGCAAGGGCAGCAAGCTTTTCGTCAGTTTCGCAAGCGTCAACATTTGTCCATGCAGCACAGTTGACAATAACATCAACATTGTTCTCATTCACCATCTTTCTGATTGCCTCCAAATCAGTAATGTCAAGATAAGTAGTCTCGACACCTTCTATCTGGTTGACATCAGTAAAGATATAATTGTCGGCGGAATGCTTGGCAATGATACGCATCTCATTGCCAAGCTGTCCATTAGCTCCGGTTATAAGTATGTTCATATTTCTAACTATAAATTTGGATTTCCGGTCTGCTTTATCTCATCAATAACCTTAAGCAGATACTGACCATATTGATTCTTTATCATTGGCTTCGCCAATTCACGCATACGTTCCTCGTCTATCCATCCCTGGCGATAGGCTATGTCCTCAAGACAAGCAACCTTCAATCCCTGACGTTTTTCCAACACCTCTATATATGTGGAAGCCTCAGAAAGGGAATCGTGTGTGCCTGTATCAAGCCAAGCAAAACCACGTCCAAGAGTCTGCACCTTAAGTTCATTATCACGCAAGAACCACTGGTTTACTGTTGTTATCTCGTATTCTCCACGTGCCGATGGCTCTATCTTGCTTGCCACATCCACTACCTTATTTGGATAGAAATAAAGCCCAACAACTGCATAGTTGCTCTTAGGATGCTCTGGTTTCTCTTCTATTGATAGGCAATTACCATCCTTATCAAATTCAGCCACACCATAACGCTCTGGGTCGTTCACCCAATAGCCAAATACTGTAGCCTTCTTCTCTTCCTCAGCAGCTCGTACTGCTTCTTTAAGCTTGGCAGTAAATCCCGATCCATGGAATATGTTGTCACCAAGTACAAGACATACACTATCGTCTCCTATAAAATCCTTACCAATAGTAAAAGCCTGTGCAAGTCCATCAGGAGAAGGCTGCTCGGCATAAGTAAAGTGTACTCCATAATCAGAACCATCACCAAGCAGACGCTTAAAGCCTGGGAGGTCGTAAGGAGTTGATATTATCAGTATATCGCGAATGCCAGCAAGCATCAGCACACTGATAGGATAATACACCATTGGTTTGTCATAAATAGGCATAAGCTGCTTGCTGATGCCCTTGGTAATGGGGTACAAACGTGTACCGCTACCACCTGCTAATACTATACCTTTCATAAATTTTTTGTTTTTGAATTAACAACATATTCTACAACTTCATCCCTTTCAGGATCATACACATAGCCTATTTCGTCTATACAATTAGTATATTCCATAGGTATAGGTGTCAAATCCAATACGCATATCTGGTTTGCGTCAGACTTCTGAGGAATGTACTGATATTTGTAAAATCCCAAGCCACGGATTACCTCACTATCAACATAGAGTTTGAAATCACTATATTTGTCAAGTTCCGCAGATATGCCTCTTGGTATAACTATGAGTTTACCTGCACAGCGAGGGTATTTTTGTAACAACAAGTCAAGAAGTACTTGACAGAAATCATTGGTATTTACAGAATTTTTCATATTGTTCTATTTTTATTTTCTTTTAAGTTAGTGCTCAATTTAGGGCATAGCCTTTTGTATAGGCACTTTTGCAAGTGCCTATATATTGAGTAAAATTCAATCGTATATTAAGTGTTTCAGACATTTTCTTAACTCGACAATACCAATAGGAGTTTTGCGCTCGGCTCGTAGGGATGCTTGCTATAGCAAGAATGCTGAATTATGAGTTGTTCGCTGCTATGTATGCAAATTCAACAACGAAGATACTTCTTTCTAATTTAAGCCATAATTTGTATGCTTACATTAATATTGACAATATTTTTACCAATACTTAGAATACAACATGTTTAGTTTTCAAATTCCTTAAACAACTCATACAAGACTTTTGCCGCAGAATTAATTTTTTCGAAACACACCTCAACATCCTTAATCAATGGTTTCTGAAATATAGATGTTTTGTCGTAGATGAAAAAACTCAAATCGTCTCTGAGTCGTTGCAATATTAAGAGTTGTTGACCATTAAAGATATTCTCGTAGAGATAAGCCATATCCCTGATAGAACACAATGTACTCATCAATGCATTCTGAATGGAAAGGATAGAATCTTCATTAAGACCTGTCTTTGAATTCTTAAATCTTGAATTACATTTTTCTACATTCATCTTGAATGATGCAACTACACTTTTTACCAACCCAGGATTTGTCAATATCGGATTCTCTTTATTTTCTATTTCCTGAAGATTACACAGAAGATTTAGATTCTGTGATAGCAAATTCAATAAAGAAATCACTTCTGTATGGCATAATTTAGAACTGTATTGTTCTATCTCCTTTGAAATCTTCTCCTTATTTGTATTGAATTCATCTACAGTTTTTTTAATTTCAGTTTGAAGAGTTTTCTTTTCATTCTCAAAATCCTTGTTAAACTGCTCTAACTGAAATTTCTGACTGTTGTTCTGATTCATGCCCAACACAATTGGAAGAATAGTACAAATAGAAGCAATAACCGACATCCATAACGTGAGATTCAAATTCATTGCCTCCTGAGACTTATTCAAACTCTGCTGATGCTGCACAAATATAGAATCCCACTTGTTACACAAGGAATCCAGTTGATCACCAGCAAGGGCTTGTAAAGAAGGATTATGACGGATTGAATCTCTATATGCCTGCTCATGTTTTATCAATGTAGAATCAATAGTCTGAGCATTTCTTATGTTTCTGGAAGCAGCACATCCTGTAATATATATAGCGATTACGGCGAAAACCACTACCAAAATTGAGGAAAAATAATAGTGCTTACTCATAAATTTTAACATACAGTTTAAACGTTTTTTCTCTACTATCATCATTTACACCTGATATTGGTGTAATATTCTTAAAATCCTCGTATTCTATAATCCTAGCAAAACTCCATAAACACGTATCACTAGTTTTCTTTTTTCTATTTAGCGTAGAAACAAGCTGCTCATCATGAGTAAAAAATATGACTTGCAAAGGATGCCCTTCTAACATCTTATCAGCCTGCAGCTCCAGGATATTGAAAAATTTAAATAGCTGTCGTTTATTCTTGTAATCATTGGCATAGAAGATATCGTCTAAAACCATCGGGAACGTGAAATGTTCTCTTCGCATCTTTACAAGGTTGATTGCTGCCTGTAGGGTAAGATAAAACAACCGGTAACGGAATGTGTTAAAGTACTTATGAACTGGCACTTTATTCACCGTAATTGTTATTTTTTCATGTTCAATATCGGAAATGTCAAACTCAAAGTTTTCTCTTTCCAACAAGAACGTATCGTTAAACATGTCTTTCAACAGCTGACAGAAGTCTTCATTGACTACTTCCTTGACAACTACGTTGATTTCATCTCTGATCTTTCTACGTATATCTTTTAATTGCTCCAACAACTGATCTATGCTTTCACTAGATATATTGTCAATAAAAGGCTGGCTTTGCGCAAACTTTCTTGCCTTGACGACTGCATATTTTTTGATTACATCAGTTAAATCGAAATGAGTATCACTCAACAAAACATTCAATCGGTTTTTAAATCCAGTAACCAGATTAAATATTCTAGTTTTTAAATCTTCTATTGTTCTATTACTGTCCTCCCCATTTCGTTGATCTACAAACAGAAAAGTCTGCTTTGCTAAAAACCCCCCATTATTTCCTTCTGATAATGTTGTAATCCTAGCCTTGATATCATTAAGCTGTTTCTCGTAATCAGCAAGAGCAACAACTGAATAAACACTTTCTTTTAACTCTTGGGGGATGCCAACCTTTTCTATTAAATTATTCAGATTATCATCGTCAGATAAATGTTGCTGCCATCCAATAAGAGTGCCTTCAAGCTTCTCTCTAAATTGGATTAACCTCCGCCTGTTATCAACGGATAATAACGTAGCCTTATCTATTAGCAATTCTCGCAAAGCATTTTGATCAACTTCGTCATCTCCTGAAAGAATATTCTTTAAGTATGATAAAGCATTAATTGTCTTGTCAAAAAGCTTGCTCTCTGAGTTCTCCGAGATAAAATCAACAAAATCCCTATCCAGGCCAAAGGCATATAGGAAGAAGTCATACCAGTTTTTGGTAGAATCCTGCAACATATTAGCCCCTATATCATGTTGAAAATCGCTTGACTCCATAATACTGTTTTCCGAAAAGAAAAAACGGCTAACATCTATATTCTTATTTTTAAAGTCATCGGAATCAGACCTTATCTCACACTGTGACGTTTTTATGATAATACTGTGATTGTCAAACCCCTGATGAAAACTAAACCATTTCTGATTGATTTTTCGATATGTTGCTTCACTGATTTTACCAGTACTCACAAACTCCATGGAATCAAACAGAGAGCTTTTACCTGAGCCATTGTCACCAAGAAAAACATGAAACAAGCTTTTTGCCTGCAGCCTTCCTGGAGGCACATCATCAAACGAAAGCGAGAAATACTCACCTTTACTAGGCTTGCCATACTTTCTAAAATTTTGAACCAACAGGCTCTTGAAAGTATAATCTTGAAAACCAGCAGTCTGTCCAGCATCCAACTGGTAAGAATCGAGCTGATTAAAAAAGCCCAAGACAATAGACTTATCTATTTTAGAAAGGGCATTTTCATCTTCTGATAATTCCAAAGCACCTTGGAGAATCTGAGCAAAATTCTCAGAATCTCCAAGTGCTTTTTTTATTAGCCCTACTTGAAATGTATTCATTGAATCATTGATAAAAGTTCTAATAAGCGCCCTTTCAATTCTCCCTTAGGCAGATGAGAAAGTTTGGCATAGCTATCATTCTCTTTAATCCATTCAAAAGCATTAATACCATCCGAAAACTTTTTATCTTTCTCAGACAGATAATAGGATTGCTCCTCTATGCGATCCAAAGGAAAACGTGAAGACAATCCTTCAAAATTAACCACAGACCATACATTCAGAATATAATATGCCGTGATTAGCTTATCAAACAAGTTCTGGTCTTTCAGCTTATCACTAATAGGCTGCATGACCTTTCTTACAGATTCATATATTGACAACGAAAGGTCTGGACTTCTATTTATCGAAAGATACGGCTCAGGCATTCGCATATATAGAGTTCTGAACTCTGCATCCATTTCGTCGAAATCAAAAGCCTTTTCTGAATTCACCAGTTCTCTTAAGTTAGAATAAAAGCAATGTATGCTTTCTTCCATTCTCGTAGTTGAATACATCAGATAGTTCAATACCTCACGTAATTCAGACAAACCATAATTTGCCACTCGTAGTTGATCCACAAATTCGATATAAGAATATAGAACTTCTTCGTCAGCATTTGACATACCAACTCCCAAAGTCAATTCATGAGCGTAAGTTGTATCAGTAAGACGGAGGAATTCATCATCCTCCAGCATAAAAACCTTGTTATTGATGGTAAAGTCTATCAGATCTTCTTCAGAATCCTCTAAACTTGCAAGGAATTTATATCCGTGATTGTACTCGGCAGATAACTTGCGACCAAAAATAACATGATTACCATCTTTGGTATATTCACCTATAATAACAAGCAAGCCCAAAATCAGCTGCATTTCTGCCTTATGCATAATATTTCCTCCCCTCTTGTCACAATAGGTTTGGAATATATGTACCATGGTTCGCAGAAGCTGATCCTTATCATAATCTTCATTTTCTCCGGAGCGGAATACCTTTGACCAATAAGCTGATGTATCAGTTTCATGCCTAACATAATTTGGCACAATCGAACCTCTATCTATACGAGAATCAATTGCTTGATTTACAAGCCGGATTGTTTCCGTACCTGGCTTGAAATAGCCCTGATACCGCTTATACAAAGAATAATAACTTTCCCCGAACCTCAATCTATTGAATTTCTTATCAAAAGAACGAGAAGGCAATTCTACATACCAATGCATAGCACTGAACTGGTTAGAAACCATCTGGCTCAATGTGATAGCCCGCTTGTCGAGATTGTCAATGTTCATCCAAAAACGGTATCCATCTGCATAATTCTGCGGTATCACAGCACCATCAATATGGCCTACAGGATAGGTAACCACACCGTCATTAGAGTGATAAACAAGTATCTCGTTCAGCATAACAGCAACCTGCTTACCGACAGTTTCTCCTAACAGATAGATGAGATCTGGCTCCTCAACTCTTAGCAGAGACAAATTCTCTCCGAGCAATGCCTGTACTAAAGAATCTTTTATACTCAAAAATTGAGTAAATGATAGCAGGTAATTCACCATGACGATGAGGCTCTTTTTCTTTTGATAAAGATATTCCTCATCTACAAACCCTACGTTGGTCTTTTCCGAGCAAGCCTTTATATATCGCCAGACACGATCAAGATAACGATCGAACTTCGTATCTACCTTGTTTAGATAATCATCACTGATAACGTAAGGTGACATAGAGACGATGCTCAGCCTATTTCCCTTCTTGAAGAATCTAAGTTTAGCGAACTCAGGCCAAACATCCGTTGGTACTGTCTTATAGAGATAATCTGTGAGATAAGTGTAAGAGCAATAATCTTTCTTTTCTTCCCGAGAATAGGTCTTGGTGACATAATAATATGTTTCATCCTTACCAAGATTTCTCTTTTCACGTTCTATGACAGTAAACTTCTCTAAAATAGATTTCATCTTATCTTCATCAATATCTTCTCTGAGATCAATATAAAAGATAGGATGCTCTATATCGTAGGATTTACCCAACGTTAAAAACTTCGAGATTATAGCATCAATAAAAAAATGCGTATCGCGCTTCTCTATTTTGCGAGTAGGAACCAGCTTTTTCATGATGCTGACATTCTCTAAAGCATCAGAAGTTAAAACCAAAGGGTTGGCTTCAATAGTATAGTCGGAACTCCCCATGCAACTTGCGATCGACAATACCTTACTGAAAGTTGTTCCATTATATATAGCCTCATCAACAACCGTACATGTATGATAGTTGCTTATATCAACAAATGGCAAAGCCAATTCACTAACGACATGAAGCAGACTATTACCATGAGAAAACGTCTGTTGGCACCACTCCAACAAGCGTGGAGCCTTACGAGAAATGGCAAGACACAATCTACCCTCACCTTCCAAGCCATAATACCACTCAAAAATCATATCATTGAGCTTATCATAGTCGCGTCGAAAGCCAGATCTTATGAATTTGATAGTCTGCGTTGTAGATGTTGTAATATTATTAGCCATGCTCTTAAGTTTAAACATTATTTTTTATATAACGATATTTTTATCCGTTAAGTATATCATGCCTTTTAAAATTATGATTATTTAGGACTTAATTTTTGTCTTTATTTTAAAGGCAGGTTAGTTAGTGCTCAATTTAGAGCATACTCTTTTCTAAGAGTTCATTGTTTATAATTACTTGATTTCTCCAGAAAGTATCTCTCCATAGATGTTAACAACTTGTTGCTCAAACATCCCTTCTTTCTGTTAGTGCTCAATTTAGGGCATAGCCCTTTGTATAGGCACTTTTGCAAGTATATATATTAAGACTTTTATTAATAATTCTATACATTATATTATATATAAGATAGATCAATGCCATAATTATCTTTTACTGCATTTTGTAGTAAATGTACTGACGGCACATGAATAGCTTTGCAACCATAAAATGCTTCATCTTTACGAATGATTAAATCATAATCACCGTTATATCTCATGACTATAACATTTTCACCTTTTTTCCATGCTCCATTGTCTGGTAACATATACACACTTTGGTTAACATCAAAATTAAAACCGAATTTTCGTAATTCGACTTCAGTTGTTTGAACATCTTTTACTAAATCCCATTTTTCATTAATGTTAACATAAAACTCTGATTGATCACCAAAATCTCTCATAGTTACAATATGGTCGTTTATATTTATATCAACGACCATGCATCGGGTCTTTTTACCTTCAACATTTATATAATCGACATAACTGCCTTTTCTTAAATCTTCAAGTCTCATATTTTATTTTCGTTAATGTATCTTGCTTATTCATGCAATTTATCACTATCTCGCAACCTTTGCTTAATCCCATCTAAAGTCACGTCAGCCCAATGCTCATAGTTCTTTTTCAGTTCCTCTTTCTCTTCTGTAGAATAATCAGAGTGTTCGATGTAATCTTTCATACATTCAACTGCCGTCTTCTTGAGCTGATCAAGATCAGAACTCAGAATCTTACTGGTAATGAGCTGCTCGGTAATTGTGCAATATATATAGCCATTTAAAAAGGCACATATGTCTTTGGGGGCTAACGGTTCCATGTGCATATCGTTAATAAATTCAATACAGCACACTTATTAATGGCTTGAAAGATATTCCTCTTCGTTTTTCTGTATATGAAGGCTTCAAATCTAGTTGACTCAAATGACTATCAAAATAAGCTGCTAATGACTTTATATCCTCATAATCTAATTCTCTATAGTCATCTGTTGTCATACAAATTCTTAATTTTTTACATAGACGTTGATTTTTAGAAGCCAAGAGAAAAGACCTTATAACCTCATGGAGTTTATCTTGATATGAAAAATCAGCAGGAAGCCCAGAAATGCTACTTGCTCCAAATACAGTAATGTTTAAGGTTTCATCCTTAACATTTATCACTGCCAGTTTTTTCCATAATGAAGAAAGAAAATCTGTATAAGTAATTCTACTCATAGAGGAATTTCCATTTGGTCTCATTCGACTGAAAGCAGTCAGAATATAATTTTGTCCTTGATGCTCTATATGTATAACTGTACCAATACTATAAACCAACTTTTTACCCTTTAATTTTGGATTCATAGAGGATTTTACCTTATTAGTATCCAATGTTTCATATATTTTTTTGTCTAATTCTTCTATAGAATCACCAAAATGCCTGTCTCTTATACACATCTGACGCTGCCGACGATCTACTCT
>ERZ1026870.1144-NODE-1144-length-12413-cov-16.255219_pt1 | contig 12413 bp, 10 predicted proteins | sample MGYA00380165_ERZ1026870 | MGnify/ENA primary metagenome ERZ1026870 (study PRJEB33269, sample SAMEA4719801) | human gut metagenome | biome: human-associated habitat; feature: organic feature; material: feces | place: Cameroon | collected 2013-10 ...
ATCAATTTATTGTATGATTATTTTTCTTGATATTTATTTAAAAGTGCCTGATGTTGATTAAAAAAAAAGAGCTTGATGTCGTTTCAAGCGGGGTTTTAGGTCCTTATAAAAACAAAAAACATAGATTGTTTCACAACAACCTATGCTTTCTTAACCTTAATAATCTAATACCATGAAAAACACATTGCAAAGATAGTTTGATTTTACAAATAAGCAAGTGCTTTCGTCGTTATTTATTGCGTATATAGCATAATTTAACTGAAATCTCATGAAATTTACTTTTGTTTACAGTTAAATGGAAGACTTGTTTCCATTTATGCTTTATTCTCTGTGTGTCGTTGTTACATCAGCAAACTGCCTATTTGATAGACAATAGCCGATACTATCCATGCAAGCACAGTGGTATAGCAAGCTGCAAAAGTAGCCCATTTCCATGAGCCAGTCTCGCCCTTAATGGCTGCAATAGTGGCTATACACGGGAAGTAGAGCAATACAAACAGTAGGAAGCAATAGGATGCAAGCGGTGTGATGCCATCGGCAACCATCTGTTTCTGCAAATGTGAGTAGGATTCCTCGGAACCTTCCTCGGCAGCCTCATCGCTATGGTAAAGAATACCCATTGTGGAAGCAACGATTTCCTTGGCACCTACACCAGAGATGAGACCTACATCAAGTTTCCAATCGAAGCCTTGAGGACGGAATACAGGTTCGATAGCATGGCCAATGCGACCAATGTAGCTCTGTTCCTGCTGTTGTTCGCGCGATAGGCTTTCGTCGTGTGGAAAGTAACCAAGAGCCCAGACAATGAGGCTTGCTACAAGGATGATGCCTCCCATCTTCTTGAGATATTCCTTACCCTTCTGCCATGTATGTCGGCCAATGGCCTTGGCTGTAGGGAATCGGTAGGGTGGAAGTTCCATAACAAACGGAGTGTCCTCGCCCTTGAATAGAGTCTTGCTGAACAGTCGGCTCATTATGACAGCCATGACTATGCCCACAAGATATAGCGACATCATGATGGCAGAGCGATATTGCTGGGCAAACATGGTTCCTATAATCATAATGTATATAGGGAAGCGTGCCGAGCAACTCATGAGTGGCAGGATGAGCATTGTAATAAGGCGTGAGCGTCGGCTCTCGATAGTGCGTGTTGCCATTACGGCTGGCACGTTGCATCCAAAGCCCATGATGAGCGGGATGAACGACTTGCCGTGCAGTCCCATCTTGTGCATTAGCTTGTCCATGATAAAGGCAGCTCGGGCCATATAGCCGGAATCTTCCATAAAGGAGATGAAGAAATAGAGGATGAGGATTTGCGGCAGGAAGACAATGACAGAACCTACTCCTCCAATCACTCCATCTATAAGCATGTCCTTAAGAGGGCCTGCTGTCATATGCTCGGAAATCATAGAGCCAATCCATTCGACACCAGCTTCTATCCAGTTCATAGGATATTGGCCAAGCGAGAACGTTGTCTCGAACATCACCCATATCATAAGAATGAATATAGGGAAGCCAACATACTTGTTGGTGATGACGTTGTCGATGAGATGAGTAACCTGATAGGTGTCCTTTTTATTGCCTGTCTGGTAGCCGGCTTCTTGAAGAGCGCCGTGAATGAAACCGTATTTGGCATCCATGATAGCCGTTTCCGAATCCTCGTGAGTATAGGTTTGCACGTCGGCTGTTGCCTTATCGCGAACGGCCAATATACGGTCGGGATGGGAAGTAGAGCTTTTGATAAGCTGCTCGGTATCGGAGTCGCGCTCAAGCAATTTGATGGCAAGATAACGTGTGGAGAACTTGTGACGTAGGTCGTTTTCCTTCTTCAGTTCGGCCTGTATTGCCGTGATGCCCTCCTCGATGTAGGTGCCATGGTTGATGTGTATATGTCGGAACACATTATGTTTAGGCTTGACACCCGAAGCAAAATCCTCGTCGTGGTCGGGTTGTTCTTTTTCCGACTTGCTGTATTGTTCGTGCCACTGCTTGATGCCTTCGGCTACTTCGGGGTCGAGATTGCCGTTGGCGTCGAGGAAGTCGAGACCCTCATACATATTAATAATGATATGGAACAGCAGTTCGACACCACGTCCAGTGGTGAAAGTAGTAGGAATCATAGGCACGCCGAACAGCTCGCCCAATTTTGCATAGTCGACATTATCTCCACGTTTCTCAGTCTCGTCGAACATATTTAACGCGCACACCATACGCAAGTGCATGTCGATGAGCTGGGTGGTAAGGTACAGGTTGCGCTCAAGATTGCTTGTATCTATAACGTTGATGATAACGTCGGGAGTGTTCTCGATGATTTGCTTGCGCACATAAAGTTCTTCTGGCGAGTAGGCAGAAAGCGAATATGTGCCAGGAAGGTCAACAATATTGAACTCATAGCCTTCGAATTCGGCATGACCAACCTTGGCATCGACAGTAACACCAGAGTAGTTGCCTACACGCTCGTGAGCTCCAGAGGCAAAGTTGAAGAGAGAAGTCTTGCCACAATTAGGATTGCCTACAAGCGCAACATTAATGGTGCGGCGTTTCTTCATAGCTGCATCACGTAGCTGTCCCTCGGTAAGTGGGGTAGGGTTAGGGGCAGCCTTGTCTTCTACAGATGCGTTGTTGGCAGCCTCGTCGTATGTATCGGACGGGTTGTTTGACTTGTGCTGTTTGTTTTCCTTTTCAATTCTCTCGGCTTCCTCCACGCTTATGACCTCAATCATATCAGCCTCAGAGTGGCGTAGCGATACTTCGTAGCCCATGAGTTTGTATTTTACAGGGTCGTGTAGAGGAGCATTTTGCAAGACATCAACCACCTTGCCTTTGATAAATCCCATCTCAACGATACGCTTGCGGAATCCTCCATGTCCCATCACCTTAACGATGACACCGCGTTCGCCGGTTTTCAAATCTGATAACTTCATATTATCTATATATGTTATTCTGTATACAGTTTTTTATATTTCTTTTGCTATCTAAAATGACAAAGTTACACAGAATAATTGAAAAGTGGTTTTATAATTCGAATTAATTGTGCTAAAATACCTAAAAATAGGTACTGGCTTGGGTGTGCAGGTTTAAATGGGGTGTGGTAAAGTATGTATTTAAGGCTCAATCGCTTTGCTGTTCGGAAAATAATGCTTATATTTGCAGACACAAATAACGTTATATGGGAATTTTTGGATTTTTTAATAAGAACAAGAAAGAAGTTCTTGACAATGGACTCGAGAAGACCAAGCATAGTGTATTCGACAAGATTCAGCGTGCCGTAATGGGCAAATCGACTGTTGACGATGAAGTGCTTGACAATCTGGAAGAGGCCCTTATCACATCAGACATAGGCGTGGAGACAACGCTTAAGATAATAAAGCGCATTGAAGAACGTGTGGCTCGCGACAAGTATGTGTCGACATCCGAGCTGAACGGAATAATGCGTGACGAGATTGCCGCGCTGCTAACCGAGAACAATACAGCCGACAACGACGACTGGGATTTGCCTACGGACCATCGTCCTTACGTAATCCTTGTTGTTGGAGTGAACGGTGTGGGCAAGACCACAACTATCGGCAAGCTTGCATATCAGTTTAAGAAGTCGGGCAAGAAGGTGTATCTTGGTGCTGCTGATACATTCCGTGCTGCTGCTGTAGAGCAGATAAGCATTTGGGGTGAGCGTGTAGGTGTGCCTGTTATTAAGCAACAAATGGGTTCGGACCCTGCATCTGTGGCTTTTGATACATTGTCTTCGGCTAAAGCTAACGGTGCGGATGTTGTTATTATTGATACAGCCGGACGTTTGCACAACAAGGTAGGACTGATGAATGAGCTAAAGAAGATAAAGGATGTGATGAAGAAAGTGCTGCCCGAAGCACCTGATGAAGTGTTGCTCGTGCTTGACGGCAGTACCGGACAGAATGCCTTTGAACAGGCTAAGCAGTTTGCACAGGTTACGCAGATAACATCACTAGCCATAACCAAACTTGATGGAACGGCTAAGGGAGGTGTGGTTATAGGCATATCTGACCAGCTTAAGGTGCCGGTAAAGTATATCGGACTGGGTGAGTCGATGGAATCGTTGCAGCTTTTCAATAGACGTCAGTTTGTTGACTCGCTTTTTAATGCTAACAAGTAGGCATATCACAGAACAAGATGAAGAAAGGACAAGTAGATATTATTACAATGGGTTGCTCGAAGAACCTTGTTGACAGCGAGGCCCTGTTGACAAAATTTGAGCAAGCCGGCTATCATTGCACACACGACGCAAAACGCATTGAAGGCGAGATTGTTGTGGTGAATACATGTGGATTTATTGAGGATGCCAAGCAGGAGAGTATAGACACTATACTGGAGCTGGTACAGGCAAAGGAGGAGGGACGCATAAGCAAACTCTTTGTTATGGGATGTCTGTCGCAGCGTTATCAGGAGGAACTGGAGAAAGAGATTCCGCAAGTGGACAAGTATTATGGCAAGTTCAACTTTATGCAGCTTCTCTCTGATCTTGGAAAGCCTGAGGTTTCGACATGCTCGGGCGAGCGTCATATCACAACGCCTAATCATTATGCTTACGTAAAGATAAGCGAGGGATGCGACCGTCGTTGTGCTTATTGCGCCATTCCGCTTATTACGGGCAAGCATGTGAGTCGTCCTAAGGAGGAAATACTGGATGAGGTGCGTGCTCTTGTGGAACGTGGTGTTAAGGAGTTTCAGATTATTGCACAGGAATTGACATATTATGGTGTGGATATTGACGGCAAGCGTCATATTGCCGACCTTATATCGGATATTGCCGACATAAAGGGGGTTAAGTGGATTCGTTTGCATTATGCTTATCCAAATCAATTCCCGATGGACTTGCTCGATGTTATTCGCGAGCGTCCTAATGTTTGCAAGTATCTAGACATTGCCTTGCAGCATATCTCGGACAACATGCTCACACGTATGCACCGACATGTGTCGAAGCAGGAGACGATGGAGCTGATAGAGAAAATACGCGAGGCAGTGCCTGGTATACATTTACGTACAACCCTTATGGTGGGATTCCCAGGAGAGACGGAGGAAGACTTTAAGGAACTTGTCGATTTTGTGAAATGGGCTAAGTTTGAGCGTATGGGTGCCTTTGCTTATAGTGAGGAAGAAGGCACATACAGTGCCGAGCATTATGAGGATGATGTTCCTGCAGAAGTGAAACAACGTCGCCTTGACAAGCTTATGGCTGTACAGCAGCGTATATCTGCAGAAGTGGAGGCAAGCAAGGTGGGCAGTGTTATGAAGACAATCATCGACCGAAAGGAAGGCGACTATTATATAGGACGTACTGAGTTCTGCTCGCCAGAGGTAGACCCTGAGGTACTTATTAAGGACACACGTCGTCTGCGTAGGGGTTGCTTCTATAATGTACACATTACAGACAGCGACGATTTCGACCTTTATGGCGAAGTGACAGACTGAAACATCTCCTAATGAAATGAACAACAAGGAATACATAGCCGAATTGTCCCGTCGTACGGGATTCTCACAAGATAACACACAGCGTATGGTACGCTGTGTGATAGAGTCGATGGCACAACAGTTTGATGGCGGAGAGAATGTAATGGTTCCCGACTTTGGAACTTTCGAACTGAAGAACAGGATGGAACGCATTGTCGTTAACCCGTCGACTGGTCAGCGTATGATGGTTCCTCCAAAGATTGTGCTAAGCTTTAAGCCTGTGGCTTCGGTCAAGAACAAAATGAAGAAAGGAGAACAGAATGGCTAAGGTCTCTGATTTCGCTTCTGAACTTGTAGGGCGTTATGGCTTGAAGGAAGAAGAGGCAACCGAATTTATATCCGCAATGTTCGACATTATATGCGAACAACTTGACGGTGCTGATAAACAGGTAAAGGTAAAGGGACTCGGAACTTTTAAGGTTACGAGTGTTGGCGCACGTGCAAGTGTGGATGTAAATACTGGCGAACGCATCATTATTGAAGGGCGTAACAAGATATCGTTTACGCCTGAGGTTATGCTGCGCGATAGGGTTAACCGCCCCTTCGTGCAGTTTGAGACTGTTGTGCTTAATGATGGTGTTGATTTCTCAGAGATTGACAACGAGTTTAATGGCAGTAAGCAAGAGGTTGCTGCAAGTGATTCTACTGTGGAAACTGCAAATGAGACTGTTGCGGATGATGCCGAAGAGGTAGCTGAAAAGGCTGTTGTTGAGACTATTGATGAATCGGTTGCTGAATCGGTAGTTGGAGCGGAAGAAGATAAGAGTGATGTGGCAATTGAGGAGAAGGCTTCTGATGTTGTGCCTGAGAATGTAATGGATCAGGGACAAAAGGAAGAGGCAAAGCCGGAGCTTGAAATTGAATCTGTGCCTGAATATGGGCATGAACCAATGTCTGAGGTTGAAGCAGATAAAGATTCGGATGAATCTCAGCAATCGACAGTTGGATTAAGCTCGGATGAATCAGTTGAAAAAAGCTCGGATGAATCAGTTGAAAAAAGCTCGGATGACTCTCAGCAATCATCAGTTGAAAGTTCGGCGACTACTCCTCAACCAAAAGAGGTTGTTGTGGCTGAAGGTTGCAAGCAACGCAATCCGCGTTTGATGTATTGGTTCTCCATAGCCTCGTTTGTGCTGCTCATCTTTATAGGTGTTGGTATGTATTTCCTTTACGAGCAAGTTAAGGCAAAGAATGTGGCAATAGAACAGCTGCAGACCAAGCTTGCAATGCATTCGATGGCACTTAAGTCGGCTGCTGTAGAACCTAAGCAGGGTGTAGCTTCTAAAAAGAATATTGTAGCAGATACAACAGATGCTGCTAAACAAGTAGCTATAACAGATGCAGCGGAAACTGTAGCTAAGGAAGAGGTGTCCAAGCCTATAGAGAAAACTCATGAGCCACCTGTTGCAGAGAAAAAGAAATCAAATGTGCCAAAGCCAGCTGCTGATTATAATTTTGATGTACGTGTGCGCACAGGTGCATACATTATTGTTGGTGAAGAGATCTCGGTGACAGTACGTAGCGGTCAGACCCTTGCATCTATTAGCAGAGCCTATCTCGGTCCTGGCATGGAATGTTACGTTGAAGTGTTTAACAACCGAAAGGAAGTGAAGCCTGGCGATAAACTAAGAATACCGAAACTAAAGATAAAGCCAAGACATTAAAACGGTCTTGGCTTTTTTTTGTTATTTTTGTTTTTTCAGGCTCATACATTTTTTATTTGTCATAATGATATAGTTATACATTTTTACTATATAATAATGTGTAAGCAGATTAACGATGTACAAATGTAAAGAAAAGGGGGTGTATTTATGCCGTTTATTTTCAAAGTAAATTAATTATTGCATTTTATTTGGACTATTCGAAAATAAATCGTAACTTCGCTATCGAAAGAATAATTATTAACTTAATAACAAGACAAGCATATGAAGAAATACAACTTTAATGCCGGTCCGTCGATACTTCCGCGCGAAGTGATTGAGAACACAGCAAAACAGATTTTAGATTTCAATGGTTCTGGACTTTCTTTGGCTGAGATTAGCCATAGAGCAAAAGACTTTCAGCCTGTGGTTGACGAGGCAGTTGCCTTGATTAAAGAATTATTGAATGTTCCTGAAGGTTATTCGGTATTGTTCCTTGGTGGCGGTGCTTCCTTGGAATTCTGCATGATTCCTTACAACTTCCTTATCAATAAGGCTGGTTATCTCAACACTGGTACGTGGGCAAAGAAGGCCATGAAGGAAGCCAAGCTATTTGGCTCTGTTGTAGAGGTAGCTTCGTCAGCGGACGATAATTATACTTTCTATCCAAAGGATTATGAGTGCCCAGCAGATCTCGACTATCTGCACATCACTACAAACAATACTATTTATGGAACTGAGATTCGTCAGGATCCAGATGTGCCTGTTCGCTTGATTGGTGATATGTCTTCGGATATCTTCAGCCGCCCAGTAGACGTTGCCAAGTATGATTGCATCTATGCAGGCGCTCAGAAGAACCTTGCTATGGCAGGTGTAACACTTGTTATTGTTAAGGACGATGTTCTTGGCAAGGCTCCTCGTCAGATTCCTACAATGCTCGACTATCGCACACATGTAGATAAGGGCTCTATGTTCAACACGCCACCTGTTGTGCCTATTTATTGCGCTCTCGAGACATTGCGTTGGATTAAGAAGAATGGTGGATTGGAGGAGATGGATCGTCGCGCTAAGGAGCGTGCAGAGATTCTCTATAACGAAATCGACCGCAACAAGTTGTTCCGTGGTACTGTAGAGCCTGGTTCTCGCTCATTGATGAACATCTGCTTCGTTATGAACGACGAGTACAAGGATCTTGAGAAACCATTCCTCGACTATGCTGTTTCACAGGGTATGGTAGGCATTAAGGGCCATCGTTCGGTAGGTGGCTTCCGTGCGAGCTGCTACAATGCACAGACTATAGAGGGTGTTCAGGCTCTCGTTAAGTGTATGCAGGACTTCGAGGCTCAGCACTAAGAATATAAGTCCTATTAATATCTTACTGTAACTGGTGTATAACTAATAAAAATATCTTACTATGAAAATATTGGTGGCAACCGAGAAACCTTTTGCGGCAGCTGCTGTGAATGGTATTAAGGCAGAAATAGAAGGAGCCGGCAACGAACTCGCTCTACTTGAGAAATATACAGATAAGCAGCAGTTGCTTGATGCTGTGGCCGATGCTGACGCATTGATTATTCGTTCGGACAAGGTTACTCCTGAGGTACTTGATGCAGCAAAGCAGTTGAAGATAGTTGTGCGTGCCGGTGCTGGTTACGACAATGTAGACTGTGTTTATGCTAAGGAGAAGGGTGTTGTAGTAGAAAACACTCCTGGTCAGAACTCTAATGCTGTGGCTGAACTTGTGTTTGGTCTGCTTGTATATGGAGTGCGCAATTTCTATAATGGCAAGTCTGGCTCTGAGTTGATGGGTAAGAAGCTTGGTATTCTTGCTTTTGGAAACGTTGGTCGTAACGTTGCTCGTATAGCAAAGGGCTTTGGCATGGAGGTTTATGCATACGATGCTTTCTGCCCTAAGGAGGCTATTGAGGCTGCTGGTGTTACTGCTGTCGATTCACAGGATGCTCTTTTTGAGAATTGTGATGTTGTTTCATTGCATATTCCTGCAACTCCTGAGACCAAGCAGAGTATTAATGCCGCTCTCGTTGGTAAGATGAAGAAGAATGCTATCCTCATCAATACAGCACGCAAGGAGGTTATCAATGAGCCCGAATTGCTTAAGGTGATGGAGGAGCGCACCGACATTAAGTACATTACCGACATTATGCCTGATGCTGATGCCAACTTCCGCAAGTTTGAGGGTCGCTACTTCTCAACACCTAAGAAGATGGGTGCTCAGACTGCTGAGGCTAACATCAATGCTGGTATTGCTGCTGCCAAGCAGATTAATGCGTTCTTCAAGGACGGATGCACAAAATTCCAGGTGAATAAATAAAATTTTAAAAGCCCCACCCCCAAGCCCATATTCTATATGAAGAGAGTAGAATGTTTTGCTTTTATATGTATATATATTCTTGCAATTGTAGCATACTACTCTCGTCCATATTGTGAAGGAGTTGGGGGTGAGGCTTATACTAAACTATAAATCCTTAAATCTAAACAAAAGTATGGCAACAGTTAAACCATTCAAAGGCGTACGCCCACCCCAAGATCTTGTTGAACAGATAGCATCACGCCCTTACGATGTGCTTGACAGTGAGGAAGCAAGAGCTGAGGCTGGTGATAACGAGAAGAGTCTTTATCATATTATCAAGCCTGAAATTGACTTTGAACCAGGTACAAGCGAGTATGATCCTCGTGTATACGAGAAAGCTGCCGCTAACTTCAAGATGTTCCAAGAGAAAGGTTGGTTGCGTCAGGATCAGAAGGAGTCTTATTATATATATGCGCAGACAATGAACGGCAAGACTCAGTATGGTCTTGTTGTGGGTGCTTATGTGGACGACTATCTTAATGGTGTGATAAAGAAGCATGAGCTGACACGCCGTGACAAGGAGGAAGACCGTATGAAGCATGTTCGCGTGAACGATGCCAATATTGAGCCTGTATTCTTTGCTTATCCCGACAACTCGGTGCTCAACGAGATTATCATGCGTCATGCAGCCACAAAGCCCGAATACGACTTTGTCGCTCCTGATGATGGATTTGGTCATAAGCTTTGGGTTATCGACAACGATGACGATATTGCTGCTATAACAAAAGAGTTTGAAAAGATGCCCGCTCTGTATATTGCTGACGGACATCATCGCAGTGCCGCTGCTGCTCTTGTTGGAGCTGAAAAGGCAAAGAACAACCCCAACCATAAGGGCGACGAGGAATACAACTATTTCATGGCAGTATGCTTCCAGGCTTCGCAGCTAACAGTGCTTGATTATAACCGAGTTGTTAAGGATCTTAACGGATTAACGTCAGAGCAGTTCCTTGAGGCTCTTGCCAAGAATTTTACAGTAGAGGATAAGGGTGAGGCTGTATACAAGCCACAGCATCTGCACGAGTTCTCATTGTATCTTGATGGTCACTGGTTCGCTCTTAATGCAAAGGAAGGTACATACGACAATAACGACCCTATCGGAGTGCTTGATGTGGACATCTCAAGTCGCCTTATCCTTGACGAGATTCTTGGTATTAAGGACTTGCGTTCTGATAAGCGTATCGACTTTGTAGGTGGATTACGTGGCTTAGAAGAGTTGAAGCGCCGTGTAGACAGTGGCGAGATGCGTATGGCTCTTGCTCTGTATCCGGTATCAATGAAGCAGATTATTGATATTGCCGACAGCGGAAAGATTATGCCGCCTAAGGCTACTTGGTTTGAGCCTAAATTGCGCTCTGGACTGATAATTCATAAACTTTCATAAGATTAATGGAGCTGACAGACGAATATTTAACTATTACAGATAAAACGTCGGAAGGTTTTTATAGCGAGAAACGAAGTAAGTTTCTCGCTTTTGCCTTTCATGTAACTTCCGAGGAAGAGGTAAAGCAGATTGTTTCAGATTTTCGCAAGAAGTATTACGATGCCCGACATGTGTGTTGGGCATATACAATAGGACCCGACTATGCCTTGTTCCGCGCTAATGACGACGGCGAACCAAGCAGTACAGCTGGCAAACCTATCCTAGGACAGATTACAAAGAACAATCTTACAGATATACTTATCATTGTCGTAAGATACTATGGAGGTGTAAATCTTGGTACAAGCGGACTTATTGTTGCTTACCGCACTGCAGCGGCAGAGGCTATTGCCAATGCGGAGATTATCAAGCTTTATCAAGAGGAAGAGATTGTTTATGATTTTCCTTACATCATGATGAATGATGTTATGAAGATTATAAAGGAGATGTCGCCTCGTATTGTAGGACAGACTTATGATAATACATGTGAGATTCGTCTGTCAATAAGGAAATCGGAGGCTCCACGATTGAAAGAAAAATTGGAGAAACTATCCTTTAAGGATGATTAAAAAAAAACGCCTCACTCCCATCTGATATATCTTATATAAGGATGGGGGTGAGGTTTATTTGTTATTTTTTCTTCTTAAACAGTCCTTTAACTTTATTTACGGCACCTTTGGCCACATCCATTACCTTTTCGGTGGCATTTGCAGCACCTGCTTCTTTAGCGTTGTTTACGGCCGATTTAGGGTCTGATGCTACCTCGCTTGCATCAACGGTTGCAGGGTAGCCAGCAAGTCCTTTAAAGTATTTTATAACACGTGCGTCTTCTCTTGCATCTCCAGATGATGTCTCAACGGTGCTACTTCTTTTGCCATACTGTTTGCTTGTCAGTGTGATATCCTTTGGGTTACCATTTGGTAAGAGGTTTATCACGACACTATAAGTATCTGATGGCTCCTCTTTTGAGCGCAGGTTGAATGTTTCCTTGCTGCCAACCTTCTTATAGTTCAAAATGTCATAACATGGATCGTCGTCACCATTCATCCAATATAGTTTTTTGTTACGGTCGATTACATCGCGTCCGTATAGATCCATATAGAGCAACTGAATCTGTGCTGAAGCCGACATGGCGAAGCTGAAGAGGACTGATGTGAGAAAAAGTTTGGTCTTCATAAATGTAGTGTTTTTAGTTGTGGTTTATGTTATAATGTTTAGTTTCTGCAAATTTAGTGTTTTCAAATCAATAAAACAAAGATAATTTGAAAAATATTTATTTCTAATAACATTTAAATCTTTTTTCTCAATCAAAAAATGGGAAATAAATCAACAGATATGTATATATATAATAAGGTGTATAAGTAAGTGATCTAAATTATTTATATATATCAGTAGTAATATATAAAAAGGAGGAAACCATGATATATGTTCCCTCCTTTTCTTTAGGTACGCTCGGCATGAGCATTATCTAACGGGTGCAAGTCCCGAGTAAGCCCTAATA
>ERZ1026870.1156-NODE-1156-length-12285-cov-4.852657_pt1 | contig 12285 bp, 8 predicted proteins | sample MGYA00380165_ERZ1026870 | MGnify/ENA primary metagenome ERZ1026870 (study PRJEB33269, sample SAMEA4719801) | human gut metagenome | biome: human-associated habitat; feature: organic feature; material: feces | place: Cameroon | collected 2013-10 ...
AGTGAACGGATATCCCCGTTTTGGGTGGGTGGATATCCTCCGTTTTCAGCAGTATATCCTTTGGTCTTGATCACGGGAAGATAGTCGGCGTCAACATAGTCATTCAGTAGATTGCCGTCTATGAAACTGCGCCAGCCCTCTTCACCATAGAACGGAGCAAAGTCTTCGTCATTACATCGCACCAATTCCAATAAATCTTCATCGAGGTCCGGCTTATCTGTCAGCACTTTGTACAAAGCGGAAAGAAACCGATTTTCATAGTCGTGCCAATCATCATGGCAGCCACGATGTTTGTTGATGCTCCAGTCACCAATGCGCTTATCCGGCAGCACAGTCATGTTGCCAATGGTGTGGAATGTGTGCTGAAAAGTCTTTATCTTATCAGTCAGCTTCACCGGAGGGTTCCATTTTTTGGTAAACTCGTCCTTCCATGGATAAGAGAAGAAAGTGGCGCTGGAGTTGAGGGTGTCGCCACACAATTTTCCTTCGCCAGAGTTTCCCCAAGAGAGATTGGGACCACACATCGCCAAAGACAATGCAATAGATGGCGCGCATCAGATTCGTGTCATCAGGATCAAACATACGCCCCGGGCAACCATATTGCTTGTCAGAACGCAATCGTCCCAAATCGTAATCTATGATACAGTCAACATTGCCTCCCAACCGCTCTATCACAAACGTCCGAACTGTATTGGTGGCTATATTATCCTTCATCTCCATTATTTTCAATATAATGGTTAATGCCCTGCATTATGCGTCCAAGGACGCTTTTGACATCTTTTCTTGAATAAAGAAGCTTACTACGTAGCCGCCCATCAGCCTTGCGCTCAAGCACGTCAACCATTTCTGGGATCAGTTGTCCAAACAACTCTTTATTGACCTGGTAATCTTCTTCCGCAAAAGCCAACTTCTCTTCTTCTGAAAGAGCACCTGGATGGTTTGATCGGGCGAACAGATCAAAAGCATAGTTGTCCTCACATGTCCGTCGTGCTTGGTGGTCGAGGAAATAGACGTCAATGGCTATTTTCATCTCCTTTTGTTCAAAAGATAATTTGCGCTCGAAGTACATACACGATTTACCTTTGGGCCAAATACCGACCTCCCATTCAGTACAGTCGCGTTTGAAATCATTATTATGAAGATAGTCAAGACACAAAGCATACGTCCTTAGATCCATACGGTCGCTATTGTTTCCATTGCTCGTTTTGAGCTCTATGTCATAATTATTATCAGACCACATACATCGCTTGGTTCTCATATAATCCCAAACACCTGGATGGTGTATAAAATGATAGCGGAAGGAATTGTCATCAGCAGCCAAGAGATTTTGCTCATATTCGCTTGAGATGACTTCCACATAATCAGAAAGCGCCTGTCTCAAACATTGCTTCTGCTTTTGTGCCGGCACCAGCACTTTCTTCAAGAGCCCATAAAGCGCATTATGACATTCATCTTTGGTGTTCACATATTCGCGCCATTCGTCCAATCCGTCGCAGAAACACCAATAACGACTCTTCTCCATACCGAAATAATATGGACTGACTGTCATCAGTGCTCTTCGCAACAAGTGATTCGCGTCGTCAAACCCAGCCGCACATCCGCCGTCCCTACCATCAAACAAGGTAAGCAAAACCCTTGTATAGGACTCTACATTTTCTCTATTCAAAAGGTCCAGGCAACCTACGGGGGTAAGACTAAGCACCTTGAATAGTACTCCAATGCGACCACTGAAGAAGCGACCATTTTCCATCTCAATCATTGGCTCATAATAATCCAACTGGCTGGCTTTCAAAATTTCCTCGTCAAGTTGCCGTGAATTAAAGCCTTTCAGAATATTCTTCGTCTCTGAAATCTGGAGAAGTGAGTATATATTTTCTTTGCTACACTGTACTCCAAACTCATCCATCGCAGTCATCAAAGAAGACAAGTCTTCTCTAGTAATGGACGTATTTAGAATAAGATTTCTCATCACACGCATCCAGTCGTAAAGAGTTGTTTCTCCTTGTTTATAAGACAACAGAGCATAGAAAAGGGGCAAGGTTCTGCCAATGGACCCTTCACACATACACACACGATAAGTTCGTGTGGTTTTGTCAACCTTTTCTTCGCCAAGGTATAAGGCTGACGAATTGAATGCTTTGGAGATTTCCGTTGTTGCACGAGTGCTATTGAATGCAAAATCAAAGAAGGCATCAGGCATGAGCTCCAGTCGGTCTATCCACAACAAGGGGAGATTGCCAGCTTTCTGCAATTCATCTACAATCTTATCTGTTATAGCTTGGTCATCAGCTTCTGGGTCTATCCCAAAAAAATCCTGCATTTCCTCAAACAGATAGGGTTTCTCCTCTCTCATTTTTGAGATGGTGCGTAGTAGCTCTCTGGTTTTGATGTGATAGAGAATAAGTAGGTTATAGAAAAAGAACAATTGCTCGTCATCGATTTCCTCTGGATGCTCCTGTTCCTGGTTTCGATTTTGCCAGAACATATCAGTCCAAGCGTTGTCCATCTCGGTTCTCCATTCTTCGACATACGGACGAGTGGAAACCTTTTCGTCCATCCATGATTTCAGATTTTCAAAGACAGACAACTTTCTTCCACGCCCATTCATCTTGATATAGATGTCGTCATCAAGACCATTGCTATCATCCATTTGCAGGAAGGCAAAGGTGACACTTGGAGTGGCGCTATCAACGAGTCGCATCCACAAATCATCAATATTGTGCTCATTTACCTTGCGATGAATCAGTTTCAAGGTGCCAAGCATATTGCTAACGGTGGCATTCTTTTCCCAGGACCGGATAAACCAATTCTGATCTTTAATCGCTTTATCCAAGGACTCATACGACGAGGAATTTGACAACACCTCCTCAATTTTGTCCTCCATACGCTCGCAAAAATCATTTGCATATTCCCTTGATGCAAATTTCATGTGTACTCTATAGTTCCTTGTCTGCTTTTTGCAAGCATAAAGATATAGATAAAGCAACCACAGGGTCGTCAATCGCTGTTGGCCATCTATCGGAACGAAACATCCGTTTTCTCTATAACCATAGATATAGTTTAGGTCACAACCTTTCCCCAACAAAGCATCAAGGAAAGGGCTGATAACAGCAGAATCCTTACTGCCCTGAACATAGTCGCGCTGCAGAAGAGGAATGAGAATAGTCTTATTGCTAAAAGATTCGATAAAATTCATAACGTTCATTCGTTAGCATAGTAAAAACTCAATTTCTGTTTCATGTCCATAACATACGCATCGGCATCGCTTTGCGTCCAAGCATTCAAAGACAAATTCGCTCCCTTGTTATATGCTTTCGTGAAAACAGCAAATGTACAAGGAGGTACATATAGTTTGGAAATTTTCTTTTCGTCCGTATCGTTTATATCCGTGAGACCATTAGCTACTATAATGTATCTGCGCTTTCTAGGAAACAAGGCGTTGTGGTAACTCCTGTTAGTATGACTGTCCAACAAAGTGATATTGCCAACCTGCATTTTGTCTTTTCCATCCTCTGCGTCATCTTTTATGCCGTCTGGAATATCTTGATCACACTTACACATAATAGTCTTATACAAAACATTAAAGTCCTCTTTCTTCTTTGTCCTAAGATAGCGGGCTTCCAAGTCTTGAACCTGTATGGAAGAATATTTTTTTCCCAAATCGGCTTTAATGCTCTCCAACCACGAGTCTCTGTCTTTTGGGGTTTTAAAATCAGCATCAGTGTTTGATGCGATATGCTCAATGTCCCACTTTTGTCTATGGAGAAGTCCAAAGGGAAAACGTTCAAAACTTGTCCGCAGTTTCAATTGGTCATTATCATGCAAAGAAGCGTATTTCTGCAGGATAGTTTCCACGTTGTGCATCACGAACAACAATCGCAAATCTTTCTTTTTTGACTGGTCGTAAGTATAGTCCTCGATTTTGTCATGGCGTTTCGTTAGAATAGACTTGATATCCTGTCGCAACTCATCTACAAACTCTGAGTGAGTAGCTTCCCGGCTAAGAAGGTCGCTAGTGCTATTCAATGTGTTGTCATTGGAATTGTAGGTAAGAAAACCGATGTAATGATAACAATATATGTCGTCGTACATGTCCTTTAAGCGGAGGAAAGTATGCCTTACTTGTTTCCATTTTTCAGACAGAGTTCCCTTTTCTGGCTTTGAGAAATAGTTTCTGAACGACCATCTTGCATCTATTTCATAATCACTCTTCTTGCAATTTGCCACAAGGTTGAACAAAAAGTCCATCCGTGTTTGACCATTATGCACCTCATCGGCGTTAAACATATACCAGAAATGATCATTCTGCATCTGTTGCTCTATCTGTTCGAATATAGCTGCGGCTTCTTCTCGTTCTTGATCCGGCAAGCCAGAAACACGATTGAGAAGCAAAGCCTTTATAAGTTCTGTGTTGGTAAGGTGTATTTTTCCACTATTAAGGTTGCTGAATACCTCATGTTGCTTTTTATTGTCTCCAACCACCTTATACCATATCACTTGAAGCGACTTTTCCTCCTTGGCACCTTCAAGTAAGATCTTGAACATTTTGATACATCTGTCAAGTTCTTCGTTGACAGTATTTGTTTCACTGTCAATACTTGATTGCGTCGCCCAATTCATAAACACCTCTCCTATGTGCTTATAGGCATTATGAATGTAGTAGAAATCTATTTTACTTGATGCTTGGTCGTCACTAATCGTTTCTATGTTTGCCATAAACGATGACCTTGTCATGAAGTTTTCATGATCCACGTCCCTTTCATAGTCGAAAACATAAGGGGACTGACCATAAAGATACTTATACAAAAGATATAACGTAGTAAGCCGCTGTTGTCCATCCAACACGACATATCTATTGACACCCACAGGAACAACGGCCAACGGCTGAAGACAATAAATACGCTTTTTGGAATTGGTTTCCTCGATAAACTCCCTTAGATCGCATAAGAGCTCTTCAACATTGAACGAGGTCCATTTATAGCCACGTTGCTGATAAGGAATAATATAAGTTTTCCCCTTGAGTTCAGCAAATGGCATCAATGGTAGTTCTTTTTGATTACATGTTTTAGCGTCCATATCTTAATCACAAAATAAGTTTACAGTATCTTCAACGCAATGGCGGCGCAAGCCTCAGCATCTGCCAGAGCGTGGTGGTGGTGGGTTAAATCATAGCCGCATCGGGCAGCGATCACGTCGAGGTTGTGACGACCTTGGGGCCAGACTCGGCGCGAGGCAATGCAGGTGCAGTAGAACGGATAGTCGGGATAGTCCATCTGATAGACGCGGAAGACGGCTTTCAGACAGCTCTCGTCAAAAGCCTTGTTGTGGGCCACGAGGGGGAGGCCCGCTATCATGGGTTCTATCTGCCTCCAAACGTCCGGGAAGACGGGGGCATTCTCCGTATCGGCGGCGCACAGGCCGTGCACCATGCTGCAACGGAAGGTATAATACTCCGGCTCGGGCTTGATGAGCGAGTAGAACTTATCCACTATCTCACCGCCACGCACTATGACTACGCCCACAGAGCAGACCGACGACCGCTCGTAGTTGGCTGTTTCAAAATCTATTGCTGCAAAGTCCTGCATATCAGATGTGTTTATTGATCCGTATGATGCGTTTTTACTTATTAAACGTTTGAACTGCAAAGTTATTGCTTCGACGTGCCCTTTGCGTTCATACCTGTATCATATTTAGGAATTTCTTGTCTTTCGCAGGAGACACCCTCGCCAAAGAGTCTTTACAAAATCGTCCCAATAGAATATAAACGCCTGGCGAAGGGGCGTGAATGGCAATGAACGGATTGTGAATGGACTATGAACGGATACGGGGCATTATGAACGGATAGTAAACCGATTGTAAACGGTTATGAATAGATTTGCTTTTGACACTGCCATGTCGTATCTTCACACAAGTTCATACAAGATAGAAACTTTCAAAAATCAAGACAATGAAACAAGTATTACAGCCTCATCACCGATGCATAAAAATGGCAGCAAGCGATTACTGCCACGTATCGGTTTCGTATCGATCCCGTATTATCCTTCGTTCATCCTTCGTTGCTCCTTTTTTCGTCGTTCTATCGTTCTCGCTTCCAGAAGCGGAAACAATACGGCAACAATACGGAACGATACGTAAGCATTGCGGGTTTGATACGAGGACGATAGGAGGAGCAAGGGAGGATCATGGGAGAAGCGAAGGGCTACCCGACAAAGAACATCACGATGACCTGAGCTATGATGACGCGGATGAACATGCCGAGGGGATAGACCGTGGCGTAGCTGATGGCGGCGGTATCGCCCCGCAGCGTGTCGTTGGCATAGCCGAGGGCCATGGGATTGGCCATGCTTCCGCAGAGGATGCCACAGATGGTGCCAAAATCAAACTTCTTGGTGCGCAGGGCTATCAGGCCGACGATGACGATGGGGACGAGGGTGAGGACAAAGCCCACTCCCACCCAAAGCAGTCCTTCGGGCCGCATGACGGTATCGAGAAATCCCTTGCCAGCATCAAGGCCGAGGCAGGCAAGGTAAAGGCTCAGACCCAGTTTGCGCAGCATGAGCGAAGCCGACCGCGTCGTGTAGCTGACGACGTGGAAGCGCGGCGCGAGGGCTCCCACAAGGATGCCCATCACGATAGGGCCGCCCGCCGTGCCAAGGCGGATAGGGGCGTCCATGCCGGGAAGGCTGATGGGCAGCACGCCGATGGCGAGGCCGAGGAGCATGCCGATAAAGATACTGCTGAGGTTGGGCTCGTTGAGCGTCTTGACCGAATTGCCAAAGAAGTCCTCGGCATGCTTCAGCGCGTCGGGACGACCAACGACGGTGATATGGTCGCCATACTGCAGACGCAGGTTGTCGGTAGCCAGGAGTTTGATGTCGCCACGGGTGATGCGGCTCACGTTGACGCCATAGGCGTCGCGCAGATGAAACTGCCCAAGTTTGCGGCCGTTGAGGGCCGTGCGCGTGAGGACAAGGGTGCGGCTCTCGACATTGGCGTCGATATGGTTCCAGTCGATCTTCGACTTGTTCCAGTCCTTCTGCACCTCCTGGCCGAAGAGCACCTCCATAGCCGTCTCCGCCTCTTTGTTGGTCACGACCAAGACGTTGTCGCCCGTATAGAGTTTCGTGCCAGCCACAGGCACCATCGTCTGACCCTGGCGCCAGATACGCGAGACGATAAACTTGGCTTGTGTGGCGCGGGCTATCTGGGCCAGCGTCTTCCCCTCCAAGGCCGGATTGACCACCACATACTGCCCCACGAAGGTATGGTCCTCGTCGCCCTCATGACGGAGCTTGAGATCGTCGGGCTTGACGAAAAACTTTCTGATGAACATCATCGCCAGGATGACACCGAGGACACCCAGCGGATAGGTGACGGCTGTGGCCAAAGCGGCACGTCCGCCTCCCACGCCTGCATGCTCCAAGGCCTGCTGCGCCGCACCAAGGGCCGGCGTATTGGTCGTCGCGCCACAGAGCACACCAATCATGTCGCTCATCGGAATGGGCGTGAGGTAGGACAGGACGACGGCCAGCAGCGTCCCAAGGAAGATGACTCCGAGAGACCAGAGGTTGAGCGCGGTTCCCTCGGCACGCAGCGAGCCGAAGAAGTTGGGACCGACATGCAGTCCAAGGGCATAGACAAACAGCACAAGGCCGAAAGTCTCGCAGTAGTCAAGCATCTCGTGGTCTATCTCCAGATGCAGACTACCCACGAATATGCCAAAGAAGAACACAAAGGCAATACCCAGGGATATGCCACCGAGTCTGATCTTACCAAGCCACAGACCGATGCCACAGATGAGGGCTACGATGATGATGGCTTGAATACTCGACTGGATGTTGAGAAGGGAGCTGAGCCAATCCATATTTTCATTCACTATTTGAGGCTACAAAATTACGGCTTTCCTACCAACTGACAAAATCACCCGACGTTTATTTGCACGCCAAAGGTGTTTAGTTGACCTAAAACTATCACGTCATATTCAAAATAAACACGATGTGGTTTGCCATTGTCAATTTCTTTTAGTACATTTGCACCGCCATGGAAGAAAAGAAGATACTCGACATCAACACGGTCAACGACTACGTGGACTTCATCGGTGCGCCGAGGCAGCATCCACACATCAACGTCGTGGACCTCTCGGGGCTGCAATCCATCCCCAGAAGCCGCGACCACTACCACATCTACGGCCTGTTGATGCTCGACAATGCCGACAGCACGCTGACCCACGACATCAACCGATCGTCGGAGGGAGGCGGCACGCTGATGTTTAGTGCGCCAGGATGCCTCACCGGTATCGACAACGGCAGCAACGTGAAGCTCAACGGATGGCTTCTCCTCTTCGACCCGACGCTCATCCTCGACACTCCGTTGGGGCGACGCATCGGAGACTTCCACTATCTGGGCTACGAGCACCAGGACGCACTGCGCCTGACGCCCAGTGAAAGCAGCGCGCTACTGAGCTGCTTCAGCCTGCTGCGGCGCGAACTGCAGCGCCCCGTGATGCCGGACACAAACAGCGAGCAGGTGATCCTCGACTTTCTCCAGCTCATCCTCGACTACTGCCAAGGCTTCTACAACCGGCAGTTTAAGCAGGACAACACGTTCCACAGTGTCCACCGCCGTCTGCGCCAGGTGCTCGACAACTACTATGAGCACGGACTGCAATTTAAGCAGGGTGTGCCCAACGTGCGCTATTGCGCTGGAGAGCTCTGCCTCTCGGCCAACTACCTCGGCGACCTGATGAAACAGACGCGGGGCAAGAATGCCGTGACGGCCATCCACGAGTATGTGATGGAGCGCGCCAAGGTGCTGCTGGCCACGGACAAGAGCGTGAGCCACGTGGCCTACGACCTCGGTTTCGACTACCCACAGCACTTCATCCGCCTCTTCAAGAAGTCGTTCCAACTCACCCCCGCGGCCTATCGCCGCAGCCTCTCCTCCCCGCAGATCACAGACGAGGGGACAGAGAGCGACACAGAAAACATTGATTACCAACCATAAAAGTAACAAGACAATGAAAGCAATTCATTCAGACATGGCTCCCGCAGCCATCGGCCCGTACAGCCAGGCCATTCGTACCGGCAACGTAGTGTTCATCAGTGGTCAGCTCCCCATCGACCCCGCCACGGGCAACTTCGCTGAGGGCGGCATCAAGGAGCCCCCCCGCCAGAGCCTCAACAACGCCAAGGCTATCCTTGCCGCCGAGGGCCTGACGATGGCCGACGTGGTCAAGACGACGGTTCTCATGGCCGACATGGCCGACTTTGCCGAGATGAACGAGGTGTATGCTGAGTTCTTCCAGGCTCCCTTCCCCGCCCGCTCCGCCTTCGCCGTGAAGACGCTGCCGAAGAACGCGCGCGTGGAGATCGAGTTGATCGCCGAGGCTAAGTAATAACCTCTGCGGACAACCATTCTTACCTGACGAAAGCCGCACCGCCTCTCCTGCTTGACAACATGGAGAGGCCGTGCGGCTTTCTCTTTTTCCAATAGTCTCCTATCAGGGCGCTCTCCTGACAGGGGATGGCCTTCTACGACAAGACCGCTATCACACTCCGCGCTCTGCCCAGTCGCTGCGGTCGAGGTTGCGGTAGCTGATGGCTTCGGCAAGATGGCTCGGCTGGAGCTGTTCGCTGCCTTCGATGTCGGCGATGGTGCGAGCCACCTTCAAGATGCGATTGTAGGCACGGGCGGAGAGGTTGAGGCGCTCCATCGCCATGCGCAGTAGGCTGATGCCAGCCTCGTCGGGTTCGGCATATTGGTGGATCATGCGCTCGGTCATCTGTGCGTTGCAATGGACGCCGGGAATGTCCTTGTAGCGCAACTCCTGACGCTGGCGAGCCTTGATGACGCGCTCACGGATAGCGGAACTTGGCTCTCCTGGCTGCGCCTTGGAGATATCTTTGAAAGGAACAGGCGTGATCTCGCACTGAATGTCGATGCGGTCGAGCAGCGGTCCTGAGATTTTGTTCATATACCGCTGGATCTGTCCCGGCGAGCACACACAGACATGGGTCGGGTCGCCATAGTAGCCACAGGGGCAGGGATTCATCGAGGCGACGAACATGAAGGAGGCTGGGTAGGTGATGGTGTATTTGGCGCGCGCGATCGTGATCAGACGGTCTTCGAGCGGCTGACGCAAGACTTCGAGGGTATGCTTGTTGAACTCGGGCAACTCGTCGGCGAAGAGCACGCCGTTGTGGGCCAGAGAGATCTCGCCGGGCATGGGATCCACACCGCCTCCGACCAGTGCCACCTGGGAGATGGTGTGGTGCGGACTGCGAAACGGACGCTGCGAGATCAGTCCCTTGCCGGCAGACAACTTGCCCGCAATGGAGTGGATCTGCGTTGTCTCCAGGCTCTCCGAGAGCGTCAGAGGAGGCAGTATCGACGGCAAGCGCTTGGCCATCATACTCTTGCCCGATCCTGGCGGACCTATCATCACGAGGTTGTGACCACCCGCGGCAGCCACCTCCAAGGCGCGCTTCACACTCTCCTGTCCACGGACATCGGCGAAATCGAGGTCGAAATCGTATTGCTGCTCGTAGAATTCCTTCCTCGTATCGACCACGCAGGGGCTGAAATCGGCATCGTCGCCCTTGAGGAAGCGAATAACCTCAGTGATACTGCTCATACCATAGACGTCGAGCTGGTTGACCACCGCGGCCTCGTGCTCATTAGCTTTGGGGACAATCAGTCCCTTCATCTGGTCTTTGCGCGCCCGGATGGCAATGGGGAGCACACCCTTGACGGGCTGCAGCGAACCGTCGAGACTCAGCTCGCCGACGAGCATATAACTACCCAGGCGGTCGGAGGGAATATCGCCATTGGCCGCAAGGATGGCTACGGCAAGCGGGAGGTCAAATCCACTGCCCACCTTTCGGAGACTCGCAGGAGAGAGGTTGGCCGTGATGTCGGCAACGGGAAACTTCAAACCCGTATTGAGCAGAGCTGCCGCAATGCGGTCGCGGCTCTCCCGCACGGCCTCGTCGCCCAGTCCCGTGAGCCGGTAACTGACGCCTCGCGTCAAACTCACCTCGACGGTGATCGTCGTCACCTCCAGTCCATTTACTGCCGCGCTATAAGCCTTGACAAGCATCGTAATTCTTATTTAATATGAATGATTCGTTTCCAAAAATCGTTTCCGCAACTCCTCGTCACTCAGCGATCGCTGCTTCACGCGTCCATTCTCCACCAAGATATTGTCGGGGAGGTCATGGAGCGACAGGTTGGCCAGCAGCGGACTGTCGAGCATACGACCGTCGCAGACCGTGGACAGCGTGACGTCAAACTGGCGTAGCAACTTCTCGCAGTCCTTGCGCGTCGCATCGAGACAGATGGTCAGTACCTGCAGGTCGGGATGCTGGCGCTTGGCCTCTTGGACCGCGCGCAGACAACCCAGACTCCTGTAGCTCCACGAAGCCCAAACGATCACTACGCCCTCGCCACTGCGGAAGTCTTGCTGCGTGAACGTCCGGCCGCTGAGGGTGAGGGCCTTGAAGCGGGGCAACGGCTGCCCTACCCTTACCGTCTCGTAGGGGGCTAGCTGCTTGGCGAGCAGGATGAGGTGACCATTGCGTGGCTGCTCCTTGCGCATGAGGTTGATGAGGCGGCGCGCCTCGGCATAGTCTGGGCGGTCGTTGCGGACGAGGTAGGTGCTGACGAGATAGACTCCCACACGCGAACCGGGATGCTCCTTCACAAAGTCGGCCGTGAGCTTCGGGGCGTCCAAGGGGGAGTTTTTGGCCAGCAACTGCCGGAAATCGGTCATCAGTTCGTTGTCGTCCGTGCCCTCCACCTCCATTTCGCGCAGATGGGAAGCGTCGGCCTTGACCATCACCTTGCCGCCAGGCTCGGCGAAGATCGGCTGCTCGGAATAGTTGGGGAAGACGAGGACAAGCGTCGAAGGGTCTCGCATCTCCGTCTCATAGACGAAGCGTCCTCCCTGAATGTTGATGGTGTCGAGGCCGTCGATGCCCCCGTCAGGACTATAGACCAGCACCTGACCTTGATTTAAGTGAAGGAAGCGACCCTCCATCTTAAACCGACCACTCTTGCCCGAGCAGCTGCCGAACAACAACAATAAAAAGACGGGAACGGCAAGCCATGTCATCAAGCAAGCCATTCTGATGATACTACGGATGAAAAAAGGATGATGTGTCATCATATTGCTCCATGCTTGTAATGCTATCTTCGGATGGATGGAAGCTGTCCGAAGGAAAGATAAGGAGATGTGCCGCGAGCGGGACTCGAACCCGCACAGCCATTACTGGCCAAGGGATTTTA
>ERZ1026870.1158-NODE-1158-length-12269-cov-4.882348_pt1 | contig 12269 bp, 9 predicted proteins | sample MGYA00380165_ERZ1026870 | MGnify/ENA primary metagenome ERZ1026870 (study PRJEB33269, sample SAMEA4719801) | human gut metagenome | biome: human-associated habitat; feature: organic feature; material: feces | place: Cameroon | collected 2013-10 ...
CGATCGCCGCGCAGCGTGAGAAGGAGTTCGCCAAATGGCTCTGACGCAGTACCCTTGGCTCGAGGAGGCCGCCGCGCGGCTCGACGCGATGCGCGAAAAGCTCCCCAACGCCATCCTCATTTACGGCATGCCGGGCGTGGGCACGTTCGAGCTCGCCCGCTGGTTTGCCGAACGCCTTCTTTGCGAAAGCCCCAAGGCCGACGGCTCCCCGTGCGGCAAGTGTCCGGGCTGCCGCATGATGCATGCGGGCAGCCACCCCGACTGCCGCATCGTGGTGAGCGAATTTCTGGCCAATGCGCTGGATCTTCCCTACACGCCGCCCGATACGCCGTCGAGCTCGAAAAAACTCTCGCGCGAAGTGCGCATTCACCAGTTCCGCGCCCTATCGGACTTTCTCACGATGGCCCCGAGCCGCGGCGGACGGCGCTGCGTGCTCGTCTATCCGGCCGACATGGTGCGCGCCGAAGCGGCCGCCTCGCTTCTCAAGTCGATGGAGGAGCCGCCCGAAGGGTGCGTGTTCGTTCTTGCCGCCGACGACATCGACGCTGTGCTCCCGACGATCCGCTCGCGATCGCGCCTGTTGCGCGTGGGCGTCCCGTCCAAGGATGAGGCGCTCGCCTGGCTTTCGACGAAGAAGCGCCTCAAGACCGATCCGGAAGCTGCGCTCGCCATGGCGGGCGGCGCGCCGCTCAACGCCGTCAAGGACATCACCGGGCTCACGCTCGACTCAAAGGCCGCTGCGCAGCTGAGGGATCTTCTCGCCCAAGGACGAAGCCTCACGCCCGACGCCGTCGTGCGCGCCTACTCGGCCTCGATGGCGATCCCCGCCGTCGCCCTCCATCTCTCGCGCTGGTGCTACGACCTTCTGCGCGTGAAGTCGGGCGCCGAACCGCACTTCTTCATTCGGGAGCGCGACGTGCTTGAGCGGATTGCCGCCGATGCGACGATGAAGAACCTCCTGTCGCTCAACGCGGCCGTAGCGGAGATGCGCCGCTCGGCCGAGCATCCGCTCGCGCCTCGGCAGGTCTGGGAAGGCGTGCTCCTCGTCTACGCCCGGGCGCTCGGCGCCCAGGTCTGAGGCTCATCCTCCCGGAGGCTCGACGTGAGGCCTGTTCGCAGGGTTCGAAGCGCGGCGGGGATTGCGTCCTTTGCCGTGGCAGGCGCGTTTCTCGGCGCCCTCTGCACTTTCTTTTCCGCGGCTTCGGCTTCCGAAACCTCGTTGGGCTGGGGACGCGATCCAGACTATCCCGTCTACCTGTCGGTGGCGGTGCAGTCCACGCTTCCGTCGAGTTTTGTCATTGAAACGCTCCAGTCGACGCTCTTGCGCCTTCGCATCGAACTGCCCGCCGCACGCATCGGCATCAAGCGCATGACGCCCGCAGAGCTTCACGAGGCGGTGCGGCTTCAGAACGTTCACGCCTTCATCGCCGATGCGGGCATCTTTGCCGATCTGCAGTCGCAGGGGCTTGCCGAGCAGCTCGCCGCGCACAAGCCCGCCGATGCGACCGATCCGGCCTACGTGAGCGGCATGGCCGTCGTGGTGCCGAAGCATTCGTCCGTGCAAAAGCTCTCGGAACTAGAAGGTGTTCGATTGCTTTCCGACGCTCAGGACAACTTCGGAAGCTGGATGATCTTCGAGGGCGAGGCCGAACGCGAGGGGCTCGACGTCGCGGGGATGCTTGAGCGTGCGCGCTTCAACAGCTTCATTGCGCCGACGCCGCTCGAGCGCCTCGCCGCAGGCGAAGGCGATGCGGCGGTCGTTTCGCGGTGCGAGCTTGAAAAGCTCGCGCAGCAGGGATTCCCCGCCGAAGACTTCCGCGTCGTGGGTGAAGTCAGACGGTTTGACGAGCGCTGTGCTCGAACGGGCCCGCTCTATCCGGGCACGATTTTCGGCATCGCGGCGCACGTGAGCGGCGAGACCGCCCGTGCGGTGAGTGTCGCGCTTCTCTCCATGCCGGCCACGGCCTTCGGCGAATGGTCGCTCGTGACGGACTTCGGGCAGGTGAAGGACCTCTACAAGACGCTTGGGCGCGGTCCCTACGCACATCTGAGGGAAAATCCCCTGCAGGCCTTTTGGCTCAAGTGGCGCGGCTGGTTCGGCGTTCTGGGGCTGATGGTTCTGGGCTGGATCGTCTACACGATCCATGTGAAGCATCTGGTCGAAAGGCGAACGCGCGACCTCAAGCGCGCCCTCGAGGAGCGGGACGAACGGGCCGCCGAAGCCCTCAAGGCGAGAGAAGCGCTTGGTGCGCTCGAGCGCGCGGGCGTTGTTTCCGAACTCTCGAGTATGTTCGCTCACGAGGTGAGGCAGCCGTTGGCCGCCCTTACGGGCTACTCGGGCGGGCTGCGCATGCATGCGGCCGCCGCCCATCCCGAAGACGCCCTGATGCGCGAGACGACGGTAAAGATCGATGCGGCCGCCCGGCGGGTTTCGGACATCGTCGAGCGCGTGAGGCGCTACGCTCGAGGGCAGGGCCGCCCCGTCGAGCTCGTAACGATCGGCTCGCTGATGCGCGCCGGGCTCGAGCACTTTTCACACGCCTCCCTCGCTTCGGGCGTCGAAACGAGGGTCTCGGGCCGGGAGGATCTCAAGGTTGAAGCGGATCCGTTGGAGATGGGGCTCGTCTTTCTCAATCTCGTGCGCAATGCGGCTCAGGCCTGCACGCGGGCAGGCGTTGCCCGCCCCCGCGTCGAGCTCTCGGCAGGCATGGAGATCGTCGAGGGCCGGCCGATGGTGATCGTGACGGTTGACGACAACGGGCCGGGCTTTGATGCGCAGACGCTCGCTTCGCTCGAGCGCGCGCAGCCTCAGACGCACTCGCCCGACGGGCTCGGTCTGGGGCTCATGATCGTGAGGACCATCCTCGAGCACCACTCGGGAGGCCTCGTGTTTCTCAACCGCATGCAGGAAGGCAGACCCGTCGGCGGCCGAGTGGTTGTCAGGCTTCCGGCTGCCGGCGCAGACGCCTCGACTTCAAAAGGAGGGAAGAATGAAGCTTCAGCCGCACGTTCATCTTGTTGACGACGACGCGCAGGTGCTCGACGCGCACCGCTTCGTCCTCACCGTGGCCGGCTTTCGCGTGTCGACGTTCGAGTCGGCAGAAGCCTTTCTCAAAGCCGTCGACGCCAGGGACGTCGGCTGCGCGGTCATGGATCTGCGCATGCCCGGGATGAGCGGCCTCGAATGCCTTGACGTCATGAGGCGGGAGGGACTCGACATGCCCGTTCTCTTCGTGACGGGGCACGGCGACATGACGTCCGCCGTGGCGGCCCTGAAGAACGGCGCAGCGGACTTCATCGCCAAGCCCGTAGAGGCGGAAAGGCTCGTCGAAGCTTGTACGAGGCTCTGCGCGCTACATGAGGCTGAACGTGAGCGCAGGGCGCAGGCGGCTTCGGTTCGCATGAGGCTCGGGCGGCTGACGCCCAGGGAGCGGGAGGTGGCCGGCCTTGTTGCCGAGGGGCTCGCGAACAAGATCATCGCCGATCGCCTCGGCGTCACCGAGCAGGCCATCAAGTACCATCGCATGAACATCTGCGGGAAGCTCGAGGTGAAGTCGGCGGTGGAGATCGCGAGGCTTCTTGACGCAGGGGATGCCGGGTTCGACGAGAGCGGCCTGAGGCGAATCACCGTGCTTGAGTAGCACTGCACCCGGCGCCGCGGGAAAACCCGATCCTAAACTTTCGTATAGGGAAGACGCGGCGCCGACCTTCGACAATGGGGGACATTCGGAAACGACCGGACGCAGACCCCGTCCGGTCTCAACAACGGAGACCCCTCAATGTCAAATCTTCTTGAAACGCGCGCCTCGCGCCGCAGCTTTCTGAGCGTCTCGGCCGGTCTCTTCCTCTTCGCCGGCTTCATGTCCAATCCCGTCAGCCGCGCAGTGGCGGCGGCCGTCGAAGACTACGAAGTCTTTTCGTGGACGGCCTGCGTGATCAACTGCGGAAACCGATGCCCGCTTCGCGCCTATACGAAGAATGGTCAGGTGATCCGCATCGAGACGGACAACACGCGCGCAGACGGCGACGGCTGCTCGCCGCGTCAGATCCGAGCCTGCCTCAAGGGCCGCTCGATGCGTCAGCGCCTCTACAGTTCCGACCGCCTCAAGCATCCGATGAAGCGCGTTGGCGAGCGAGGCGAAGCCAAGTTTGAGCGCATCACCTGGGACGAGGCCTTCGAGACGATCGCCCGCGAGTGGACCCGCATCCGCGACACATACGGCAATGAAGCCATCTATTGGCAGTACTGCTCGGGCCAGCAGTCGCTCGTGAATTCGCGCCGTGCCTGGCAGCGCCTCATGAATTTGATGGGCGGCTATCTGCGCTACTACGGCAGCTATTCCTCGGCGCAGATTTCCGCCGCCTTCCCGATGACCTACGGCCGAAAGGCGGCCTCCGCCGTGTCGGAAATCGGCAGGGCCAAGCTCTACGTGGCCTTCGGCAACAATCCGTCCGTCACGCGCGGCTCGGGCGGCTCCAAGTCCTATCAGTGGGCCTGCGAAGTCGCCAAGCACAACGTGCGCACGATCATCATCGATCCGATGTGCTCCGACACGGTCGCGGGCAAGGCCGATCAATGGATCCCGATTCGTCCGGGCACCGATGCGGCGCTGGTGGAGGCCATTGCCTACGAGCTCATCACGAACGACTGGATCGATCGGAAGTTCCTCGACGAATACTGCATCGGCTACGACGAAAAGACGCTCCCCGCAGGCGCTCCGCCCAAGTCGGACTACCGCTCCTACATTCTCGGCGAGTCCGATGACAAGACGCCCAAGACGCCCGAGCGCGCGTCCGGCATCACCGGCATTCCCGTCGACGTGATCCGCGAACTTGCCCGTGAGATCGGCACGACGAAGCCGCTCTTCGTGGCGCAGGGCCTCGGTCCCCAGCGCCAGGCCAACGGCGAACAGACCGCCCGCGCCATTGCCATGCTGCCGATCCTGACGGGCTGCGTGGGCCTGCCCGGCACGTCGACCGGCATGGAGGAGGACGGCACGAACTGGGAGCCGACCTATCTGCCCGTGGGCGAAAACAAGGTGGACGTGCGCATTCCGGTATTCCTCTGGACGGATGCCATCATGCGCGGCACCGAGATGACGGCCGTCGCCGACGGCATCAAGGGAACGGACCGCCTGCGCGCGCCGATCAAGATGATCGTCAATTCCGGCGGCAACGTGCTCATCAACCAGCACAGCGACGCGAACAGGACGGACAAGATCCTTCGCGATGCCTCGAAGTGCGAGTTCATCGTCGTATGCGACAACATGATGACGCCGTCTGCGCGCTACGCCGACATCCTGCTCCCCGACACCCTCGGCCCCGAGACGGACGACATCGTCGGCAACGGCGACTCCATGGGCGATCTGGCCTGCCTCTATCCGATGCACAAGGCCGTGGATCCTCAGTGGGAGCAAAAGCCTTCGTGGGAAATCTGCCTCGGCATCGCGCGCAAGCTCGGGCTTGAGGAAGCCTACACGGAAGGGCGGGACCAGAAGGGATGGATCCGCTGGTGCTACGAGGAGACGAGAAGGGACAACCCCGAACTGCCCAACTTCGACGTCTTCTGGAAGCAGGGTCCGACGCAGCTCTTCAACGTGAAGTGGAACAAGATCATGTTCGAGGACTTCCGCAGGGATCCCAAGGCTCATCCGCTCAACACGCCTTCGGGCAAGGTGGAGATCTATTCGAGCCGCCTCGCGCAGCTTGCCTCCGAATGGAAGCTCCCTGAGGGCGACGTGATATCGGCGCTCCCGAAGTTCGTGCGCACCTGGGACATGCCCGGCGATGAGGTGCAGAAGACCTATCCGCTTCAGATGATCGGCTACCACGGCCACGGACGCACGCACTCGACCTTCCACAACCTGCCGTGGCTGCGAGAGGCGCATCCCGACGTCGTGACGATCAACAGCCTCGATGCGGCCGAGCGCGGCATTGCTGAGGGCGATCTGGTGCGGGTCTGGAACGACAGGGGTACGATCGAGCTTCCGGCGCACGTCACCGACCGCATCATGCCCGGCGTCTGTGCCGTCGCTCAGGGCGCCTGGTACAAGCCGGTCGTGAAGGAGGGCAAGGTTGTGGACGTCGGCGGCTGCATCAATACGATCACAAGCCAGCGTCCGAGCCCGCTCGCCAAGGGCAACCCGCAGCATACCAACCTGGTTGAGGTCCGCAAGGCCTGAACATCCGTCCGGAGAATTCAAAAATGACGAAGCCAAAAATGACGAAGCCAAAAATGACGAAGCCAAAAATGACGAAGCAATACGGTTTTTACATTGATGCCTCCAAGTGCACGGGCTGCCGGACCTGCGTGGTGGCGTGCAAGGATGCGCACAATCTGCCCGTCGGGCGCAACTACAGAACGGTCCATGAGGTCGTCACCGGCGGCTGGAAGGCGGAAAAGGGCGCTTGGCGCCAGGACGTGCGCGCCTTCTACCTGCCCGTGTCGTGCAATCACTGCAGCGACCCCGCCTGCGTCAAGGTCTGCCCGACGAAGGCGCACTACAAGCGCCCGGAAGACGGCCTGGTGCTCATCGATCAAGAGCAGTGCATCGGCTGCGGTATGTGCGCGGCGGCCTGTCCGTACCACGCGCCCGTGCTCGATGCCAAGACGCGCAAGATGACGAAGTGCGACGCCTGTGCGGAACGCCTTGAAAAGGGGCGTCTGCCGATCTGCGTCGAATCTTGTCCTCAGCGCGCCATCGAGTTCGGGCCGATTGACGAGCTGCGCGCCAAGCATGGCGACAATGCGGCTTCGATCGGCCTGCCCGATCCGGCGGTCACGAAGCCCAATCTCGTCGTGGGGCTGCCCAAGGCATAAGATCTGAGGCGTCAAGCCCTAAAAAAGCTAAAACTGCGACCCCGTCTTCTCAAGGAGGCGGGGTCGCTTTGCGTCCGGGCCCGGGACCGTGTTCCGAAGGCTTTGGCAGGGTCTCTCAGAGCGCCTTCATCTTCGACATCGCCTCGCTCATCGCCTCCTCTTCGGGCGAGAGGTAGCGCCCCGTCGTCGCGACGGAGGCGTGGCCCATGGCGGCCTGCACGACGTTGACGCTCATTTCCGTGAGCGCGTTGACGGCGAAGGTGTGCCTGAGCCAGTGAGTGGACGATGCGCGAAGCTTGGCGGCGTCCATCGGACGCTCGGCGGCGACGTCGAGCGCCACGTCTTCCAGGAATTTCGTGAGCACGACGTAGAGGCCGCTGCGGGTCATCGGGCCGTGCGGATGCCGGCCGCGGCCGAGATTGACGAGAAGCGGCGTCTGCGGGTCCGACCCGGCGACGCCCGCGATGCCGCGCGCTCTGAGCGCGTCGTCGACGATGGCGCGCTGCTCGTCGTTGAGGGGAAGGCGCCTCACCTTGGCGCCCTTGCCGACAATTTCGATGGCGGCCCGGACTTTGAAGCCCACGCGGCGCTCGACGATCCAGCCCGTCCGCGCGTCGAGCATCTCGGAAGCGCGCATGCCGAGGCTCTTGCCCATCATCAAAATGAGCTTCATGCGCTCGCGCGGCCAGCCTTCCGGGAGCGACTCGAGCCTGTCAACGATCTCGCCCCACTGCTCGTCCGTGAGGGAGCGGTCCGCAAAGGCCTGCGGCGCGCCTTCGCCCTTGAGAAGAGGCACCTTGGGACTCACCTGATCAAAGGGGCTGAAGATGAGGTAGCCCGTGTTCTTGAGAAAATTGTGGAGCTGACGCACGACCACGACCGCGTTGCGGCGGCTCGTTGCCGAGAGCGGTCCGTTGAAGGGGCGCCATGCGGGCGACGTGCGCGGCATGTTCTTGGGGCCGATCCAGCGGCTCTGAGGAATGCGCCACTGCTGTGCCCAGGCCTTTTCGTCGGTGCGCCCGAGGCCTTCGATCCATCGGAGGTAGAGCGCGGCGTCGCCCGCACGCACCGAGGAGAGCGCGGTGCGGCGCTCAAGCAGGCACCAAAGGAGATAGCGTTCGGCCTCCTTGCGGTAGCTCGCCTGCGTGTTGGGGTTGGAGGCGCGGGCCTGAAGCCAGACGCGGATGGCGCTCAGGTCATCCGACGCGTCGAGCGCGCAGGCCATGGCGGGCGCTCGGTTGAGGCCGCGGTCGCCCCTGAGGGCTTCGGGCACGACGAGGCGCTCCATGGGCACGATTCCTTCGTCGGAAGCCTGCGTCGCTACGGAGCGCGATTCGGGCGAAGGCGCGCACCCGGGCAGAAAAAAGCGCTCGGTCACTTCGCCGACATCCCTTCCGTTTCGGTGAAGCCAGGCCATGAGGGCCGTGGCGGTCGATGCGTCGATGCCCGTGACGGGACGAAACCAGGCGGCACCCGCGTTGGCGGCGCATTCGTATAGATCTTCGGCCGTTTCGACGCCGAAGGTCTTGAGGGGCGCGGCCAAATCGGGCGGCAGAACGTCCGCGAGCTTGGTGTTATATCGTAGCTCGACGTCGGTCAGCGCATGCTTGAGTGATTTTTCGGACATGGTTTGATCGGCAGGTGGCACAATTAGGTCAGTTTTTGTAAGAATATTTTGCCTTAGGCGGCTGCGGACCGCACGGCCTGACCTGCCCGCCGCCCACATTTATTTATGAGAAGCCACATCATCAAGACGGCTCTCGCAGGCGCCGCGCTTCTGGGAATATCGGCGTGCGCCTTCGGAACCGCCGTCACCGCCTCCTACCTCGGCATGGGCACGAGCACCGGCACGCCGTCGGGTGACGTGCAGGCGATCATCAATCCGCATCCGCGCGACCGCTCGCCCATCGTGAGCGGCCGGGACGGGCGGCAACTCCCCGACGACGGCTTCAAGCGTCCCGAAGTCGTGGGGCAACTGAGCTTTCAGCGCCCGATGCGCATTGCGGTTCACAACGAGCCCGGCTCAGAACCCGACGCCGAGATGATCAATGCGACGAAGGAGTTCATCCGCGTCATGTTCGGCTCCCGGAACGTGAACATCTATTATTTGAACGACCGGGATCTGTCGCTCTCGATACGCACGGGCGGCGTCGACTTCTTCATTGCGGACCAGTCCTTCTACGCCCTTGAGCAGGCCATGGGCGGCGTCGAACAGATTGCCGTCTTGTGGCCGGGCACGGCCGACGGTCCGGGCGAGGCGATGGCGTCGACCTTCTTTCGCAGAAAGCCCGCCGGGGGCGGCGCGCAGCATGATCCGCTCACCTACGCGGCAACCCACGAGCTCGCCGCCATAACCGAGAAGTCGATGTCGGCCTGGCTCGTCGGCGCGGGCGAACTCGTCAAGCGGCGCCACATCAGCTACGACGATCTCATCTCGAGAACGACCTTCACGAACAACACGATGCGGGACCTCGTCGAGTACGTGCTCGCGGGCAAGGAGCGCGTGGGCGTATTGCCCGCCTGCGCGCTCGAGCAGCTTTCGCACGACCCGAGCTTTCCGATGGATGAGATCGAAGTTCTCAATCCCAGGAAGCGGGACGGGCTTTCCTGCCTGCACTCGACCGAAGTCTATCCGGGGCGTGTGTTTGCGGCGGTCAACGACATCGATCCGACGCTCAAGAAGGCCATGACCGCCGTGCTCCTCGGCATGTCGAGCATCAAGTACGGCGCCGAATGGACGCTTCCCGTCACGAACCGCTCGGTGTTCGACCTCTTTTATACGCTCAAGATCGGTCCCTACAGCGATCTCGCGGGATGGAGCTTTCAGCGCTTCGTGAGGGAGAACGCCGAAATCATCGCGCTCGTCATGCTGGTGATCTTCCTCGTGCTCACCTATACGACGACGCTCTCCATCCTGGTGCGCCGACGCACGCGCGCCCTGCGCGACGCGCTTGATCAGCGGGACCGCATCGAGGCCGAGGCCGCGCAGTCGCGCCAGCACATTTCGAACCTCGAGCGCACGGGGATCGTGGGCCAGATGTCGACCATCATCGCGCACGAGCTCAAGCAGCCGCTCGGCGCCATCACCAATTACGGCAACGGCCTCCTCAGGCGCCTGAGCCGAGGCGACGTCGAGCGCGAAAAGCTCGAGCTCGCCCTCAGGGAGATCGTGCTTCAGGCCGATCGTGCGAGCAAGATCGTCGAGCGCGTGCGCTCCTACGCCAAGCACGACTATCCGCCGCGCAAGGTCTCCGACCTTTCGATCATCATTGAAAACGCCATCCAGACCTTCAGGCGCTCGCGAACGACTGATGCCGAACTGATCGTGCGCATGCATCCGCACAGCATGGCCGAGGTCGACGGCTGGGAGATCGAGCTCGTAGTGCTCAATCTGCTCAAGAACGCAGCCGACGCGATCTCGGGGATTCCGGATCCGAGAATCGAGGTGTGCCTCTACCCCCAGGACGAGCACACCTGGATCCTGACGGTGGGCGACAACGGGCCCTACATCTCGGACGAGCAGCTGTCGCACTTCTTCAAGCCGCTGCAGACGAGCAAGGGCGAGGCCGGCATGGGGCTCGGGCTCTCCATCGTCGCCAACATCGCGGAACGCCATGCCGGCAACATCACGGTGGCGCGCAACGGCGCGCGCGGCGTCAAGTTCACGATGACCATTCCCTCTCAGCTCAAGGACGTTTCCGTCATCGAGGACATGGGCCCCGAGACCGTGAGCATCTACGAGTCGGGCGGCAACGGGCGCGTTGCGCGCAACGTGCTCGAGACGTCCGCAGAGGCGCGCCGGGAGGTGCCGGACACGCAGCCGGAAAAGAGCCTTCCCGCCACCGTGCACACGGGCACGCTCAACGATGCGGTCCACCTGATGCAGGACGGCAACATGCACCGCACGGGCCGCCCGCGCCCGCCGGGCGTGCCGAAGGGAACGGGTTGAGGACGCCGGGCTGCTCGGGTAGAATTCGCCTTCCCGATATTCAAGAAGACTTTCAAGAAGACTTTTCAGGATTTTTCACATGAAGCGTCCCGCCTTTTTCTCCGGCTTTCTGATGATGCTCGCAGGCCTCGGCCTGACGGTCGCCGTGATGTTTCTGCTGCCCTTTCACAAGGATGCCGCTGCGCCCTGCTTTTATCTCGTGCGCATGACGGCCGTGCTCGGCTTTGCCAGCGCGCTTGCGGGCGTCATGCTGCAGTTTTCGTCCGCGGGGCTCGCGGCGGGCATTGAGCTCATGAACATGCTGCTCGGCATCGTCATCACGCTCGCGGCCGCCTTCGTGATCGGCCCGTGCGCGCTCGAGAACGCGCCGTGCGCCGAGACGACCGCTCCCGTCGTCATGATTTGGGGCGCCGTGATCGCCTTTCTCTCGGCCGCCGACGCGCTTCGCCTCTCGAAAAAGCGCGCCCCGCAGGCTTGAGAAGCTCCGCTTGTTCTGCGGCCCGATGCCGGCCGCGCAAGAAGAATGCCCGCCCGTCATTGATCGACCGGCGGGCATTCTGATTTTGGGACTTCGGGTTTGAATCGCAGCCCGCGTCAGGGTCTGGCGCGGATGCCGCGCCGCGCATTGGCTTCCTGCATCTCGTCGAGGACGGACGATTCGAGTTCGGCACCCCGGCTGGACCACTCCATGACGCCCGAGGGAATCACCTGCAGGCGCCTCCCGGAAGCTTCGAGAATGGCGGCCGCCTCATGTGCGAGGAAGCAGTAGGGGCCTCGGCAGTAGGCGGCGAGCGCCACCCCGCGCGGCAGCTCGTGCACGCGGGTCCCGAGCGTCTCGATCGGCATGTTGACGGCGTGAGGCAGGTGACCTGCGGCAAACTCCTCCTCTGGACGGACGTCAAGGAGAATGAGCTTGCCTTCCGAGGCGTAGTGAACGGCGTCCTCAATCCCCAGGGAAGCGGTCGGAATGCCGCTTTCGGCTTCGAGGTCGGTGAGTTCGGAGAGGCTCTGCTGGGCCGTTTCGCGGATCATGACGGCAAGGGCGGCCACCTTGGGGCTCGCGAGGCCGTAGCGCTGGAAGCGTCCGCTGCGGGTGCAGGTCACGAGACCCGCCCGGTAGAGCACGCGAAGATGTGCGCTGATGCTCTTGTAGTCTTCTTTGAGCATTTCGGTCAGCTTTTCCACGGTCTGCGGACACTGCGAGAGCAGCTCGATGAGTTCGAGCCGGACTTCGTGACTGAAGGCCTTGCCGATCAGGCCAACCTTCTTGTAGAGGCGGTGCTTGCTTTCGAGATTGCTCAAGGGGGCTCTCCGTTGGGTTGGATGGAAGGGATGCCGAAGGCTTGTCGTCGGGGCATGGGCTGCCGACGTTCGGCTTTTTTCGAGAATGCGCCGTCATTGTAAGACAAAAGGCGGACATTCGGTATTTTTTGAGAACGGCGGCTCTTGAACGAATTCCCCGCGCATTCCCCATCCATGTGGCACACATGGGTGGGGTTA
>ERZ1026870.1163-NODE-1163-length-12249-cov-56.167049_pt1 | contig 12249 bp, 9 predicted proteins | sample MGYA00380165_ERZ1026870 | MGnify/ENA primary metagenome ERZ1026870 (study PRJEB33269, sample SAMEA4719801) | human gut metagenome | biome: human-associated habitat; feature: organic feature; material: feces | place: Cameroon | collected 2013-10 ...
CGATCACGAGTCCCGCGGTACACGAGCTGGTGAGGAAGGTGACGATGGCAGAGCAGATAGCCACGATGAGATACTTGATGAATGCCTTCATATTTGGGTTCATACGCTTCTCTTGCCCCCTATTAACTTTCCGTCTTCTTTTTTAAAAAGAAGAAAGAGAAGGACTCGTATCAGGGCTTGGAGTCGAGGTTGATAACTTGATGCATTCGGGATAATCTTATCCGGAATATCTCCCAGATGCCTTTTTTCATTTTTCCAACTGGAGAAATATTTTTCTCCAACTAGGAAAGTGATTTTCCTGCGCTTTCTGAATCACGATGCAAAGATACGAAATCCCCCACAGTCAGTTGGGCGATGGCATGTGATGCCGTGCGATGGCGGCACATTTTTATGGTTCCCCCAGGTATTCCACGATACCCTTCACCTGCTTGGGCGAGAAAGCCTTGCAGGTCTTGCGGTACCCCATCGCCAGGAGTTCATTCCATAGCGGGGTACAAAGTCGAATCCACGCCATCAGATGGTTGACGGCTGTACGTGGCATGCTCTCGGGAAAGTACATCAAGGCAAGTTCCTTCTTGGTGTACATACGAATCTTGAAATCTTCCATATTCATTTTGATTTAATAAAAATAATAAACACATTTTTCGCAAGTTGTTCAAGAACGGGCTGAAGGCCCAAAAGCTCCTAGCCCAGGGCATCGCCCTGGGGATACTGGCAATCAGTAAGGCGCCCTGAAAGGGCAAAAGCTTTTCAGATAATACTCGCTGAAGTCCTTGCAGTCGGGTGGCAGCTGGTGATGAACCAGATGGGGGAGAATCTCCCTGAGTTGCAGGAAGTGGCTTTCGCCGGGCGCATCCTGATCAGGAAACATGTGGAATTCCACCTGATATTGCCGCTCGATATCAGCCAGCAGCTGCTTATCCTCGGGTTTGAGAAGCGTGGCCGACGGAATAGCAATAGCCTTATGTCCGGCAGAAAGCATCGCCCAGCAGTCGCTGCATCCCTCCGTAATAAACAGCCTCTCGCCCGGCTTCAGCATCTTCACCACGGGAAGATTATAGATGCTGCATCGGGCACCATAGGGAAAGCGGAATCGGGGAGCCATCGGTTCCGTCCGAAGCGAACCCTCCGTCTGATGTGAACCCTCCGTCTGAAGCGAACCCTTCGTCTGAAGCGAACCCTCCGTCTGATGTGAACCCTCCGTCTGAAGCGAAGGAGAATCTGTGTCATCTGTGAAATCTGTGGGCGTTTTTTCCGCAGCCACCCCCTTTGCCTGGGTGGGCGTCTTCCTGTAATCGAGGTTTCTGTTCTGAATCCCAATCAGCTTTCCCTCCGTGCTGAAGTATGGAATCTGCAGCCAGTTCACACCATCCCTATCCGTCCAGGATGTCAATCTGCACCAATTCACCACTCTCCAGTCAATCTTCCTCTCTTCGAACAGGAATCTCCTTGCCGCCTCGTTCAGCCACGGATGCTCAAAGAATCTCGCATACTTGCTGGCATCAAAGGAGGAGGATTTCCCTGAAGAACCACCCGAAGAAGAGCCACCGGAATCATCTCCCGAATGAGAGCCACCGGAATCCTTTCCCGAATGAGAACCACCGGCAGAAGAGGCTTCGGAGGAAGGGGAAGAGGCTGAACCCTCTCTCTTCCTTCCTTCCTCCAGATAAACCGCATTCACCTCAGCAAGCCATCGGCAGGCCAAGAGGAAATCCTTCCCCAGGTATTTCATCACCAGGTCGATGGTGCCCACGGAATTACCCATGCAGACATAGCAGCGGCAGCTGTTCTTCCTCGTGTTGAACGAGAGGCTGGCGTGGTGGTCGTCATGAAAGGGACAGAGCGCCTTGTGCCGCTTCACCACCATCCCCAGCTGCTCGGCGACCCCCTCAATAGGCAGGTCGCGCAGCTTTTGAATTTCATATTTCTGCATAAAAACTATTTTTTTACTTTATCCCTTATCCTTTCCCGCCGGCATTCCCGTCAGATATTCCCTTGTCTTCGTATAAAGCCCCGTCTGGGCAGAATAGGTGATGAATTTGCGGTTCTTCCATACGTTAAGCTGATGCTTGGTGCCCTCCTTGCTCTTGCCAAGGCTCAAGCGGAGAGCCTCCAGCTGTAGCTCGTTGAATGATACTTCCAGATGGTCAAGCATATTCTTGGGACCGGTTTTCTGCACCTCCTCCTGCACATCGCCACACTTGAACATGTCGCCAAATACCTTCACTTTCGACCACAAGTCATAATAGCAGAACCATATCACGAACTCGCCGATGGAGCGTGTCCACGTCTGGTCGTTCAGAATCCACAGCACGGCTCCCTTCTTCCATGCCGAAAAGATGCTGCGGTGGGAAAGCTCCCAAAGCATGTCATCATCGGCAAGATCGGCAAGCCTTGCCATTTCTTCTGCCAGCTGGTCGGCCACCTTGTTGAGCTGCTTCACCACAAAACAGCCCTTGCAGTTGTCCAGGCGTAGCAGATAGCTGTCCATCTTCTTCAGGAATTCCGCATCATACGTTCCCTGTCGTGGAATCTTGCCACTACGCTCGCCACGAGCCTTGTAGGCGAAAGGGATGCGGCCGAAGAAACCATTGGTGAGGTCTTTCTTGTAGAACTGTCGGGCAGCCTTGGGGGTAGAAGTGAAGGTGAGGTTCACCCTGAGCACGGGATTGCCCGTTACGCCATCTGCCGTGGCGCGCAGGGCTCCGGCACGCTGACGGTCGTAGATGTTTCTCACCATCTGGCTTACCTGCTTATGGCCGCCACACATTCTATCCGCCATTTCTACTTCGGGCAGATTGATGTATTGCGTGCGCTCGCCCAGTTTTTCGCACGCCATGGCATTCTGGATAAAGGCAGGATTGGTGACATCGGCTGGTGGAAACCAGAAACTCACGTCCGGACGTTCGGGCTTTTCCTTGTTGGCGCCCTTGGTCTTCATCTGTCGCTGCCAGTCCACGAGTTTTTTGAACTCAGTCTCATCATGCTTGCGAAAAGTGCGCATGATAGCCTCTACCAAATGCCCCAATTGTGCCTTTCCGATACCCGAAGGACCAATCAAATGCCCCATCTGGCCGCACATTTCATAATATTTGTTGTCGGAATACATGAATCTTACATCCGTGAGATGAGCGGCAAGAGCCGGAATTGCCATCGGAATGAGCACTTCACGCATGTCTTTTGATGCCTGCGATAGGGCAAATTTCACAAATTCTGTGCCTTTGCAGGGTTTGGGCATCGCCGGAGCGGTATTGCTGAAAATGTTGTAAATCATTGCTTTTTAGAGAATTAAATTAAAAACTTGATGTTGTTTTCTGATTGCCGCAGTCTCAGTCTCAGAGTCTCAGTTATTTTTCATGTGGTCTCGCTTTCTATATATGTTATATATAACTAATTAATAATCAATAAGTTATGAACGCTTAAGAAGCGGGTTCGAAGTTGGATTGTGACATTTATCCTAACTGAGACTGAGACGTGAGACTGTTTTGAAGAGGAAATGAGGGTAGGGATAATCCTGTTACCAACCTCCCCGAAGTCCCCATTTCCTCTAGAAAGCCTCAACTCCGTTTATCTGTCATCACTCTTGCCGCTAATGATGCGCAGCTCGTCGGCGGCACCCTGGCAGAAGTCCTGGAAGGTGAAGCGCTCTGAGAACGGCGGGCGGTTGAAGGTAGGGTAGAGCGTACCGTCTTTCTTCCGGTTCACGTTGATGTACGTTCCTTCATACACGTGGGGATTTCTCTGCACCACCATCTGCAGTTTCTTCTCCTGGTCATTCTGCACAAAGGTGAAGTGATCTTCTCCATCGTGCGTAATGGCTCCATCCAGATACTCGCCAACGGCCATGCGCCCTGGCTCCTTAGTCATCAACTTGAGGTCGATACCCAATTCTGTGTTGGGGTAGAAATTATTGAATTTTAAATTCTGTGCCATAAGCTTATCAGAATTTGGGCGGTTAGGCCATCTGCTTAGCCCATAGCGTAAGATGGTCAAAAACTGAATTGTTCAGCTTCTGACAATGGGGTAAATAATGCTGATTTTGTTACCAAAAAACTATAAAATGGTAACAAAAAAGTGGTAACAAAAAAATGGTAACAAAAAACAAACCCGAAACTCTGTATGGCATACAGAATTTCGGGATAAAAAAAACAAAAAAATATCGATATGGTAACCGAAATGGTAACCTTGTTCATTTATATGTTCGACGAAGATTTTTTATATGCAACTCTTTTTTATACGCAACTCTTTTTTATACGCATCTTGAAGAGCTATATCTCTAATGTCAATATCTTCATCATTTTCTTTTCGTAGGACTGGTAGTTCTTTATTGTAATCTAAAATAAATAAAATAATATTGATTTTCCTTTCAGCACTCTCATCCAATCTGGCGGTGTTGCTACTACGGTTTTTCCCAAATTGTTTTTTAACGATAGATGAAGCCGAAACGCCTTTCTGCTTATCCATATAAGATTGCTCGAGAATACGCTTGGTTAATTCAGTTAGAATAGCCAAAGGTTTCCCTATCCATCTAATGTTACAATTCCTGTTTTCTCCATCAAACAAATGTTCGAAATCTTCTGCATATCTTGGCTCTTCTATCCATTTCCATTCTTGCATTTTTATCATAACAAGATTTATCCGTTTCACTCTTGTTTCTTGATTCTTACAATTATAATGGAACGTAGGATACTCTTCTGAACTTTTACAATTCTTCTTTGGGTGATTATTTTTCTTAGACGATAGAGTTTCATTAATTTCTTCTGTTAGATTTGATTGCGAAACGAAATACTCTTTCATCCATCCCATCATCTCCTCTGTATATTGATTTACCGACTCCTTCAACTTGATTTCTATTGCAATACAGGTTGATTGGTTATTACATTTCCACATTTTATGAATACTTTCATGCAGAGTCCTTTGTAGTTTTCCTCTATAATGAGAATGGTTGACAGCATTAATACCAAACATAATGGTATATAATAACATAGCAACCTCTGCTTGACTTGTTGCGACTTCTGCAAGAGTATTATCTTGTTCTCGATAAATAGCTAAAGAATTGGTCCACATATCTTTGCAATAATCTGCATCTATATCGCCATCACTTAATATTATGTCTAGTTCTTTTGCTGCATCAACAAACAAATTCTCGGTAGAGATAATGATTTCAGGATATTGCTGAAGAAACACATCACGAACTTTACGACATAGCCTGTAAAAGATGTGATTTCTGAAATGTTCTTTCAGTTTATCTCTTTGGTTTTGTTGGAATCTCTTTGTCATCTTTTCTTTCTTTTACTTTGTGGAACACCTCATCCAGCCATTTAATCAAATCAAAATCGCTAGTTTCAATTTCTGGAGTCATATATTCCTTATAATTGCTGATAACTATATCATTCATCGGATATTTGGCTATGATATTTTCGTTGCATGTATACTCGCCATAATTGCGAAATTTCACAACCAAATCAAACGCATTATCGCTGCTATAACCTACTACAGCAGAAAGTTGTTTCAGCTTATCAGTTTTAGAGCCTGTACCTAATTTCATAGTTGTGGTGGCACTTAGAGCTCCATATGTTTCTAATATCTTTGAGCGCATTTCCATCTCCTCCGTCAACTCTTTTGGAATTCTTGTCGTAGGACAATGTTTAGTATTTACATATTTGAATGTAAACTCTTCAATTATATCTCCGTAATCAATAGTTCTACAATCAATAAAATCTTCAAATTGAGTTCTTATAGTTTTTTCTTTTATCGTAGTATGTATGCCCATGCTGCTATATAACTTTTCATTAAAAAAAGTCTCTAGACTAAGTTTAATGGTTTTTGTATTTCTGTCCCATGCCGATGATTTTTCAATGGCAATTTGGCATCTCTCATCGCGATAATCTATGATTACATATGCATATGGATAACTATACTGAGAAGTACCAATACAATCCTGTACTTCTTTTTCAGTACTATCAGGCAATTTATAGATTGTAACATTTTCCTTATTATGGATTCTTATTAAGGCAATACCATTTTCGTTTCTAAGAACACGATTGGGAATATGCTCTTCTCCCTCTCCACGTCTGGTTCGATTTATACTCAACTCGCTTCCCTTTTTCCCAATAATCTTGCCCAGGTAAAAGTTAGGAAACAAGGATACTGGCTTATCTTTCTCTTCGTTTTCATCAAAATCAAACTGTGGGACGACAGTTAAACCAATGTTGTGAATAATGTATTCGCTCATTCTTTTTAAGATTTTAAGATTTTATCAATATATTAATATCTCTCCTTGAAGAAGGATAGGGGATAGAATTATTCTATTTCCCCCATCACTCTTCCTAGAACTGTGTTTCTATAGGTGTTGAAGATGTTAGGCTTCAGCATCATGTAGTTTGGCAAGCTCTCAAGATATTCCAACTCAAACACAAGGCGTGGGTCTTTGTCGTCTGACTCTGGATGAATCTCAGCCTTGCTGCCTATGCGGGCTATGCGGATGAGATACAAGTCCTTGACACCCTTGCCCTTGATGTAAGGCATGAAATAGTAAAGCTTGTTGAGCGCAACAGTCGATGGGAAAGACTTGGTCTTACCTGTATAGTAAATCTTTGTCTGACCACCATCTAGGAAATAATCTGTATTATCTTCCTTGACAAAGCCTACCAAGAGACTTTTGTTCATATCCAAGGTGTAGCTCTTCTTCGGCTTATTTATTTTCAACTCAGGTTCCATTTCTGAGAATAAACCAAGATTCAACTTTGGTTGAGAATCTCGCTTAATATCTATTGGATGAGTAGAAACTGGTTCTTTTTCGAAGATGAAGCGATAAAGACTCTTGCCAATCTGCTGTACGATTCCACATACCAAAGCATTACCCATCAGGAAGGCTCTTCGACCATCCGTAACATCAGGGTGTAAGGTGTGATTGTCCGGGAACATGTTCAGACGCTCCAGTTCAATAGGAATCAAGCGACGGTAGCGGCCGGAAGGTGTCTTGATGACATGCTTGAAGCGTGATGCCGCAGCACCTCCCTCGCCGGTGATAATCGTACGTGAAGGCTTATCCAGGGAATCAGGGAAGGCCATTCCGCCCTCAGAGAAAAGATACTTGAAACCTTCCTTGGTAGTGCGTTCTATTTTCTTTGCACCCTTTTCGTATTCCCATCTTGCTACTTCTTCTTCCGGAATAAAGAACTCCTCCGGGACCAGGGACTCATCAACGATATTGCCGCCAAGTGTCATAACTGGGCCATCATAAACCGCCTCTGCATCTACTGAATATACGCAACGGTTGCGCATGATACCGGCATTTCCAAATGGACTGTCTTTTCCTTTCTTGTTGAAATTGTCAGAAACCTCCTTAATAGTTCCTTCTATCTCGAATTCAGAGATGGTTTTGTCTTTTGGCTTAAAAGGAAAAGCCTTTGCCAGTACGCCTTCATAAAGCACCCAATCCTTCAACTCTTGTACTTGTCTTGAAACATTTGAATTCTCACGGTAACCGACAATATAAGTACGGCGTCTGCGCTGAGGCATTCCGTATTCTGCTGCGTTGATTACTCGCCATTCTACAGTATAACCTAGGTCAGCAAGTGAAGCAAGGATGATTGCAAAATCACGTCCACGCTGCTTGGCTGGCGAGCCGAGCAAACGGTCAACATTTTCAAAGAAAATATAGCTTGGACGATTATCTCCCTTCTCATTCAGTATACGATAGATTTGCCACCAAAGCACACCTTTCTTACCCTCAATTCCGCCAGAACGGCTAAGAGTTGAAGCTACGGAATAATCTTGGCATGGAAAACCGCCAACCAGCAAGTCATGATCAGGAATGTCTGCTGTTGGTACAGTATTAATATCTTGGTTGCTATGACCCTTTGAGCCAAAGCGTGCTCTATAGACGAGCGAAGCATCTTGGTGCTTGGTTGATGGTTCCCATTGGTTGTTCCAGATGGTCTTATAGGCATCAGATGCTCCTTCCAGTCCAATGCGGAAACCTCCTACACCGGCGAAAAGCTCTACTACCTTTATTGTATTTTTAGACATATTTATATGTATGGAATTTCTTGTAATTTTTTAGCAATATATGAACCCTTGAGCCAGAAAAACTGTGGTAACATTCTAATGCCATTCACGCTTTCTGTTCTGGTTTTCTCTGTCGAAATATCTGCACCTCCTCGGAAGAACACTTTATATTCGGAACTCTTAGGGAAGTTTGGCGCTCCCATATAGGAACCGCTATTGTTCATACGTTTGTTTCCTTTTTTGTCATATACGTATTCCCATTCCAGTTCGTTTCTATGAATCAGATTTCTGGAATCCTCCCAAGTGCGGCGAACTTCATTTTCTATGAAATCTTCATCAAAGGCAAAGCGTTTAAAACCTTCAAAAACAGTCTTGCTCGGGTCTTTACTATCATGCTCACAGAAGATAGGGCAGAGGAAGCTGTGCTCACAGAAGTAATCGTACACATCAGAATCTTCAAAGTCTGCATCTCTATCTGCCCATTCTTCAAAGTCGATGTGCTTGAGTTTCATGTCCTCTGTTCTTCCACCTTGGGGGGTAATCGTGATGGTCTTTGCTATGATACCGGCTTTGTTGAAGTCTGAGATTTGATTTAACCTATTGCAATCGGTTCCGAACATACGGATAATGCATTTAGCTGAAATATCCTTGACTTTAGCATTAATTCCAAGCATTTCTCTTAGCTCAGGCAGAGTCTTACCCTTATACTTTAATGTAAGTTCATGGCAACGAGCATCCAGCTGGGCGAAACTTGAAAAAGATTCTTTCAGTACGATTTCGTTTTTTGCTCTGCTTTTGTTAAAATGCCCCCGCACGATGTAATCAACAAAAGTCTGTTTCAATCTGTATCGGGGCTTTTGGTAAGAGCCTGTTGCTGTGCGCTTGAATCCTGGTACTAATTCTATCAGCAAGAGATTGGGACGAAGAAGGTGAGTGAAACCAACCAGTTGTTCGTTGCGCTTTTCTTCATCCTGATAATCATGATAAACCTGTTGCAGGTGGCTACTGACAATCTCCCAGTCGTTTTGCAATTTGTCTTTTTCTTCTTGCGAGAAAGAATTGTAGCAGTAGTCAACAATAGGAAACTTAGCATAGCCGGAAGCAGGCACAACTTCGTATGATTTATATTCGTAGAAGATTATTAATAGCCGTTCCGATTTTTCCCAAAAATGTGATGTGTCGAAGTCTGTCTGTATCGGAGGTTCAAAGGTAACATGTGTAATACTAATACCTTCTTTAGCGCCTAGATGCACATTATATTCTTCACCTGTTTTTCCGATTACATGCTTCTGTTCTCTTTTGGGTACACGAACTCCGGTGGTCTTAACTTCCGTAAGAACACCATCAATCTCAATATCACATTCCTGTTTGCAGTCTTTTTTGTAACCGAAAACAGATTGTTCTATTACGTCTCCAGCGATACCTGTAATCTTTTTACTTTCTAAGGTACGAGCAAACTGGTGGGATTTGTCAACCTCACCTAGAGTCTTGCCCTTTGCTCCTTCAAGTAGAGTATAGACTTGTTCTTTCGTAAATTTTCTATCTTCTGATACAGCCATCAGCTTATGTTGTTTAATACGATATTAAGTATATAATCATTATTTAGCCAAAAACATTTGGGCTGCACCCTGTTGCCTTGTGGGGTTAATACGGCTTGCCCTTTAGTTCCGTGTGGTCGTATGTGGCAGATTCCATTTGCTTTGCTCGTTATGAAATGGTTATAGTCACCCTCGCAAACTTTCTGCTTTGTATCTTCCCAGAGATTCTTAGCCTCCACTAAATCGTTGTATGGCATATTCCAAAAGAATACTTTAACGAGTTTCATCTTTCTCTTATCTCCATCAGGAGATTTTCGGAATACGACAAACAGGAATTTGCCAGAGAGTTGCTTGTGCCACTCTGAATCTTCCCATTCTTCATTTATGATATCCACAAATCTGATGTATGGAAAAGACATGGACTCAATATTTTTATCACGATTTGCTTCTAACACTATCGTTTTCAAAGAAATGTTAGCATTTTCAAATTCTTGTATTTTGCGTGTCTTTATATTGAATATAGCCCGGCAGACATTATATGCTAAATCTTTGGCTTTTACATTTAATTTTACCTTACGTTTTTTTCCTATTTTCTCAACAGTCTTACCATAGAATGGTTCTACACGTCTTATGACAAGTTGCTCAAATGTTTCTTTTGGCTTATAACAATGTAGCGATTTTACAATCTTATCCGAAGCGAATTTCTTCTGAAGCTTTTCTAATCTTTTTGGAGTGATATTTAATTGATGATTTATTCCCTCATCAAGAAAAGAGTCCAGGATAATCTTGTTCATATATCCCGTTTTGAGCGAGTATGCTCTTTGTTGTGCCCGCTCGTTAGTGCCGGGTTGGTCGCGCATATTTTCCTTTGCTTTACTGCCTTTCATGCATGCTGCAAGATAGAGAGTATCACCTTCTGTTAGCTCATGTGCTTGCCCGTGTAGAATTTTGGTATGTATAAAGTTCCAATCATCTTTGATAATCTTCAGGTCATCTTTTGGAAACTTCCAATTACGAATCAACTTAAATACCATATCCACGGGATTTACATTAGCTTCATGAAGATAAAACATCAGAAGAAGTAATTTGTTTTTCCTCCAGAAACTACTGGTTTCAAAAGTCTTTTTTGCTTCCTCTATATAATTAATGATATTGAGTACAAGCCGTTCTTTTGCAGCCATACTCTTATCAGTTTTAAGCTCCTTTAATGGCGTACATTTGAGTTCCAAACCAGCCTCTTTAAAGTCTGGTTCTGCAACTGAGTTTGGTTTATAGCCATAATGAAACTCTTCCACGGCTTCGCCTAAACCGCCCTTTCCGTGAGGGGCAATTGCTTCAGGATGCAACTCTCTCAGCGAATGACCAAGCAATTTCTCGCCATGTTTAAGAATCGAGTTGGCGTTTTTGGGATTATATGTTTTTTTTGCCATGTTTCCAGTTTTTATATTTTGAATCTACCGTGTTGTCGTTGTATTTGGGAATAGGATTCCCTTACATTCGCTTCACATGCAGACCTTAGACAATCTGCAAAAGTACAAAAAACTTTTAAAACTTTGCTTTTTATCACTTTCTTTAACGCAATTCTTTGGAAATTCCTTATCTTTCCTTTCTTTTCCCCCTTCTTGTACATCGTCATCTCTGCTCTATGGTAAATCACCACGAGTTGATCCTGTTCTTCACAGATTCGCACACGATGTCGCTGTCGGCGAAGCGATGATTCAACAGCTACTCGCAGAATGCCCGGTACCACAGTTCTACCTTTTATGCCGCAAAGTTAAGATTATTATTTGGAATAAGCAAAGTTTTTGGGGCTTTTTCTTGGCGGTTTATCAGAAAATGAGTAGTTTTGCGGGCGTGAATTTTCTCTGTAAAAAGGGAATTAAATCTTCCTGATGATGGGGAAATCTATTCCTGATGGGGGAGATTGAGATAAAACAAAATATGAATCATAACGAAAATAGCGAAAAGATGAATCAAATTACGATGCTCGGAACGGGAAATGCTACGGTTTCCCAGATTTATAATACTTGTTTTGTGCTCCAGACTCCCAGCACCCTGATGCTGGTGGATGCGGGCGGAGGAAACGGAATACTGGCGCAGCTGAAGAAGGTGAATGTCCAGATTTCTGACATTCATCACCTCTTCGTTACCCATGCCCATACCGACCATGTGCTGGGGGTAATCTGGGTAATCCGAATGGTGGCACAATGCAAGGGTTACGAGGGATTGCTGCATGTTTATGGAAACGACAAGGTGATGAAGGTGATCAAAACCATCATCGACATGATTCTTGCCAAGAAGCAACTGGCTAAGGTGGCTGAAAGGGTGGTGTTCCATCAGCTGGAAGATGGCGATTGTTTCGAGGTGGGGGATATGAAGCTGGAATGCTTTGATATTCAATCTACTAAGGAGAAGCAGTTCGGATTCCGAGCTGAGCTGCCTGCTGTTTCTGAAGATAGTGCTGCATCTGATAATGCTTCTGAAGATAATCTTGCTAAGCCTTTGGTCCTGGCGTGTCTGGGCGATGAGCCTTATAACGAGCAGAACCGTCGATACATAGTGGGGGCTGACTGGATGATGTGCGAGGCGTTCTGTCTTTATGCCGACCGCGATACGTTCAAGCCTTACGAGAAATGCCATAGTACGGCGCTTGATGCCGGAAAACTGGCGGAGGAACTGGGCGTGAAGAATCTTATCC
>ERZ1026870.1169-NODE-1169-length-12194-cov-3.167806_pt1 | contig 12194 bp, 21 predicted proteins | sample MGYA00380165_ERZ1026870 | MGnify/ENA primary metagenome ERZ1026870 (study PRJEB33269, sample SAMEA4719801) | human gut metagenome | biome: human-associated habitat; feature: organic feature; material: feces | place: Cameroon | collected 2013-10 ...
GTTGTTCGGTGGTAGCGACAAGCCGCACCCGGCGTTCATCATCGGCGGCGAGGTGTACGACGAAATTTATATTTCCGTCTACGAAAACACCATGATTAACGGCAAGCCGTACAGCCTGCCATTGCAGGAGCCGGTCACGAATATCACGATGGAGGATTTCGCGCAGGCGTGTTTCTCCAAGGGCGAGGGTTGGCACTGCCTGACGGCGGCGGAATGGGGCCTGCTGGCCGACACCAGTTTGAAGCTGGGCACCCTGCCCCACGGCAACACGAATTGTTCCCACTGGCACGGTGACGACAAGGAACAAGGCATTATCATTGAGGACAGCTACAAGACGCTGACCGGCAGCGGCCCGGCTACTTGGACGCACGACCACACGGCCAGCGGCGTACATGATCTTTGCGGCAACATTTGGGAGTTTGCCCGTGGTGTGAGAATCCGCGACGGGGCGCTGTGGGCAGCGGAGAACAACAACGCGGCCCTGCCAGAAACGGATTTGACCGAGTGCGGCGACGGCTGGAAACCGATCACCGATGTGGAGGGCCGCCCGCTGTATGTTGCGGTGGAAGATGACAAGATCACCTTTAACACCTATCCGAGCATTCACCGTGATTACTGCGGCTGTGTGTGGGGGAATGTGCGGATGAACTGCGACAGTGAGCAACTGCGGGCGCTGGCCCTGTTTGCCGGGGAGGAAAAGGCCGGGTGCTATGTGGACAGCACCGAGGGCGAATACATACTGATTCGCGGTGGCTACTGGTACTATGGCGGCAGCGCCGGGGTGTTCTATTCCGCCCTGATCAGCCCGCGCTCTCATGCCTCCGGCAGCATCGGGGGCCGTTCCGCTTATTTCAAGAAGCACTGAAACGCCGGACACTGAAACACTGACCGCCAAGCGATAGCGCGGCGGAGAAATGAGGGCACTATGGAAGTTTTGAAAGCTATTCTCGCCGCGCTGGTTGGCCTGCTGGTGATCTTTGCCTGCATTGCGTGGGCAATCGCCGCCGTGCTGGGGCCGCTGGCAATTATCAAACTGTGTGTGCTGTGCCTGCTGGGCTGAAAGGAGCCGGGCTATGAAGTTGAGCAAGTTTGTGAAACGAGCCAAGAGCGAAAGTTACTGCGTGGTAATTCATGCGGACGACAGCGGTATTTGGCTGGGCACCCGTTTGGCGCTGTACAACGCCACGGAGCTGCCCTACATGGAGGGCAAGGAACAGGCAGGCGCGGTGCTGGACATTGACAGCAAGGCGTGGGAGAAGATGTTCTTTGACGAAAAATACACCGCACACGCCGGGGCGGACTTTGGCATGAACCTGACAGAAACAGACCCGACGGAGCAGGAGGCGCGGCGGGTGCCGCTGGAAATGTTCTACAAGGGTATGGGGCTGGTTGGCCTTATGTACGGCAATGGTGGGGAGCTGATCTTCTACGATGCGGCGCTGATTGCACCGATTGCCGATGTGGTCAAGACCAGCGACTACATACAGACCGTTGTGCGCAAGACCGCTGGCGGTGCGCCGTATGTGGTTATCAAAGATGGGTTTGAGGTGCTGGCCGTGTTTGTGCCCGTGAAGATCATAACCAAGCAGTTCTTGGAGGATTTGAGCGAGTTTGAAAGCGCCTGCGTGAGCCAGTATATGCGGGAGCAGAAGCAGGCTTTGGACGCAGCAGACCCGGACAAGCAGGACGAGGACGCGGAGCAGATCGGAATGGAGGGCACGGCTGAATGAACATTGTTTCTTTCGGCGGTGGTACAAACAGCACCGCAATGATTATCGGGATGTATCTGCATAAAATCCCGATTGATCTTATCCTGTTTGCGGACACGGGCGGCGAACAGCCGCACACCTATGAATTTATCCGGGTGTTCAATGCTTGGCTGGACAAGCACGGCTTGCCCAAGATCACGCCGGTATTTTATACCGACAAGGACGGAAACCGGCTGACCTTGGAGGCGGAATGTTTGCGATTACACGCGCTGCCCTCTATCGCCTACGGATTCAAGAAATGCTCTTTGAAGCACAAGATCGGAACGCAGGAAAAATTCTGCAACCACTATCCGCCCTGCGTGGAGGTATGGAAAAGCGGTGGCCGCGTCAACAAGTACATTGGCTATGACGCGGGCGAAACCCGCCGTATTCAACACGCCGCTGCCATTGACGAGGTGGACAAGAAATATGAAAAGCACTACCCGCTTTATGAATGGGGCTGGGATAGAGCCGAATGTGTGCGTGTGATCGAGCGGGCCGGGCTGCCAAAGCCGGGCAAGTCGAGCTGCTATTTCTGCCCGTCGATGAAAAAGAAAGAAATTCAAGCGCTGTGGGAGAACAACCCGGAGCTATTTCAGCGGGCGGTTGACATGGAACACAATGCAGCGGACAGCCTGACCAGCATTAAAGGTCTTGGCCGCAAGTGGTCATGGGAAAGCTACCACGACGAATTTATTGAAGCGCAGGAGCTTGAAAAAGCACAGTTGACATTTGACGATCTTTTCACGGAGGCACCGGGCGGGTGCCTGTGCGGTGCGCCGTGTGGGTGCTATGACGGGTGAAGTAAAAACAGAATAAGCCTTGCAGGCCGGGCGCGGAGCGGGACTGTGCCCCGCCCGGCTGCTTGATTTTTAGCCTTGCCGCACTGCGGCGGGCTAAAAAAATACCGCCTTGGGCGGCTTGGGGCTGGTATATCAGCATTAAGTTAAGCACCACGGCAGAAATGCCGGGGAAAGGGGTCAAGGGGGAAACGAGGGCGGCGGGCACCGCCTGACCAACAGCAGGACGGAAAGAGAGCCGCCCGGTGTTTCCCCCTTGCCTGCGGAGCAGAGTGTGGTATTCCAGCAAGAAGAAAATAATACAGGGGTGCGGGGGTGTAGCCCCCGCATGGGAAGTAACCACCTTGGGAGAGGGGCAAAAGCTGTGAAGTCGATCTATTACAGAGAGCAAAAGCACATCTGTGGCAAGAATTACGCCACCGCCCCCTACATGGAGGTTGATCTATACCCCGTGACCCCGAAACAGCACAAAGCAAGCCGCCGCGCCAAGCGCAAGGAGGCCAGCACCCTTGCACAGCAGACCTACAACGACAACAGGGCCAAGCGATACCATGTGCAGCTTGTCAATGCCAACTTCGGCAAGGGCGATTTTTCGTGGACAGGAACCTATGACGACGACCACCACCCGGAGCCGGGCGACACGGCCAAGGCTGACCGCGATTTGACGAACTACATAAAGCGCTTGTACCGCTGGTGCGATAAGAACGGCGTACAGCGCCCAAAGTGGGTTGCCGCCACAGAGTATTGCACCGTGCAGGAGGATGGCACAGCCTGCGGGCGGCACCACCACCACGCGATCATACAGCACACCGACGGCCTGACCCGTGATGTGCTGGAACAGCTATGGGCGGACAAGGCCGGGCAGATCGGATTTACCCGTTGTGAATACTTGGATGTTGACCACGGCAGCGTTGAAAGCCTTGTGCGGTATATCAGCAAGAACAAGCGGTGCGCCCGGAGTTGGCGGCAGAGCCGTGGCCTTGAAAAGCCGAAAACACCGCCGCCGAACGATACCAAGTGGAGCCGCAAGAAGCTGGACGAGGCAAGCACCCTGTACATTGACGATGTGGCGTACTGGGAGCGGAAATACCCCGGCTATACCCTGAACCGGGTGGAAACGCGGGTAAGCAATGCCGGGTGGCGGCACACCACCGTGATTATGCGCCGGGCGGAGTGCCGGAACGGCGCACCGGGGCGCAAGGTAACACCGAGAATGAACAGGTAAGAAAGGGCATGGGTCTATGCTGCGCATGAAAAAAGCTATCGTGATTTGCCGGGAGGTCAACAGGCAGACCGGGCAAATTGCCGTGTATGTGGTTCCGATGGAGATTGACGAACACACGGTTGTGCGTTTGAGCCTGCGGTCAATGTTCAACCCGGAGCTGCGCTATTTCTTTGTGTATGAAGATGTCTACCAAGAACAGAAACAGGAAATCACCGCCATGCTGAAACGCCGGAATATTACCAAGCAGGAGGTTGACAGCGTGTACGGGATTGCAGAAGTTGGGAGGTAACGACTATGGACAACAAGGAACGCTTTATTGAGATTTTCACCTCACAGATTCACAGACCGGGCGCGGCGGAGTTGCTGGAATGGCTGGAAAGCACGGACTTTTTCGAGGCACCGGCCAGCACCCACTACCACGGCAGCTACCCCGGCGGGCTGGTGGAGCATAGCCTGAATGTGTACTATGAGCTGATCGGCGCGGGGCGGGTGCCGGGTGTGCCCACGGCGGAAACCTATGCCGTTGTGGCGCTGCTGCATGACATTTGCAAGGCGGATTTCTATGCCCAAAGCACAAGAAATCAGAAGAATAGCGACGGTGAGTGGGAAACTGTGCCCTGCTATACCGTGCGCGAAAAATTCCCGTTCGGTCACGGGGAGAAGTCTGCCTTTTTGGCGCAGCGCTTTATGCCGCTGACCAACGCCGAGGCGCTGGCTATCCGTTGGCACATGGGCGCGTATGACGACGCTGCCAAGGGCGGGAGCAAGGTGTTGTCCGCCGCTATGGCCGCAACGCCGCTTGTCTATGCACTCCATGCCGCCGATATGCGGGCGGAGCAGAAAGAGAACGCACAGCTGTGAACATGGAGTTGGACGACCTGCCCCCGCGCTACCGTGCGCAGGCAGAACAGCAGCTTGCCGCCCGGAAACGCCGCGCCGCTGACCCGCTGGCCGAGGCGGTGAAGCAGGCCAAGGCGGCAGGCCGGGATTTTGACAGCCGGGGCGAGTATGAATTTTACACGGGAACCGTGCTGCCAAAGATGGCGCGGGGCGAGATCGTGGAGTGTGAGCAGCACCCCGCGTTCCCGCTGTTCCCGGCGGGTGAATACGGCACCATGAAGCTGCGCCCCATACGCTACACGGCAGACTTTCGGCTGAAATACGCCGACGGCACCGTTGAGGTCGTGGAGATTAAGAGTAAGTTTGTTCGGCGTATGCAGCGTGACTACCCTGTGCGGCGGCGGGTGTTCTTGGAGCAGATCGCCCGCCCGGCGGGATGGAAATTTACCGAGATCATCACCGCCGAGGACAAAGACGACCTGAAACGCTGGCGAGAGCTGGCAAAGGAGGGCTGAACCCATGAAAAACCAAGAAAAGCGCCCGTGCCCGCTGTGTGAGCGGCACCAGCGTATGGAAACCACCAGCGGTATGTTGTTTTGGGTGGAGTGGGGCGAGGACGGCAACCCGCGCCTTTGCACTGACACCCTGCACGACGGCGGCGGCCTGAATGTGCTGTGTATTGACTTTTGCCCGCTTTGTGGCCGGGAAATTGAAAAACAGGAGGCTTTTGGATGAAAAGACGGCATACTACACCGCGTTATTACGCCCGGAACGCTGCCGTGCAGGCGCAGCGGCGCTTTTTGCGTACCCGCAAGACCGAGGCGGAACGGCTGGACGATCACCGGGAAGAAACTGGCAATGTGCTGATTGTGTGCATTTTGGCGGCAATCTATGACAAATACGGCATTGGAGAAATGCGTTTGCGGCGCGTTGTGGACTGTGCCAACGAGTTTTCGGCCAAGTATGCGTTGGACAAGCAGGTGCGCGGCGAAAAGCAGGCCAAGGCCACGCTGGCCGCTGCGGTGCAGCAGATCATGCCGCCGTTTCTGCTGCCTGCGCTGTCTGCCCCAAAGACGGAGCGGGAGGCGGTGCAGCTGGCCGCCCGGCGCGAGGCGGCGGACACGGTTATGAAAATCTATGTGCAGGCCATGCACAAGGCGCTGGGCTTTGGCGCTGACCGCGTGGCCGTGGTGGTGGAAGAAACCGAGGGCAATTTCCGCCAGTTTGGCGAGTGTACCAAGGACGGCGAGTATTACGGGTACGCCGTGCTGGCGCGGAAAATCGGGCAGATCATTCACGACACGGTGGAGGTGGACACCAGCGGAGCAACGGAGCCGGTTTTCGGCAAGACGGTGTTCTGACTTACAGGCAATGGAGGTGCTGGGTATGCGGAGCGAAACGGTAAAGCATATCGTCAAATATTACGGGGGAATCCCGGAGGCAATCAAGCTGCTTAAACGGGAGCGTGACGCGCTGGAAGATGAATATAACGGCTTGGGCGGCCTTGCTATGGACGGTATGCCGCACCCGGCAACCCCACCGAGGCGCTGGCCGTGCGCGTGATCGAAAACGGCGTGAAGAACCGCCTGCAGGAGATCAGCGTTCAGGTGGAAGTCTTGGAGGGCGACGCGGCTAACATCCGGGGCGCACTGGACGCAGTGAACGGTAAGTACAAGTCGGTCATAATCATGCGGCTGATTCGTGGGTACAGTTGGACGAAAATTTCCGGCAAGCTGGGTGTGCCGGACAGCACGGCGCGGAATTGGCACGGCAGAGCTGTGGAACGGCTGGGCGAGGTGCTGGAAGAAGTGCCGATGGTGGACGAGTTGGCCGAGCGGGCCACGCGCGCGCGTACATAATATGCGCCGGGAAAAATCCGTAAAAAACGCCCATGCCCCGGCGGGATTTTTTGCGTGTAAAAACCTCTCTTTTGGAGCGGGAAACACGGCGGGAAAACTGGCCGAAAAAGTGTTTTGGTCAAAAGATTTCACCCGGCGGGCGTAACCTTTTCCGCTGATCGGGAAAAGCCGCTGGAAAAACAATTTGCGAATAGGAGGAATAAGGCGTGAAAGCGGAGCGGGATTTTAAGCTGGTTTGCACCGGCGGGCCGTATGGCGACTGCTGCTGTTCGTATGCTGTGGAGCTGCGCGGAGAATGGACGGTGCAGGAGCTTGTAAAAGCCGTTTTGGAAAGAAACCCGTGCGAATGGGGCTTTTTCTACATCCAAAGGGCCGGGCAAAAGTGGTACGAGGCGCAGGTGAAGATTGAGTATCAATACGGAAACCTGAAAAGCACTGTGCCGGAGAAAATCGCCCACAAGAAAATCAAGCGTGTACACAGCAACGGCGGGTGGTCGTTGATGGATTACTGGATAGAAACATAAAGGCCCGGCGGGTAGCCGGGTAAAGGAGGCGCGTTTTTGTGAAAAGGCTTGTAAGCCGGGTGCTTGCCCGGCGTGTTGTGGCAGAAGTTGAACAGATATGCGGCTTGAAAATGCCGTTGGAGAGTACAAGGCAGCTTGTGGAGCAACAGAACTGGCGAAAAATCGCGTATATTACGGCAGACTGTTTTGTGGTGCGCCCGCTGCGGCGCTGGCTGAAACGGAGGCATGAAAAGTGAAATTGTGTGACAGGTGCAGGGTGCCATGCTGCTTGCTGGACTGTGGCAGCAAGGCTTGCAGAGAGGCCCGGAAAAAGCATTGCCCGGATGTGGTTTTTACCCATGCGGACAAGATCAGGGAAATGGACGACGAGGCACTGGCATTTATCATCATGTGCCCGCGTGATGACGGCAATAAATGCAAAAATTGCGGTGATGTGATAAACTGTATAGCGTGCTGCTTGGATTGGCTGCGGGAATCGGCGGAGGGGTAAGCATGGCGCAGATCGTGACGGCGCAGTTTGTGGGACAGACCTCTTGCGGGTTTGTCAGCAAGAAATACTATGAAATCGAGATCAGCGCCGGGCGGAGCGGGTGTTTGTGTGTGCGGGATGTGCAGGGGCAAGGCTTTTGCCCGTATTCCACGCTGGCCGCCCTGCGGAAAAACTGGAAGATCATCGACAACGAAAAAACGCCCGGCGGTGAACCGGGCAGAAATGAGGCAGGATATGAACGAGGATATTTTGACCCACGATGAAACCATGAGCGGAGAGCGGCTTTTGGAGGAGCTGCGCAAAACCCCTGAACTGAAACGGCGCTTGGTCATGCGCGTGGCGGCGGATTTGCTGGAAAGTGAGGCGTTTTTGGAGGCATACCCGCGTTTGGAAACCGAGGAACAAATAAAAACGGCGCTTACCCGGCTCTTGCACAAAAACAGGGTAAGCACCATTGATGGACGGCGTATGGCCGCAGAACTGGCGGAAAGTTACGAGGGAATGTATTCCCATTCGGACAGATCGGTGGGGCCAGCATCGGGGCAGGAATCCCATTCGTCACAGCCTGTTACATGACTGTAAACATTGTCGGCTTCTGCCTGCGGCGTGTCGCAAGCCTCCCAAACCGTTTCGTTATGGCACAGGCCGAAAGTGCCGTCAGGCTGGCGCACGATCTTCAAAATGCCGATTGGTGAGCGATAAATCCACATAATAGCTAAACCTCCAAAATTGTTTTGTGCAATGCTTATAATACAGCGATTTCAGGCAGAAAACAACAGGAAAACACCCCCGGAGGGCCGTGTGGCCTTGGCTGGGGGTGTTGCTGTTTGCACAGGTTTTGTGATCGTGGCGGGCAGTTTTGTGTCCGGGGCGGGGTTATTTGTGATCGTCGGGGCCTGTTTCGTGATTGGCGGGCGGGTTGCCGGTCAAGGACGGCGGCAGGCCGTTTTCATCCAGCGGGCCGGTGTATTCTGTGAGGTCAATCAAGGTCACTTCCGGCGGCGGGGATATGAGCTTATAATATTTGCCGTTTTCGTAGTGCAGATCGGTCACGCCGTCATACCACGCAATATCCCCGTGTTGGGCTTGGGCGGCCTCCATGCTTTGCTGTGCCTGCGCTTCGGTCAGGCCGTCGAACAGCAGGCGGGCACCGTCGGCAAACTGGGCAACAAGGCGGTAAGGCGGATAAACGGTCATGTTTTCGTTATTCATGCGTTGCACCCTTTCGTTTTGTGTTTTGTGTTGGGTCTATTATACCACGCAATGCCCCGGCGGTGAACCGGGGCGGCGCGGTTTTCGTTTTGGGGTTGTTATCCGGGGCACAATTTACAGACCAAGCACCCGGCGGGCGGCGTATTCGGCATTTTGTGTTAGCTGGCGCTGCCATGCTTTGTTGCGGGGCGACCAGCGGAAACCGTTGGATTTGAGCGCGTCGCGGGTGTCTGCGTCGGGGATTTCGTCGAACAGGATTTGCAGGCGGTTTTCTTCGGCATTGCGCACGATCTCGCCGCCGTCAAATTTCGTGGTGTTGTCGGGCTGCTGGGCGGCGGCTTGCAGTTTGTCCAGATCGGCAAGGCGGGCTTGTATGCGCTTGATCTTGCCGCGCAGGCTGGACAGTTCAAAATCGCCGTAGGGTTTGCCGTACAGCTTGACGGAAAAGGCGTCCGGGTCGGTGAGTGCGTCGGCCTGCTGATCGGTGAGGCTGGCATAGCCGCGCAGGGTTTTGTGCTTGCGGTAGTAGGCATTGGCGGCCTTGCAATAATCAAGGGCGTTTTGTTCCTGCTGCAAGCGGTCTTGGAGCAGTTCGCGGGCGTGGGGGTCTGTCAGGTCTACCGCGCCAGTGCCCACGCTGCGGATTTTGTCAAGGATGGCGTCAATCTCCTTGTACTCCTGCCAAAGAGATTCGCGGCGGGCGTTCTGCTTTTGCTTTTTGCGTACCGGGAAGTTGCTGCCGCCGCAAACGAGGATGGAGGGGCAGGCCGATTCGTTGCGGTAATAGGCGTTGTAGTAGTCGGCAAGGCGGCGGGCGTAGCGGTCAAGCAGGGTGTCCAGCTTGTCGTGATAGTAGGGGCTGATCTTGGCCTTGCGTTCCTCCACCAGCGCGGCGGCCTTGTCCACGGCGGCGCGGTATTCTTCCGTAGCGCTGCCGGGGCGGTAGTCGCTCATAGAATTAACATCGTTTGCCCGGCGGGCGGTTTGTTCGCTGATTTCGTAGTATTGCATTTTGTGTACCTCCGTTTTGTGTTTTGGGTAATGGGGGCGGGCCGCTTTACAACTGGCCCGGCGTGGCGTTGTGCCGCTGGGGGCTGCCGTGTGGTCTTATGCCCGGCGGCGGTGCCCATTGCGCAGGGCGGGCGGGGCCTGTTTTTGTGGTGATAAGCTGCCCGTAAACCGTGCCGGGTTCGCCCGGCGGCGGGTACAATCTGTTTTGCGGGGAGGTGTACCGGCTCCCGTTGGACTTATGCCAGCGCCCCGGCGGGCTGGCGGCCATTGTTGGCGATGGGTGCGCATTGTAAATTTGTGCCGGGCTTGTGATCGTGTTTGTTACCCATGAGCGCCCACCCCTTGCAGGGTGGCCGGGCTTGCACCGGCGGCGCGTTATGCGTCGGCCTTGCGGGTCAATCAAGGCAAGTTTCGCGCTTGATTTTGTACTGCGCCTTGATTTTGTCATAGGCGCGGAGCGTGACCATGTAGGTGCTGTGTTCTGCGTCGTAGGTAATGCCGCGCCCGTGGAGCGGGGGCAGACCGTCACGCAGGGGGCGCAGAAAGTAGTGCTTGCCATAGTAGGCAAGATCGGCGGCGTAGTCGCAGCCGGTGGGGGCCTGCTGCATTTCGTAGCAGTAGGAATACTCGCCGGGGGCGGTGGCCTGTCATAATCGGGGGCGTAGCCGTAAACCTCGCCGGTGCTGGGGTCGTAGCGGGAAACGGAAAAATCCGGGATGAAAAGCGCCGTGTTTGCGCCGATCTGCTGGGAGTAACCACCGGGAACCGGGGCAAAGGTGCCGGGAATTTTGCGTTCTGTTGCTGCCATTGTGAAAGCCTCCTGTTTTGTGCTGTGTTTTGTGTGGGCGGTTTTGTGTACCCATGAGCGCCCGCCCTGTGTGGGGGCGGCTGGGCTTGCACCAGCGGCGGCGGGTGCCGTCGGCCTTGCGGGTCGTGTGGGTCAGTCGGAGATACAAAGCATATAGCCGCGCTTGGCGCAGATGATCGAAAGCCGGTTAAACTCCATGTAGCGGCGGAGGGTGTCGGGGTTGCGGGTGTCGGCCAGTTCTGCCCGGTGGCGCTGCATATAGCGGCGCTGCGTGGCAAGCTCTTTCTGTGCTTGACGGTCGGACAGACGGAAAAGCGTGTAAGTGGTCATAGTGTGCGGCCTCCTGTTTTGTGTTGCGTTTTGTGTGGGCGGTTTTGTGTACCCATGAGCGCCCACCCCTTGCAGGGTGGCCGGGCTTGCACCGGCGGCGCGTTGTGCGTCGGCCTTGCGGGTTGTGCGGGTTAGAACATGGAAATTTGCTCACATTCTGCGGCGGGCTGTGCCGGGGCGGGAGCTGCGGCGGCCTGCTGCGCTGCCTTGCGGGCCTTGCGTTCGTCGGCCAGCTTTTTGTTATAGGCGGCGATCTCCTCCGGGGTCTTGGCCTTGGGGGCGTCGTCCTGCCCGGCGGGCTTGACCTGATCGAGAGTGAACAGGTGCGCCTTGGCCATATAGTAATGCGGGTCGGGGGCGTCGGCGTCGGGGCCGTTCTGCCCGGCCTTGGCGGCCTCTGCGCGGGCGGCCTTGGCGGCCTTGCCGGGGCGCTCGGTGTACTTCCACAGATCGCAGGTAATGGCGGCGTGTTCGCCGCGCTTGACGGAGTAGCCCGCCTTTTTCCACTCTGCAAAGGTGTGAATGGGCAAGCAGCCCTTGGCGGCCACGATGACCTGCGCCTCTGCCTTGGTGTAAATGCCGTGCTTGATGGCCTCGGAAATGATGATCTCGTTGTTAGTCATGGTGAAAACCTCCAAAATATTTTTTATTAGATCGGCCCGGCGGGCTTGCAGCGGGCCGGATGTTTTGATAAAATGGGGGTAGCCGCTGACAGGAGCGGCCACCCTTGCAGGGTGTTAGGCTTGGCGGCTTTGACGGGTGCCAAGCCTATTTTTTATTTCCCTGCGGTGTTGGTGGGCGGTGTCGTGCCTGCAATGTATTTCAGGCAGTCAAGCACCTGCGCCGGTGTCATGCCTTGCGCCCGGAGCCAATCGGCCAGCCGGTCAAGCTCTTTTGCTGTCGTGTCGTTCATGGTGTCCTTTCTCCTCCTGTCCGGGTATTCAGCTTGCGGCGTTCGGCTGTGTTCCGTGTCGCTTGCTGTGTCTGCATTGTAGCGTGTTCACACGCCATTGTCAAGCGTGTTCACACGCTTTCTGCGTTTTGCACAAAACTGTACACACGCTTTTGTGCAAATTGCGTGTTCACACGCCGCCGAAAGTATGATATATTATATTTATTAAATTACAAGCATAGGGGGATATAATGGCTATAACAGAGAAAAAAGCAATATCAGATAAACGACACCACGAGAAATTAGACAGGATAGTTATACAGCCCTACAAAGCAGAGGGCGAACAGATCAGGCAGGCCGCCGCCGGAGCCGGGCAGAGTTTGCAGGGGTATATATTGCAAGCCCTGCGCGAACGCATGGAGCGCGACGGCCTGCCTGATCTGTTCGCCCTCTGC
>ERZ1026870.1172-NODE-1172-length-12163-cov-6.293855_pt1 | contig 12163 bp, 14 predicted proteins | sample MGYA00380165_ERZ1026870 | MGnify/ENA primary metagenome ERZ1026870 (study PRJEB33269, sample SAMEA4719801) | human gut metagenome | biome: human-associated habitat; feature: organic feature; material: feces | place: Cameroon | collected 2013-10 ...
TTTTGAAGCTGACGACCAAAGGACGATTTGCCGTCACGGCCATGGTGGACCTGGCCCTGCATGAAGAGGAGGCCCCCATCTCCCTCACGCAGATTTCCGAACGCCAGCAGATCTCCGTGGCCTATCTCGAGCAGATCTTCTGCAAGCTCCGCCGTGCAGGGCTCGTTGCGAGCGTTCGCGGTCCGGGCGGCGGGTACCGTCTCGGCGCTCCGGCGGGCGACATTACCGCCGCCGCGATCATCGAGGCGATGGACGAGGACATCGACGCCACGCAGTGCCGCGGCGACGGCAGCTGCCTTGGCGGCGCCGCCTGCCTCACGCACCATCTGTGGGAGGACCTCAACCGGACCACGAGAAGGTTTCTGGAGGGCGTGACGCTCGCCGGCATGGTCGAGGCTCACGCAGCCCGCCACGGCAAGCAGGTCGTGTCCGCCGTCATTCCGGTGCGAAAGCACGCCTAAGGGCGGTGCCTTCGCGCCAAAGAAAAGAGCCCCCCTCTAAACATCCAAGCATCGCCGGCACCGACGATCCGTTTCAAAAAGGATTCATGATGAAGCTGCCCGTATACCTCGACTATTCCGCGACGACGCCCTGCGACCCCCGCGTGGTCGACAAAATGGTTCCGTATCTTTACGAGAAATTCGGCAATCCCGCCAGTCACAGTCACAGTTACGGCTGGGAGGCCGAGAAGGCTGTTGAAGAGGCTCGCGGCCATGTGGCGGCTCTCATCGGAGCGGATCCCCGTGAAATCGTCTGGACGTCGGGCGCAACGGAAAGCGACAATCTCGCCATCAAGGGGGCCGCTCATTTCTACAAGGACAAGGGCCGCCACCTCATCACGGTGAAGACCGAACACAAGGCCGTGCTCGATTCCATGCGCCATCTCGAGAGCGAAGGCTACGAGGTCACCTATCTTGACGTCAAGGAGGATGGTCTCATCGATTTGGATGCCTTCCGCGCCGCCATCCGCCCGGATACGATTCTCGTTTCGGTCATGGCGATCAACAATGAAATCGGCGTCATCCAGGATATCGAGACGATCAGCGCCATTTGCCATGAGCATGGCATCATTTTCCACTGCGACGCCACACAGGCCGCCGGCAAGATGGATCTCAACGTTGATCGCCTCAAAGTGGATCTCATGAGTCTTTCCGGTCACAAGGTTTATGGTCCGAAGGGGATCGGTGCTCTGTACGTTCGCCGCAAACCCCGCGTGCGCATTGAGTGCCAGATCCACGGCGGCGGTCATGAGCGCGGAATGCGTTCGGGCACCCTTGCGACTCACCAGATCGTCGGCATGGGTGAAGCCTACCGCCTGGCCAAGGAGGAGATGGAGACGGAGATGCCGCGTCTGGAACGTCTTCGCAATCGTCTCTGGGACGGCATCCGCCACAACATTCCCGAGGTTTACCTCAACGGCAGCATGGAGCATCGCTCCCCGCACAACCTCAATGTGAGCTTCGCCTTCATTGAAGGCGAAAGCCTGATGATGGCCATGAAGGACATCGCCGTTTCGTCGGGTTCCGCCTGCACCTCCGCCTCGCTTGAGCCCTCCTACGTGCTGCGGGCGCTCGGTCGCGACGACGAACTGGCCCACAGCTCAATCCGCTTCACGCTCGGTCGCTTTACGACGGAGGAGGAGATCGACTACGTGGTCAAGACGCTTGTCGAAGGTGTCACCCGCCTGCGCGAAATGAGCCCGCTCTGGGAAATGCATCAGCAGGGGGTCGATCTCAACCAGGTGCAGTGGTCCGAACACTGATCCCGCAACATCGGCTACGAACACATCATTGACCGCAAGGGCGCCGTCGGCGCCCTTGCGATGGAGAAACAAGACATGGCATACAGCGAAAAACTCATGGATCACTATGAACATCCCCGCAACGTCGGCACGCTCGACGTCAAGGATGACAACGTCGGCACCGGCATGGTCGGCGCGCCTGCGTGCGGCGACGTCATGCGCCTTCAGATCAAGGTGAACGATGAAGGCGTGATTGAGGACGCCAAGTTCAAAACCTACGGTTGCGGTTCCGCCATTGCTTCCTCCTCTCTCGTGACGGAGTGGGTCAAGGGCAAGACGCTTGACGAGGCGGGCAAGCTCACCAATGCCGCCATTGCCGAGGAGCTTGCGCTTCCGCCCGTGAAGATCCACTGTTCGATTCTCGCGGAAGATGCAATCAAGGCCGCCATCAACGACTATCGCAACAAGCAGTCCAAGGAGTAATGAATCATGGCTGTTACGCTGACAGAAGCAGCTGCAAAGCATGTGCAGAAGTTTCTCACCCGCCGCGGAAAGGGCGTCGGTCTTCGCTTGGGAGTCAAAACCTCGGGGTGCTCGGGCATGGCCTACAAGCTTGAGTTTGCCGACGATGTCAATGCAGACGACCAAGTTTGGGAGAGTTTCGGCGTCAAGGTTATCGTTGACGAAAAGAGTCTCCCGTATCTTGACGGCACCGAGCTCGACTACACCCGCGAAGGCCTTCAGGAGGGCTTCAAGTTCCACAATCCGAACGAAAAGAGCCGTTGCGGCTGCGGTGAGTCCTTCCACGTTTGATGGATCAACGGGGATCCGCACGACAGGCTGATCCCTTTTCGGCAAGATCAGGACAGGAAAAAACTGACGATGGCGCAAATGAGCCCATTCCAACTTTTCGGCATGAAGCCTGCCTTCATGATCGACGAGGCGAAGCTTGAGGCCGCCTATCAGGCGGCGATGATGAAGGTGCATCCGGACCGTTTTGCTGACCGCCCGGCCGCCGAAAGGCGAGTGGCCGAGCAGTGGAGTACGCGAATCAATGAGGCGTTTAAGCTCCTCAAGAGTCCGGTGAGACGAGCGACGTGGCTTTGCGATAATGCCGGCCATCCGATCGAGGCTGAAACCAACACTCAAATGCCTGCTGATTTCCTCATGACGCAGATCATGTGGCGGGAAGCACTGGAGTCGGGAGACGTCGGTTCGACTGAGGCCGTACGAGCTGAAGCGGAAGAAATGCGGGCGACTGTCATGAGCAACCTGGTTCAGGCCGTCGACGTGGAGGCGGACTGGAGCGCCGCCGTTGATTTGACGCGCCGTCTTATGTTCATCGATCGTTTTCTCGAGGAAGCGTCGCGAGGCTCCAAGTAATCCCAAAAAGAGAAGTATCCCCTCATGGCTTTATTTCAGATAGCAGAACCCGGCCTCTCCGCAGCGCCGCACGAACATCGTCTTGCGGTCGGCATCGACCTGGGTACAACGAACTCGCTTGTGGCGAGTGTGATCAGCGGCTCCGCAGAGGTGATCCTCGACGAGGAGGGCGCCGCCATACTGCCCTCCGTCGTTCACTACGGCGCTGACGGTACTGTGACGGTCGGCGCTCAGGCGCTTCGCGATGCGAGCCGGGATCCCAAAAACACGATTTCCTCTGCCAAACGCCTCATCGGTCGCACGATGAAGGATCTGGCGGATGTCCACAACCTGCCGTACGACCTTGTTGACGATCCTGCAATGGTGCGTATTGCGACGTCTTCGGGCGTCAAGTCACCCGTCGAAGTAAGTGCGGATATTCTCCGGTCGCTGGCCAAGCGGGCTGAAAATCGTCTCGGCGGCGATCTGACCGGCGCCGTTATTACGGTTCCCGCCTATTTTGATGATGCACAGCGTCAGGCGACGAAGGATGCGGCGCGTCTGGCCAACTTAACGGTATTGCGCCTTCTCAACGAACCGACGGCCGCAGCGCTCGCCTACGGGCTTGACAACGGTGCCGAAGGCACCTACATGGTCTATGACCTCGGCGGCGGCACGTTCGACGTGTCGCTTCTCAAGCTGACGCGCGGCGTCTTTGAGGTGCTGGGTACGGGTGGCAATTCTGCCTTGGGCGGTGACGATTTCGACCATCGCGTGCTCTGCCATGTGACGGAAAGCTTCCGCGGCGGCAATCCCAAGGCCCGCTTCACGGTGGACGGCAAACCCGCCGCAACGCTTCCGGGGCATATCCTTTCCGCTGCGGAAAAACGTCGCCTGATGGCGCTTTCCAGAGTTGCCAAGGAGGCGCTCACGACGAATGAGTCAACCGACATCCGCTTTGCATTCGACAACGGCGACGCAGTTGAGTTGGAACTCACGCGTGAAGAATTCGATGCCATGACCTGTCACCTTGTCAAAAAGACGATAGACACGGTCGAGGCCGTTCTGCGCGACGCCTCTGCGGATGTCTCCGGCGTACGCGGCGTGGTGCTCGTGGGCGGGGCGACGCGCATGCCCTGCGTGCGTACGGCGGTCGAGAAGTTTTTCGGCTTTGCGCCGCTCGACGACATCGATCCGGACAAAGTCGTGGCCATCGGTGCCGCCATGCAGGCCAACAAGCTTGCAGGCAACACGTCGGGCGATGATGATTGGCTGCTTCTTGACGTCACCCCGCTCTCGCTCGGACTTGAGACCATGGGCGGACTTGTGGAAAAGGTCATTCCGCGCAACAGCGCCATTCCCGTGGCGTTGGCACAAGACTTCACGACCTTCCGCGACGGCCAGACCGCCATGGCGATCCATGTCGTTCAGGGCGAGCGCGAGCTCGTGGACGCCTGCCGTTCGCTAGCGCGCTTTGAACTTCGCGGCATTCCGCCGATGGCGGCCGGTGCGGCGCGCATCCGCGTGACGTTCCAAGTGGATGCTGACGGGCTTCTGTCCGTTTCCGCCCGTGAAATGACGACGGGTGTCGAAGCATCCATTCAAGTCAAGCCCAGCTACGGGTTGTCGGACGAAGACATCGTCCGCATGCTGCAGGACGGCAACGGCAGCGCCGAAGAGGATATGCGCGCGCGCGAACTTCGCGAGCAGCAGGTCGAGGCTCGCCGACTGCTCGAGTCGACGCACTCCGCGCTTGAATCCGACGGCGATCTTCTTGATGAAACAGAACGCGTCGAGGTGGACGGGCTCGTTGAGAGACTCACGGCTCTCGTTACTTCGGACGACGTCGAGGCGGTCAAGGCAGGGATCGAAGCCTTGACGAAAGGCACTGAGACGCTTGCTGAACGTCGCATGGACCGTTCTATCCGCGAAGCGCTCTCGGGCATGAGTGTTGACGATGCGATGTTTGACGAGAAGTCTGCTGACGAATCCAAGAATCCATAACCATTTCCACATTACGACACAAGGGTGATGAAATGCCGAAAGTGACCGTGCTATCCCATGAAACGCTTTGCCCGGAAGGCCTCGTCTTTGAGGCTGCAGAGGGTGAGAATCTTGCTCGCGCGCTGCTCGCGCACGGTGTCAAGATCGAGCATGCGTGCGAGTTTTCGTGCGCGTGCGCGACGTGCCATGTGATCATTCGCGAGGGTTTCGACTCTCTTGAAGAGGCCGAGGACAACGAGCTTGACCATCTCGACACCGCATGGGGCGCCGGTGTGCTTTCCCGACTTTCCTGCCAGACGAAGGTGGGGGAGTGCGACATCACGGTTGAAATCCCGAAGTACAGCCGCAACCACGCACGCGAGGAATAAGTCATGGCGCTCAAGTGGATGGATGCACAGGCGATTGCCGAGGCGCTCTACGACGCGGATCCGGATCTCGATCCGCTTACGCTTTCCTTCGTGAAGCTCCATGAGATGGTCTGCGCTCTGCCGGGGTTTGATGATGATCCTCAGGCCTCCAACGAGAAGATCCTTGAAGGCATCCTTCTGAAGTGGCTTGAAGAACGCGATTGAGTTCGTGTTTGAGCAATGAATACGAAAACGGCAGTCTTCCCGTCGGAAAACTGCCGTTTTTGCTGTGTGTACAACGCAATTCAAAGGGCGCCGACCTTGGCAAGTGCATCCGCAAGCGCTCTGGCGTCGGAGGCCGTGCGCGTGAGCGGGACGTTGGGGAGAAAACCAAGCCCTTCGACCTTTTCGTGGAAGGTTGCCTGCGCTTCGTCCGAGCAGGCCGACTGATGGATGCGGGCGTCGGTCATGATGACGGCGATGCCTGCGGCCCGAAGACCTTCACCCGTGTAGGGGGCGTCCCAGAGTACGAGCAGGGGACGGTCCATCTTGAGCGCCTGAGACGTGACGTCTTCCGGCGCCTTGGCGAAGGCCGGGGATAGGCCGGCGGTTTCGAGACCCGCGGAAAAGGCCGTCCAACGGGCAGGCTCCGGCGTGACGATGAGAATCTGCATGAGGGGCCTCTTTAGTGATGACCGCCGCAGGAGTGATTCGGTGAAAAGCGCGGGAGTTCGCCAGCCATGTGGGCGGCCACGGCCTTTTCAACGGTTTCAATGCCGGCGGCGTAGTAAACGTCGATGCCTTCCTGCAGAAAGCCCATGAGCGGACGCATGCCCATGCCGCCTGCGAGCAGCACGGCGACGCCGCGGTCGGCGAGATACTTCACGGGGGCGAGGCAGCCGCCGTGCTCGTGGGCGCAGGACGCAATAACTTCTGTTTGAGCAATGGCGCCGTTTTCGACGTCGACGATCGTGTAGCAGTCGCAGTGTCCGAAATGGGCGCCGACTTGGGCTTCAAGGCCGCCGGGAAGGACGGAGGGGATGGCGATTTTCATGATGCTTTCTCCTTGATGGGAATGAATCTGCTTCGGCGTCCTGTGCGTACAAGCGCAAGCAGGCGGTCAGCAAAGGTTTGAAGGAGGCCGTCGAGTTCGGACGGCGTTTCGCCTAGGGCCTCGCCACGATTCATGGCTTCGGTGAAGGCGGGCGTGAAGGGGAGCGTCCCGAGGATTTCAGCGCCGGCGTCGCGAGCTGCTTCGGCGGCCGCTTGGGAGGCCTGAGGGTTGAGTTCTCCCTTGTTGATGATGACGGCCATGGGTAGGCGGAAGCGGCGCGTGAGTTCGGCAAGACGCTTGAAGTCGGCGATGCCCGAAGCGCTCGCCTCAATCACCGCGCAGACGAGCCCGGCACCCGATAGCGAGCTGATGACGGGGCACCCGATGCCGGGCGTGCCGTCCGAGAGTATGATCTCGGCGCCGTCCGCCTTGGCCGCCTTGGCGGCTTCCTGCTTGAGAAGCAGAATGAGTCGCCCGGAGTTTTCGGCGCCCGGCGCGAGTTCAGCGTGGATCATCGTGCCGAAGCGCGTGCGGCTGCGGAAATATGCGCCGCAATGACGGGGCACGAAGTCGAAGGCTTGTTCGGGACAGAGCTTGACGCAGACGGCGCACCCCTCGCAGAGCGCCTCAATGACGAGATACTCACCGGGCGCCGTCTGTTCGATGGCATCGAACCGGCAGAAGGCAAGGCATTGGGCGCAGTCGATGCAGTTGTCCGGATTGAAGACGGCGAGTTGGCCGCTCACAAAGTCGGCGCGCATCTCGATTTCGGGCTTGAGCACGATGTGCAGGTCGGGTGCGTCGACATCGTAGTCTGAGATGATGATTTTTTCCCTCAGACTCATGGCGCGGGCCAGGGCGGCGGTGATGCTCGTTTTGCCGGCGCCGCCCTTACCGCTAAGTACGACGATCTCATGCATGACGTGCTCCTTCCAACGTGTCGTAAAGGGCGCGCGCGGCCTGATTGAAGCGGGTGCGCCATGTTTCGGAGTCGTGCATCGGATGCCGGCCCGTTGCCGCACGTTCTGCGGCTTCGCGGTCGAAGGGAAGTCGTGCGGCGATCTGAAGCCCCTTTTCTTCGCAAAAGGTGATGAGCTCGTCTTCGCAGGCGGCGATCTCCGGTTGTCCGCTGCGGTTGATGACGCCAGCCATGGGCTTTCCGAGACGTTCAAAGGCGCGCAGGGCGAGCTTGAAGTCATGTACGCCGAAAGGCGTAGGATCGATGACGAGCACGAGCGCGTCCGCGGAGGCGGCAGCCGTCATGACGGGACATGAAACGCCGGGCGGGCCATCGATGAGAAGATCGGCGCGCGCTCGCCGTGCATGGGTTGAAGCACGTCTAAGAAGGGCTCTGATGAGCGGCGGCGTCATGGCCTCACCCACACGTGAGCGACCTTCAAGGAAGGTGCGTCCTGATGCGTCTGTTCCGATGCGGATTCGTCCCAGTTCGCGTTCGCCCGTCACGATGGCGCAGGGAGTGCAGACGGCGGTGCAACCGCCGCAGCCGTGGCACATGTCGGGAAACGGCATGATGCGCCCTGCGAGCTTCTTAATGGCGTTGAACTGACAGATGGACGTGCATTCACCGCAGAGATTGCAGGTCTCGGTGATGCGGACGGGGACTTCAAGCCCGACGGGTATCTCTTCGGAGAAGGCATGCGGCAGAAAGAGCCCTAGATCCGGTGCCTCCACATCGGCGTCCGCAAGAACGAGCGTGTGCGGCCAGAAGGCGGCGATGCCGGCCGTGACGGTTGTCTTGCCGGCTCCGCCCTTGCCGCTGGCAAAAAGAACTCGCATCAGTCTTTCCTTTGGGATGGCGCGATGACGGTCAGTTCGCCTGCCTCGAAGGCGCGAATAACTTCGCCTACCGTTCGGTTGTCGACATCCTGAACGGTGCCGATGCCGAGCGCTTGGAGTGCATCGAAGGCCTTGGGACCGATGTAGCCGCTCAACGCGACTGAGGCCCCCGCATTGGAAACGGCCTCCACGGCAATGAGGCCCGCACCTTGAACGGCGGTCTGGCCGGCACCGTTCTCGAGGTAGAGGGTCTCCTTCGTTTCGGTGTCGTAGATGATGAAGCCGGCGGCGCGGCCAAAGCGCGGGTCGACGTTGTCTTCAAGCGCCGGGCCTTCGGCGGAAATGGCGATCTTCATGGCAGGGTGTTCCTTTAAAAGCTTGTCGGAGCCGATGCGGTAAGAATTCGTGCCGCCCGTGACCACGAGCGCGATGTTGTTGACAAGACTCATGGCCACTTTGCGTCTTGCGCTGGCAAGCACGCGCCCGAACGTATGGCGCGAGACGCCCATGCCCGTGCTGGCTTCGCTTTGAGAAAGACCTTCGAGATCCGACAGACGCAGGGCCTCAAGCTCCTCGAACTTGATATGGACGCATTCGGCTTTGTCGGAGAGCCTTCCGCAGGGTTTGAAGTAGACGGTGCGCATCGGCATGTCGACGATGCGGCTTCGTGGTGGACGGCCCATGACGGAGTCTCCTGATTGTTATGCTCAAAAGAGCGTAATCGTTATTCGCGCAAATGTCAAGCAAAGGCGACATTTGCGCACTTAGAATATGTCGACATATTGAAAGACGCAAGTATTCGATCGCCGCCATTGATTTGGGCGATTCTCGGGCAGCGATTTCGGAGGCTGTCAGGCGCAGTGCGAGAGATGTTCGAGAATTAGGCGGGCGGCTTCTGGCATGAGCTGATTCCGTTCAATCATGCGCAGGAGTTCGACCGTGGTGAAGGCGGCGAAGCCGGCCGCTTCGCCGTCGAGATTGACGGGGGCGGCTTGGGGCGAAAGATCAAGAATGAAGCCGAAGGTGGCCTCATTCATGCGACCTTCGGGGACGTCATGAAGCACCTGCCAGCGCAGGTGCGGGGGAGCAAGGAGGGTTTCGGGTTCAGGCGAGAGGCCCGCTTCCTCATGGAGTTCGCGCAGCATGGCTTCGGCGGGCGTCTCGCCTGAAGCGACAAGGCCGGCGGCGAGGTTGTCCCAGAGTCCCGGGCCGATCGATTTCGTCGAACTGCGTTGCTGGAGGAGGAAACGGTGGTCGGGCGTGAGTGCGAGAAGCCTCACGACGACTGTGGCGAGACCGAGCGCGCGAAAGATGGAGCGGTCGGCGCGACCGACGATGAGGCCGTTGGGCGCTCTGACATCAAGCCGCTCGAAGGGGCGCGTCTGAGTGAGGCCGTGACGGCTCAGGCCGGCGGCGAGCGCCGTCAGAGAGGTTTCGAGATTGCTCTCGATGTGCAGCTCGAAGATGCCGGGATGCGTTTCGGGAGCAAGCGCGCGGAGTTCGGAATCCGTGCGAAGAGCATGCATGACGTTCGCGCGGAGGCTTCCGAGCTTGAACCCCAGAGCGCTGAAAGCCCCGAGGGACTCGGGGCTTGAGCTTTGCATCCGGGTGCGGATCTCGGTGAGGAGATCCCGCACCTGGGGGCGTAGGACCGAGGCGGATCGATCCATGGAGCAATGATTAATTGCTCGATTCCGGACGCATGTGCGGGAAGAGCAGCACGTCGCGGATCGTAGGCGCATCGGTCAGAAGCATGATGAAGCGGTCGATGCCGACGCCGCAGCCGGCGGTCGGGGGGAGACCGTACTCAAGGGCGCGGATGTAGTCCGCGTCGTAGTACATGGCTTCGTCGTCGCCGTGGCTCTTCGCGTCGGCCTGAGCCTTGAAGCGGGCGGCCTGGTCGTCCGGGTCGTTGAGCTCGGAGAAGCCGTTGCCGAGTTCTCGGCCGGCAATGAAGAGTTCGAAGCGTTCGGTCACATCATGGTTTTCGTCGGAAGCGCGGGCGAGCGGAGAGATTTCCGTCGGATAGTCGATGATGAAGGTCGGCTGAATGAGCTTGGCTTCCGTCGTCTCTTCAAAGAGAGCCATTTGCAGGGCGCCGAGGCCGACGTAGTCGGGCTGCGGTTCGCCGAGGCGGACGAGCTCTGCGCGAAGGAAGGCTTCGTCGTTGAGCTGTTCGGCCGTGTAGGAGGGCGAGTACTTGAGAACGGCTTCGACCGGCGTGAGTCGATCGAAGGGCTTCTCAAGATTGATCTCGTGACCCTGATAGGCGAGGACGGCGGACCCGGTGGCTTCGCGGGCGGCCGTGCGCAGGAGTTCCTCCGTGAACTGCATCTGGTCGCGGTACGTCCAGTACGTGCAGTAGAACTCCATCATGGTGAATTCGGGGTTGTGCCGAACGGAAACGCCTTCGTTGCGGAAGTTGCGGTTGATCTCGAAGACGCGCTCGAAGCCGCCTACGACGAGACGCTTCAGATAAAGCTCAGGCGCAATGCGCAGGTACATGTCCATGTCGAGCGCATTGTGGTGCGTGATGAACGGCTTGGCGTTGGCGCCGCCCGGAATCGGGTGGAGCATCGGCGTCTCAACTTCAAGGAAGCGGTGCGCGAGCATGAAGCTGCGGATCGCGGCGATTGCCTTGGAGCGCACGAGGAAGCGGTTGCGGGAGTCCTCGTTCATGATGAGGTCGACGTAGCGCTGGCGATAGCACATTTCGGTGTCGACGAGGCCCTTGTGCTTGTCGGGCAGTGGACGGATGTTCTTCGTCATGAGGCGAAGCTCATGGGCGCGGATGGAGAGTTCGCCCGTCTTCGTGCGAAAGAGCGTGCCCTTGACCGCGACGATGTCGCCGAGGTCGAACGTCTTCCACGCGGCGTAGGCTTCTTCGCCGATGTCGCCCTTCGTGATGAAGTACTGCATGTCGCCGGTGAAGTCGCGCACGGTCGCAAAGCTCGCCTTGCCCATGATGCGCTTGAGCATCATGCGGCCGGAGCAGGCCACTTCGGGCTTGAGCGCCTCGAGCTCCTCGGCGGTTGCATCCTGGTACTTGGCGCGGATGTCGCCGAAGAGGTCCGTGCGCACGAAGTCGTTCGGATAGGCGACGCCGGCTTCGCGCAGTGCGGCAAGCTTGGCGCGGCGCTCCGCGATGATGTGGTTTTCTTCTTCCGCCAACTGCTGGGCGGTTTCCTGATTCTGAGTCTGTTCGGACATTTTGTGTTCCTGTGGTGAGGCTGCGGCGGCTCAGCCGCCGCAACCTTCCTAGAAGCGGTTCGTGTCTCAGGCGGCGACGCCGTTCTTCAGAGACGCTTCGATGAACTGATCGAGATCGCCGTCGAGCACGGCGCCGGTGTTGCCGGTTTCGACGTTCGTGCGCAGATCCTTCACGCGCGACTGGTCGAGCACGTAGCTTCGGATCTGATGGCCCCAGCCGATGTCGGACTTGCTTTCCTCGAGCTTCGTCTGTTCCTCCATGCGCTTGCGCATCTCGAGCTCATAGAGCTTGGCCTTGAGCTGCTGCATGGCCTTTTCGCGGTTGCGGTGCTGCGAGCGGTCGTCCTGGCAGATCGTGATGATGCCCGTCGGAATATGGTGGATTCGGACGGCAGACTCCGTCTTCTGAATGTGCTGACCGCCGGCGCCGGAGGCGCGGAAAACGTCGACTGATAGGTCGGCCGGATTGATCTCGATTTCGATCGAGTCATCGACTTCCGGGTAGACGTAGACGGACGTGAAGGAGGTGTGGCGGCGGGCGTTGGAGTCGAACGGACTCTTGCGCACGAGACGGTGGATGCCGGTTTCGGTGCGAAGCGTGCCGTAGGCCCATTCGCCCTCGATGTAGAGCGTGCAGGACTTGATGCC
>ERZ1026870.1173-NODE-1173-length-12160-cov-8.944899_pt1 | contig 12160 bp, 9 predicted proteins | sample MGYA00380165_ERZ1026870 | MGnify/ENA primary metagenome ERZ1026870 (study PRJEB33269, sample SAMEA4719801) | human gut metagenome | biome: human-associated habitat; feature: organic feature; material: feces | place: Cameroon | collected 2013-10 ...
ACAACGACGCCGGCGTTCAGATCGGCAACCTCGCCGAATCCATCCGCCTGCGCGCACGCGAGCTCAAGGGAGAAGCCGTCACGCTTCCCGAAAACGCTTATCACGGCGAATACGTGATCGCCATTGCCCGCGACTATCTCGACGCCAAGCCCGTTCACGCACATGACGGCACCATCATCGAATCCAAAGGCGATCTTTCCGACACGGACTGCATCCGCCGCTACGGCGTAGCCTATCTGCGCAATGAGCAGGATGATGACCTCGACGCACTCGGCGTGCATTTCGACAACTTCTATCTTGAATCTTCGCTCTACGCTTCCGGACGTGTTCAGGCCGCCGTTCAATCCATGATCGACTCCGGCCGCACCGAAGAACGCGACGGCGCCCTCTGGCTCAAAACAACCGAATGCGAGGATCTGGGCATTCACGACGACAAGAACCGCGTGATGCGTAAGGTTGACGGCACCTTCACCTACTTTGTGCCCGACGTGGCCTACCATCTTGCAAAGTTCGAGCGCGGCTTCACCAAGGCCGTCAACATCCAAGGGTCCGACCACCACGGCACGATCGCCCGCGTTCGCTGCGGCCTGCAGTGCTGTGCACTCGCCCGTCAGATAAGCATTCCGAAGGAATTCCCCGAATACATTCTTCACAAGATGCTCTCCGTAGTGAAGGATGGCGAACCCGTCAAGATGAGCAAGCGCTCGGGCAACTACGTCACGCTTCGCGATCTCGTCGACATGGCCGGAAAGGATGCCGCCCGCTTCTTCCTCGTCGCCCGCAAAGCCGATGCCGAATTTGTCTTCGACATCAATCTCGCCCAGCAAAAGAGCGACGAGAATCCGGTTTACTACCTGCAGTATGCTCATGCCCGCATCTGCTCCGTGTTCGCGAATGCCAAGGACAAGGGCTATGAAATTCCCGACAACGACGCGCTCCTCAAGGCCGACCTCTCCAGTCTTGTGAGCGAACAGGCCATGGACTTGATGGCCAAGATCGCCGAATATCCGTCGCTTCTCACGCAGGCCGCCAAGGATCATGCTCCGCACATGCTCTGCTACTACCTTAAGGAACTCGCCGCAGCCTTCCACACGTTCTACAACGCCGAACGCGTCGTGATCGAGAATGATGCGGAACGCAATGCCCGCCTCGCCCTCCTTGCGGCCACCCGTCAGGTACTCGGAAACGGCCTTGCCCTTCTCGGCATCAGTGCACCCGAATACATGGTCCGTCGAGAAGAGGCTTAACCCTATAGGATATTCACAGTGGCCCGTACCAATCTCGCTTCCGGCTTTGCCGGTTTCCTGCTCGGCGTCGTCACCGGTTGCGCCATCTGCGCGGCCGCAGCCGTGTTCATCGCCAACAGCCCGGTCCCCTTCGTCGATAAAGTCCAGAAGGTAACCGCCGATGTTGATCCGTCTCAGAAGCTCGCGGGCGGCATTGATCCCAACCGAGCTCTCAACGAACAGCAGGAAAAGAATTCCGAGGAGGCGGATCCGTCCGGCATCAAGACCGTGACCATTGCTCAATCTCCTGAGACTCAGTCTTCTGCGCCCGCTCCCAAGACTGACGGATCCTACTGGCTGCAGGCCGGAGCCTTCAAGGAAGAGCAGAGCGCCCGCGACCTTACCGGCTCTCTTGCTCTCACGGGCATCAGTAATGTGCAGGTAGTGAAGGCGGGAAACGTCTGGCGAGTCCGCATCGGTCCCTTCGCCGACAAGCAGGAGGCCTCAGAGGTGCAGAACCAAATCGGCAATCTGGGCTTCCAGACCTCCGTGGTCCGCTGAGTCCTTTGGACTTCTTTGAAAAAAGGCTGCAAAGATCATGAACCCTGATTTTTTGCAGCCTTCTCTTTTTCTCGCCTTTCCCTAAAGTGTCTCAACTTTCATTGGCCACAATCTCGAGGACGGCATCTCCATAATTGACGAGCTTCTTTTCGCCGATGCCTGAAACTTTCCTCAGAGCCTCAAGAGTCGTCGGCCGCTCACGCACAATCTCAAGCAGCGTCGCATCCTTGAAGATGACGTAAGGCGGCTTGCCCAAGTTTTTCGCCTCATCACTCCTCCACTGGCGAAGCGCCTCATAAAGGCTTCTGTCCCTTTTTGAGAAATCCCGCAGCAAGGTTGCAGTCTCCGAATTCTCGCGCCGTTTTTTGCGTATCTCGGCCACGCGCTTTCGCACGCAGACCTTCATGTTTCCTCGAAGCAAATCTCGGGCCGCCTCTCCCAAGCTCAGAGCATTGCGCGCCGCAGGATCCACCCACACAACGTGACGCGCCACGAGTTGACGGAGAAGAATGCGCCACTCAGCCGCCGACAAGTCCTGCCCAATGCACCAAGTCGAAATCTGGTCGTGCGAGAAACGGGCCACTCGCTCCGTCATGTTGCCCATCAGCACGTCGATGACGTGCTGAGCTCCGAAGCAAACGCCGCTCGCCTCGCGAATGCGATAGATGCATGAAACAAACTTCTTGGCAGGCACCGTCATGTCGAGCAGCTCAGGCGGTTCAAGACAGTTGTCACAATGGCCGCATGGTTTCGATTTTTCCCCGAAATAGGCCAGCAGCCGCTGTCTGCGGCAGTCCGGAGCCTCAGCAAGCCCCAGCATAGCGTCAAGCTTCTGCGTGCAAAGCTGTTTGTGCATCTCATCGGCATCGCTCGCGTCAATAAAAAAACGTTGATTGACGACATCATTGAGGCCATAGGCCATCCAAGCATCAGCCGGCTCACCGTCACGACCAGCGCGTCCTGTTTCCTGAAAGTACCCCTCGATCGACTTCGGCATGTCGACGTGCGCGACAAAGCGTACATTGGGCTTGTCAATGCCCATGCCGAAAGCAATGGTCGCCACCATCACGATGCCGTCCTCGCGCAGAAATCGAGCCTGATTCCGAGCACGTTCATCCGCCGAGAGGCCTGCATGATACGGAAGAGCCTCAATGCCGCAACCTGAAAGATACTGAGCAATATCCTCTGTCGTTCGGCGGGCCAGGCAGTAAACAATCCCGCTGTCTCCTGAGTGCTCATACCTGATGAAGTTGAGAAGCTGCTCCTTGACGTTGCGCTTGTCCACGATGCGATAGAAGATGTTCGGCCTATCAAAGCTCGCCACGAACTCCTTGGCGTCTTTGAGAAGCTTGCCAATAATTTCTCCCCTGGTCTTCTCGTCGGCCGTAGCCGTGAGCGCAATGCGCGGCACCTGCGGATAGCGCATCCTCAGAAGCTCAAGCTCCCCATACTCCGGACGGAAGTCGTGCCCCCAAACGCTCACGCAATGCGCCTCATCAATGGCAAAAAGCGAAACTTTGACCCTGTCGAGCAACGAGAGCATCGCCCCTGTCATCAACCGTTCCGGAGCCACATAGAGCAGGTCTAGTCCGCCCGACAAAAGCGCGTCCTTGACCCCAGACGCCTCCTCCGGCGTCTGGGACGAATTGAGATATGCCGCCCTCACGCCGACCTCATCAAGTGCATCCACCTGATCCTGCATGAGCGCAATCAAGGGAGAGACCACGACGGCAACGCCATCGCGCAACAATGCGGGGATCTGGTAGCAAAGACTCTTTCCACCTCCCGTCGGCATCAGCACCAAAGCATCATGCCCCGCCACAACGGCCTCGACCACTTCCTTCTGAAAGCCCCTGAAGGACTCATAGCCAAAAACCTGATTTAGCACCTCGATCGGGGTATTGAAGCGTCGCATGTCGTCGGTTAATCTCAAAAAAATTGCCGGAGTCAAACTCCGGCAATTTTAAATCAGCTCGACGTTGCAAAGACGAAGCTGCTTTTCATAGAGATTACTCTCCCCGCTCCAAGCGCTCCGCTCGCTGGCAAGCGGCAATCGTAAAGAGCGCATCGCTAGAGGAGTTCAATGCCGTTTCGCAGGAGTCCTGGAGCACGCCGATGATGAAGCCCACGGCGACCACCTGCATGGCGGTATTCTGATCGATGCCGAAGAGGCCGCAGGCCAGCGGAATGAGCATCAGAGAACCGCCCGGCACGCCCGAAGCGCCGCAGGCGCAGATCGAGGCAACAAAGGAGAGGAAAACGGCCGTACCAAGATCGACAGGAATATCGAGCGAGTAGGCAGCGGAAAGCGTCAGGACGGTGATCGTGATGGCGGCACCAGCCATGTTGACCGTAGCGCCCACGGGAATCGAGATGGAGTAAGTGGATTCCGGAAGATTGAGACGACGACAAATTTCCAGATTGACAGGAATATTTGCAGCGGAGGATCGCGTGAAGAAGGCAGCCACCCCCGATTCACGCAGCGTCATCAGCGTCACGGGGAACGGATTCTTGTGCGTGCAGAACCAGACAAGGAACGGGTTGATGACGAGAGCCACAAAGAACATGGAGCCGAGAAGCACCGCAAGCAACTGGATGTAGCCGATGAAAACTTCGGAGCCGGTCGTGGCGAAAGTGTTGGCCACAAGGCCGAAAATGCCGATGGGAGCAAAGCGAATGACGATGCGGACAACAAACTCGACCCCTTTGGCAGCGTCATTGAGCACTTCGCGCGTAGCGGCGGTGCCGTGACGCAGCACGATGCCCATTGCAACCGCCCAAGCGAGGATGCCGATGTAGTTGCCCGAGGAAATGGCGTGAACGGGATTGTCGACAACATTGAGAATCACGTTGCCAAGCACTTCACCGATGCCGCCCGGCGTGTTTGCCGCCGCATCGGTTGCCGTCAGGATGAGCTTCGTGGGAAACATGAAGCTCGCCACAACCGCAACAATGGCTGCGGAAAACGTGCCTATCAGATAGAGAACGAGAATGGACTTGATGTGGAAGTTCTCGCCGGACAAATTCTGATTGGCAATCGAGCTCATCACGAGCACGAACACCAGAATCGGAGCAACCGCCTTAAGGGCCGTCACGAAGACAGTGCCAAGAAAGCCGCATTGCACGGCAGCGGCAGGAGCTGCATAGGCAAGCGCGATGCCAAGCACCAGACCGACCAAAATCTGCTTGACCAGCGATGCCTGAAGGAACGGCATCGCAAAATTGAAGACTCGCTTCATTGTTGTACTCCAGGTGACATTCTTTTTTCGTACGGGCATTATTCCGCCTTCGGCGACCAAACCTCGGCGACATGCGTACGCATTTGCTTACATTACCAAAAACTGCGGCTTTCACACCCTCCTCCTCCCGGCATTGGAGGCACCAAAATGTCAATCAGATTTACATCTCTTGATCCGAATCAAGCCGCCTGAGGCGGACTCGTTAGTTCCGGGAGCCCGCACTTGCACTTCGCACCGTCTGACGACTCGCGCTAATATTGGATCTTCGTCAGTCCCTATTCCAACGTCCCGATCCCATGATGAGAAAGCCTGCCATTGGGTTTGTTCTTGCCTGCGTCTTCCTTGACGCACTGGGCATCGGGCTCATCGTTCCCGTTCTTCCAAGGCTTATCGGTTCACTCGCCGACACACGCGATCTTCAAACAAGCTGGTACGGTGCGATCATGGTGAGCTACGGACTGATGCAGTTCTTCTTCGCTCCCATTCTTGGCGCTCTTTCAGATCGCATCGGGCGGCGACCGGTGCTGCTCACGGGCATTCTCGGTCTCTCCATCATGATGATCGTGCCCGCCGTCAGCCAATCCTTGCCCCTCATTCTGCTCTCGCGGCTCGCCGGCGGCATGATGAGCTCCAACATCGTGGTGGCTCAAGCCTACATCGCCGACGTCACGCCTTCGCACCAACGCATCGCCTCTTTCGGCAAGATCGGCGCAATCTTCGGGATTGCCTTCGTACTCGGTCCAGCCGTAGGCGGCCTGCTCGGTCAAACCGATCCGAGAGTTCCGTTCTTTGCCGCAAGCGCGATTTGCGCACTCAACTTTCTCTACGGCTTCTTCATCCTTCCGGAGAGCCTCTCGGTCAAATCAACGGCAAGTTTTTCCATCGGACGCCTCAACCCGTTCTCCGCCATCGGAAGCCTCGCCGGGAACCGTGGTCTGCGGCCGCTTCTCATCGTCATCACGCTCTTTACGCTTTCACAAAGCCTCATGCAGTGCACCTGGGCGCTCTATACGGAGTACCGCTACGCCTGGACGCCGCTCATGATCGGCATGTCGATCTTTGCCCTCGGCATATCAATCAGCCTTACACAAGGCTACATCCTGCCTCGTCTCGTCCAAAGGCAGTCGCCCGAACGAATCATCGTGACCGGGCTTCTCATCGGCCTTGCCTCAATGCTCGTCATCGCGCTCTCTCCCTCGGGGGGCCTGAGCCTCGTCATGGTGTGCCTATTCGCCGTCATGGGCATCGTAGGTCCGACCATTCAGGGGCTCATCAGCCGACGCTGCGAAGCGAGCAGCCAAGGCGTCAACATGGGTGCCGTCAGTTCCCTCAACAGCTTCACAGGCGCCGTCTCGCCGCTTATCGGCACCCCGCTTCTCATGATTACTACGGATTACCACGCACATCCCGTGCTCGCCGGTGCGCCATACCTTGCAGCCGCCGTTCTCATCAGCTGCGCGCTTGCAGTAACGCTGAAGGCGGACGTCGGCAGCGATTGAAGACTGAAAAGAAAAGAGCACCGATTGTTCAATCAATGCTCTTTTCTTCAATACAGCGACTTCAGTCCGGCGCCCGAAAGAAGGCAAGCCTGAAGAGCGTCTTTGCTTCAAATGGATTCCGGAACCATGTCGATCGCACCGCAAGGACACTCGTTGGCACAAATGCCGCATCCCTTGCAATACTCGTAGTTGATGCGGAACTTCTTGCCGGGACCAAGCTTGATGATGGCGTTATCCGGACAAACGCCGTAGCAGTTGTCACACTCAAAGCAGTTTCCGCAGGACATGCAGCGGCGAGCCTCAAAGAGCGCGTTCTGCTCTGTGAGTCCTTGAACAACCTCATCAAACGTCGTTTGTCGACGTACGATGTCGAGTTGCGGGCGAACGGACTTCGGCGCATCAGCGTAGTACCACGTATTGAGCCGACCATAAGTCGCAGGCTGGCGCTCTTCGGCAACCGGCATCGGACGACCGGCAAGCCAGGCATCGATCGAGCGGGCGGCACGCTTGCCGTGCCCGATTGCCACGGTCACATTGCGTTCCCCGGGCACCATGTCGCCGCCGGCAAATATGCCCGGACATCCCGTCATCAGCGAACCGTCAACCACGACGCTCCCATTCTCCATATGAAGCCCCTTGATGCCGTTTAGGAACTTCAAGTTCGTCTCCTGGCCCAGAGCGAGCACGACGCTGTCTGCACTCACCGTCTCGAACTCTCCCGTCGGAACGGGACGTCCACTCTCGTCGAGCTTCATCTTTTCGATGCGGATTTCCCCTTCGTCAGCATGCGCAATGGTGGAAAGCCACTTCATGTGCACGCCTTCCTCAATGGCCTCCTCGATTTCAAACTGATGAGCCGGAGCGCGCTCACGCGTTCGACGATAAACCACCAGCGGCTCTGCACCAAGACGCTTCGCGGTGCGAGCTACGTCGATGGCGGTATTGCCTCCGCCGTAGACCACTACGCGACGCCCCAGAAGCGGCTGTTCCTCGCCTTCCATGGAACGAAGCACCGTAACGGCGTCAAGCACATGTGCTGCATCTCCAGCCGGAATATAGGCGCGGCGTGCAAGGCTGGCACCAACACCGAGGAATGCCGCATCAAAGCCGCCCTCCGTCATTTCCGTTGCGAGGTCGTCAACCTCACGGGAAAGCTCAAACTTCACGCCCAATTCGGCAATCCGCGCGATCTCCTTGTCGAGAACTGCGCGCGGAAGTCGATACTTCGGGATGCCGTAGCGCATCATGCCGCCGGCCGCATCCGCGCCATCTCGAACGCAGACTTCGTGCCCCATGCGGGCGAGATGATAGGCTGCGGACAGACCGGCCGGGCCTGCGCCCACGACAAGGACACGTTTTCCGCTTTTCGTCGCGGGCTTCGGGAACGTCCAGCCTTTTTCAAGCGCATGATCACCCAGAAAGCGCTCTACGGCATTGATGCCGACGGATTCATCAAGTTCACCGCGATTGCAGGCGGACTCGCATGTGTGATAGCACACGCGCCCCATGCAGGCAGGAAACGGATTATCCTCGACAATCTTCTCCCAAGCCTGGCGATAATCACCGCCCTCTGCGTGATAAAGCCAAGCCTGGCACTGCTCGCCGGCAGGACACTTGGCGTTGCACGGCGGAAGACGGTTCACATAGACCGGACGCAGCGTGCGCCAGCTTCCGGTGCGGTTGGCCAGCGACGTGCCGACATCAAGCGTAATGGCAAAAGGTTTGCTGCTCACTGATATCTCCTAATCTTTTCCATCAAAAGTGATGAGCGCGCTCATCACCCTGAACCGCCGTCGGATGCGTCTCGGTTTCGTCCCCATCGATCAGACCGTAGTTCTGAATGTTGCGGTCTGCCATGGCCTGAATGCGCGCGATGACGGCCGGGTCTGCGTTCTTGCCGAACAGATGTGCGAAACGCTTCTGCGGTTTAAGATACTGCTCCACGGGAAGTTTGCGGCGAATCTTGCTGACCCCGGTCACTTCGCCATACTCAGCTTCAAACACCGGGAATATGCCGCTTTGTTGGGCCATGCGTGCAATCTGCACCGTCAAGCCGGATCCGTGACCCCAGCCTAACGGGCAAGGCACGAGAATGTGAATGTAGCGGGCGCCGCGCATATTCATGGCCTTCGTCACCTTGCGTTCCAGATCGCGCAGATCAGCCACTGTCGCCGTTGCCACATAGGGAATGCCATGCGCCATCGCAATGAGCGGCACGTCCTTGCCCTGTCCCCAAGCATTGCCCGGCTCGTCGCCGGCAACCTGAGTGGTCGCCGTACGGGCTGCAGGAGGTGTCGCGGAGGAACGCTGAACGCCGGTATTCATATAGGCTTCATTGTCGTAGCAAATGTAGAGCACATCATCGTTGCGCTCGAACATGCCTGAAAGACAACCAAAGCCGATGTCGGTCGTTCCGCCGTCACCGCCCATGGCAATTACTCGGGTTTCCGCGCCGCCGCTCTTTTTTGCCTTCACCTTGAAGGCGGCAGCCATGCCGGTTGCCACAGCAGCAGTATTACCAAAAAGAGAATGGAACCAAGGGAGCTGCCAGCTCGTTTCCGGATAAGGCGTCGAAAAGACCTCAAGGCAGCCCGTGGCATTGGCGGCAGCCAAGCGGCCGTTCACAGCGCGAAGCGCAGCGTCTACGGCATAGCGGGCGCCAAGCGCCTCCCCGCAACCCTGGCAGGCACGGTGACCCGAAGTGAGCGCATTGGAACGCTCCATGGAAGCTTGTCCCGAGCGTTCTTCAGGCGCAACAAGACGATTGCCCACGGTAAAGGTTCCCGTTTGATAGAAGTGTACGACCTCACTCATTCTTTAAATCTCCTCGCCCTGAAGCACCTTTCGCTCATTTACTTCGCGGTTCAACGATTCGGCCACCGGACCGGTGTGGCGACTTTGGGCCTCTCTGGCCAGCTGATGTTCGACAAGCGTCCTGTCAAGATCCAGGAACACCGTCTCATCGGGGAGCGTGCCATTGCAGGCGGAGTCGAACACACTGCGCAGGCTTGACTTCGTGACGGCGCGCCCTCCGAGGCCGGCAATGACGCTTCGAAGCTCCACCGGCTCGCGGCGTACAGCCTTGAGCACATCAAGGTAGAGCGCGCCTCCGCTGCCTGCACTCACCATTCGTTCAAGCACGACAAGCGTCTTAACGCCCTTGACGGCCTCACGGAGAGCTTCATCCGGGAACGGACGATAGCTCTTCAGACTCAAAACTCCGATCTTGACGCCCGCCTGGCGCATTTCATCCACGGTGTCCTTGATCGTGCCGAGAATGGAGCCCATGGCAAGCACGCAGACCTCTGCATCCTCCATGCAATAAGTGCCGAGCAGGCCGCCCGAACGGCGGCCGAAGCACGCGGCAAACTCCTCAGACGTCTTTTGAATGGCCGGCAGTGCATCAAGCATGCGCTTGTGCGCCAGCCATCGTACTTCCGTAAAGGCCTCCGGCCCCACCATGGCACCGATAGAGTACGGATGATCGGGGTCGAGAACCTGGCGCGGCTCGTAGGGCGGCAGAAACGCATCGACCTCCTCCTGAGACGGGATGTCCATGCGCTCGAAAGCGTGCGTAAGCACAAAGCCGTCCATGCAGACCATGACTGGAAGCGACAGCTCCTCGGCTAGGCGGAAAGCCTGAATATGCAGGTCAACGGCTTCCTGATTAGTCTCGGCAAAGAGCTGGATCCAGCCGCTGTCGCGCTGGCTCATGGAGTCTGAATGGTCATTCCAAATATTGATCGGGGCACCGATTGCACGATTGGCGACCGTCATGACGATCGGGAGTCCGAGACCGGACGCGTTGTAGACCGCCTCAACCATGAAGAGCAGCCCCTGTGAGGCTGTGGCCGTATAGGCGCGGGCCCCTGCGACCGAAGCGCCGATCGCCACCGACATGGCCGCGAACTCGCTCTCGACGTTGATGTACTCGCAATCCTTGAGGATCCCCTTGCGACAGAGCGCTCCGAGCGCTTCAACAATATGGGTCTGCGGCGAAATCGGATACGCACAAACAACTTCCGGACGGCAGAGCGCCACCGCCTGGGCAACGCCCTGACTGCCTTCCAACTGCTTAAGCATGAGCACCTCCGAGCATCAACTTGACCGAATCAAAGGCCAGCTTCGCAACTTCAGCGTTGGCCTGGGCGACGCGGCCCGAGAACTTTTCGTTATAGGCAGCAATGACGCTTTCGAGCTTCATGCTGCCCGTCATGGCGGCCATGCCCGCAAGCATCGCCGCACCGGGCAAGGGCCGGCCGATCTTTTCCAAGGCATAGGCAGTGGCAGGCACGCACAACAAGTGACCCTCAGGAAGACGTTTTTCCAAATCCTCCAAACCAAGAGCTTCGGGCGTCTCGCTCGAATTGATGAGCACATAGCCGTTGTCGCGAAGTCCCTTGAAAACGTCGACGCTCTCAAGCAGCGTCTTATCCTGCACGAGCACGACGTCAGGCTCAAGCACGGGCTCCCTGAGACGGATTTCGGAAGAGGCTAGGCGTGCGAAGGCCACAACCGGCGCGCCCGTGCGTTCGGAGCCAAAGCTCGGAAAGGCCTGAGCATGATGGCCCTCCATGAAGCCGGCGAGAGCCAGCATCTCCGCAGCCGTAACAACACCTTGTCCGCCGCGGCCGTGAATGCGAATTTGGAACACTGCAGTCCCCCCGTAAAAATGACGGCCGCACCGAGATCTCCTTGGTGAAGTTGCGACCGTTCTGATCCTGTGTCCGAAGCCTCTTTTGGAGTCATCAGCAAAACCTGTTAACTCTACCAAGGTTGACACTCATTCATACCATTATTATGTTTGATTGTATAAGTCTGCTGCCCGGGGCGCCTCTCCTTTTCACGGTAATCCTCGACCAACGCGATTCGCCATCACAGCATTTTCGACCGTCATGCCTCCCTTTCTCCGTCCTCTCCTCGCCGCCTCCGCCATCGCCTGCGCCGCAATCCTTGCCGGCTGCTCCTCTCTCACGTCCTCGGGCATTTTCAGCTCGGATGACCGGAACGCCTCCCACTGGCGCGACGCCATCGAATCCGCAACGAAGATTTCAACCCGAACAGTGCGCGGCCGCATGCATTTTGCCTGCACCTACGATGCGAAGGGGTTCTACTGGCGCTTCCTGCATCCATCAGGAGCCCTCTACCGCAACAACGACATTGTGGGCACGCTCAATGCCGACTGGAGCCTCACCGCCCTAGACGGCACTGTTTTAAAGATGTTCGTCCTCACGAACGGACCACGCAACAGCGCCGCAGATCTGGCCGACGCCATTTTCAAGGCAACTGCTCCGAAGAAGGGTACCTTCGCCGGCGTGCGTTATGTCGAGCGCACTCATTCCAAAGGCGGGATGCCGCTCACAAAATGCTCCGCGTCTCAACAAGGACAGCGGCTCATTCGCCCCTTTGAGGCCGACTATACGTTCTGGCGCTGACGCCTTCAGCATGGCAGGTTACATTCTGGTGCCGATTTTCGGCCTAGATAAGGCAAATTTTGATAAAATTGTAGGTCTTTACTACAAAATTTCATCGGAGAGCTATTCATGGTTCCTGCCGCTACGACGGTCGGAGGCTATCTGCAAAGCCTTCCCAACGACCGGCGCGTTGCTATGGCGCGAGTCTGCAGCATGATTCG
>ERZ1026870.1174-NODE-1174-length-12149-cov-4.121961_pt1 | contig 12149 bp, 8 predicted proteins | sample MGYA00380165_ERZ1026870 | MGnify/ENA primary metagenome ERZ1026870 (study PRJEB33269, sample SAMEA4719801) | human gut metagenome | biome: human-associated habitat; feature: organic feature; material: feces | place: Cameroon | collected 2013-10 ...
GCCGGTGACCTTGCCCACGGTTTCGCCTTCGGCGAGTTCAACCGTCGCATTGTCGAGTTGTTCGACGGTGGATCCGCTGCCGATCTTGATGTGGTTTTCGAGGAAGGCATTGACGTCGCCGCCCAACGCGTCGTTCGTCACGCCGTCGGCAGTGGCGCGTCGGGCAACGCCGTCGCCGAGGGTGAGTGCGCTGACGGTCATGATCCCGTTTTCTGCAACGCCGAGCGTAATGCTGCCCTTGGAGAGGTTGACGCTCTCGACCGTCGAGTTCACGAGGGTGAGGTCGGTGACGGCGTCGTTGTCCTCGCTGTGCAGACTCTGACCTTCTTCACCCGTGAAGATCCAGCCCTTGTCATCCGTAAACTTTGTATAACCGCGACCATTCTCGATGGCCTTCACGGTGGAATTCGTGATGACGAGCGTGGACTTTTCAACCTTCGCTTCCATCACGCCATTATCATCGGCGTACCTGACCATGCCGCCGGTAAAGACGGTGTCGTTCACGGTGGAGTCGTGAATGGCGAGATTGGCCTCCGTGACGTTCGACACGGCATTGATGCCGATGGCTACGCCGCCCGCGACGACGGGCTTGTTGAGCGTGGAATTGATGATGGTCGTATTGGCCGTGCCGACATGGGTCTTCAAGACGCCGGAACCGACTTCAGAGTAATACTGGTTGGAGAGGCTCCCGCCAATGACAAGGGAGTTAATGGAGGCGTCGCGGATCAGCGTGTCGGTTGACTTCAGGTGGACGTCAGTCGAGTTGTCTTTGTGTTCGGTTTCTTGACCGTTCTCTGGAGCCGGGTTGTTCTTGAAATGGTCGCCTCCGACGATCAGGTTTTCCAGTGTGTCATGGCTTGTCCACAATTTCGCGTTGCCGAACGAACCGCCGTTGATCGTCAGTTTGGCGGTGCGAGTGGTGTCGGCATCGCTGACGACGCTGTGGGCGTCGCTGCCGGCCGTGCCGGCCACGACATGCGTGGCCTTTACGGTGTTGTCCTTGGTGCTGTTGATCGTAACGCTTGTGGACTCAAAACCGATCGTCAGATCGCCGGTCGTTTTTGATAAATAGCTGCCTCCGACGACCATATCCCAATTCCCGGTGTTCACGGTCACGGATCCGGTCTTGTAGTCGGCAGACGTGGTGCTCCCGCCGAGAACGCGATCGACCCCGCCAGTCGGGGCCTCGGTGACGGTCAGGGATTTTCCTTCACCACAAAGGTATCGCTCCAATCCAGCGGAATGTGCGGTCGAGGTCAGGGCAAGAAGAATGGCCGAGGCTAAAAGTGTTTTGTTCATGCGGATACCTGTTCGAGTCATCATGGCTGAGACGAGCACAAGACCAACGCTCTCCGGGGAGAGGATCTTGAGCTCCTGCGTGACTGCCGGCACAACGAAGTTCAGGCGGGCGTCACTCGTGAGAAGCCTAGAAAAATATCGATGGGGGGGTAGGGTTAATACTCAGGTATCATGCAAGAGCTTGATTTTAAGGGTTTTTTGAATGAAGTGTGTGCGATAAAGCAACAGCTGTTCATCGCCTCCTTGGTTGACTGAGCCTGAAAGACGGCCTGACCAATGACAAAGGGCCGCCCCTGCTCAACTGCAGTCGGGCGGCCCTTCGGTTTTCTTGAACGGCTGAACGATCAGGATCGTTATTCGATGCGTTCGCCGTGGAGCGAGAGGTCAAGACCCATGCGTTCGTCGTCGGAGGAGACGCGCAGGCCCATGATGCGGTCGACGATCTTGAGGAGGATCCAGCTCACGAGTCCGGCGTAGACCATCGTGGCGAGAACGCTCGCGATCTGGATGCCGACCTGGGTCATGACGGGATTCATTTCGGTGCCCGTGACGGCGCTTGATGCGAAGACGCCCGTGAGGACGGCGCCGACGATTCCGCCCACGCCGTGCACGCCGAAGGCGTCAAGCGAGTCGTCCCAGCCGGCCATGCGCTTCAAAAAGACCGCGCCCCAGAAGCAGGCGACGCCGCCGATGAGGCCCATGACGAGGGCTGCGGCCGGGCCCACGAAGCCCGAGGCGGGCGTGATGACCACGAGGCCGCCGACGGCGCCCGAAATCAAGCCGAGGAGCGAAGCGCGGCCGCGAAGCATCCATTCGACGAGCATCCAGGAGATGCCGGCCGCGGCTGCGGCGATCTGCGTGACGAGAATGGCCATGACGGCGCGTTCGTTGGCGGCAAGGCCCGATCCGCCGTTGAAGCCGAACCAGCCGATCCAGAGAATCGAGGCGCCGAGCATTGCGAAGGTGAGGTTGTGCGGGCTCATGGGTTCGCGCCCGTAGCCGAGGCGCTTGCCGAGCACGAGGCAGGCGACGAGGCCCGAGATGCCGGCGTTGATGTGCACGACCGTGCCGCCCGCATAGTCAAGCGCGCCCATGTCGAAGAAGAAGCCTCCTTCGGCCCAGACCCAGTGGCAGACGGGCGAGTAGACGCACAGCGACCAGAGGATCATGAAGACGAGCATCGCGGAAAACTTCATGCGGCCCGCAAAGGCGCCGATCATGAGGGCGGCCGTGAGAACCGCAAAGGTCATCTGGAAGCAGACGAAGAGAAGCGTGGGGATCGAGCCCGACATGCTCTTGATGTCGAGTCCCGAGAGGAAGGCCATCGAGAAGTCGCCCACGAAGGCGTTCCCCGGTCCGAAGGCGAGCGAATAGCCCGCGATGAACCAGACGAGCGTGAGCGCGCAGCAGATGACGGTCGTCTGGGCGAGGATGGAGAGGACGTTCTTTTTGCGGGCCATGCCGCCGTAAAAGAGCGCGATGCCGGGAATCGTCATGAAGAGGACGAGCGTCGTGGAGACCAGCATCCAGGCGACGTCGGCCTTGTCGAGGGTTGACTCGGCGGCAAGCGCCGCCGGAGAGAGGGCCGCCGCGGCGAGGAACGCGGCGATGCGGGTGAGGAGCGTCATGATGTTTTCTCCAATCATCTTGATTCGGGAGTTGACGATGTGCGAGATTTGTGCGTGTGCGGGAATCGTGTCCGGGCTCCCTTCTCAGACGGCTGCGTCGTCCGTTTCGCCCGTGCGGATGCGGCAGACGTGCTCAAGGTCGAGAACGAAGATCTTCCCGTCGCCGATCCTGCCCGTGTGCGCGGCTGCGACGATCGATTCGACCGCCTTGTCGCACATGTCGTCCGAGACGGCGATCTCAAGCTTGATCTTGGGCAGAAAGTCGACGACGTACTCGGCACCGCGGTAGAGCTCGGTGTGGCCCTTCTGGCGCCCGAAGCCCTTGACCTCCGTGGCGGTGAGGCCGCTGACGCTGCAGTCGGCCAGCGCTTCGCGAACATCGTCGAGCTTGAAGGGCTTGATGACGGCAATGATGTACTTCATGGTGTTTCCCTCGTGAGTGAACGGTTTATGGAAAAGTGGCCGGCCTTTGTTGCGCGAACTGCCGTGCGAAATGAAGCGCGAACGGTCAATGCGCGGGCCGGGCCCTTGATGAACTCAATAGCAAGGGGCGTGCCAAATGTTCGGATGGGGATTCATTTCGCCTTTGAGCGACGCCGGGGCGCCGTTTGGGAAGCAGCGTCGGTCCGCTTGTCGGTCCGCATTCGTCAAGATTCGCTTATTGACGGCGGGAGAGGCGTTTTTGGGCGAAGGAGGGAGGCGCGGACGCACCATTTTGAAGCACGGTGCGTGCGCCTTTTTGGTGAACGTCTTTTTGGTGAACGCCTTTTTGGTGAGCGAATGAAAAACGGGCGGCCTTCGAAGGAAGACCGCCCGCGTGCGGGAGAAGCGTCGGGGCGAAGCCCTTGTCCGGACGACGATCAGACTGCGCCGAAGAGCATCAGCGCGACCGACATCCCGATGATGGAGCAGCCGACGCTCAACGAACTCATGTTGGCGGCCATGGCGATGTCGCCGTCGAGCTGGGCCGTGAAGACGAGGCTCATGGCCGGAATCGGGGAGAGGCAGGTGAGGGTGAGGGCCATGCGGATTTCGTCCTCGAAGGGAATGAAGTGCCAGACGCACAGCGCGATGAGGATGCAGATCACCCAGCGGCTCGCGAGAAGCTTGAGCACCTTGCCCATCTTGCCGCCGCCCATGGAAAAGCTGATCGATTCGCCGATCATGATCATGCAGAGGAAGGTGTTGGCGTGCGCGCCCACGCTCGTGCTCGTGATGACGCCGTCGGGGAGCTTGAGGTCAAGCACCGACATGAGGCCCACGAAGGCGAAGGTGACGAGCGGACCCGAACGGGCGAGCTTCGAGGCGATCACCTTGACGGTGCGCCAGAAGGTGGTCTTGACGCGCGTGCCCGCGATGACCGCAAAGGTGCCGCCGCCCGCCATCACGCAGTTGCCGACGTCGAACATGCAGGTGGCCATGAGGCCCGTCGTGGGGAAGAAGGACTGCACGTAGGGCACCGCGAAGGGGCCGACCGAATAGCCGCCGATGTTGAGCCTCACGAAGTCGCGCCACTGCGCGTCCGTGATGTTGCGCGAGAGAAAGAGCCCCCAGATGAGAAAGATGACGTTGGTGAGAAGCCCGAGACCGGCGATGAGGAGCATGTCGCCCTGGATCTTGACGCCGTTGAGGTTCGTGAGAATCACGCAGGGGAGCGTGACGTTCATCACGAGCGCGCTGATGGCCGCGAAGGCCTGGTCCTTCAGAATGTTGAAGCGTCTGAGCAGGTACCCGAGCACGATGAATACGGCAAGGGACATCACCTTGGCAAAGCTGTCTTCCATGATTGTCTTCTTCTAATTGTGTTGAGGTGTCGGGCGCGGGAGAGGGATCCGTTGCCCGTGAGTGCGTGAATGTCGTCGGCGTGTGAAATCCGACGAACGCATAATTGTGCGCCCGGGGCGCCTGAAAATCTACCCCCCGTGGGAGGTATTTCAGAGGAAGCTTTGCGCGGCGGGACGTCATTTGCGACCTTTCTGCAGTTGAAGCGAATCATGAGTCCCGATCGGGGTGCGCGCGGAAAGGACGGGACCGCGGGAGATGCTCGAGAAAGGCGGTGCGTGCGCTTGCGCGGCGTGCGTCCCTTCGATATACTCACCGCCTTTTTCGCCGCCCGAACCACGGGCCGGCGCTGTTGTGAAACGCCGATAGGGCAGAACATTGAGGAGAGATGAATGAGCGGCATGTATGATCCCCCGCACCCGGGTGCGATTCTTGCGGAGACGCTGGCCCATCTGGGCATGAGCGCGAGGCAGTTTGCCAGGCACCTCGACGTGACGCCCGCCGCGGTTGCACGCGTCACGAAGGGCGAATCGCCGGTGACGCCCGAACTCGCCGTGCGCATCGCCCACGTGCTCCCGGGCCCTTCGGCCGCCATGTGGCTTCGCCTTCAGTATTGTCACGACGTCTGGCAGGCCGAGCACATGCTCGCCGTCGCCCGCCTGCGCCCGCTCACGCTCTCCGAAGCCGAAAAGGCCGAGGCGGCGCGCGCCCGCATTGCGGCCGAAGAGGCCTGCGCGGCCTGAGGGCGCCCCCCTAGGTGAAATGTCTGATGCGATCCGCCTTCAGGTCAAGACAATGTCGTTTTTAAGCGCACCTTCACGTTCGATTGGGCATACTCCGAATCAGCAAAGCCGGATAGAGGCGCGGTGATGAAGAGTAGTTCGTCTTAGGAGGCATCCCGAGAGGACGCACGAAAGGCTGATCCGCCGAAGGGGCTGCGCAGGCATGCGCGGCGGACCTGGGCGCATTGGAAAGACCGATGCGACTCCTTCCCGTCAGGATGGGGAAGAGGAGCTGTCGGTGTCTCGTCAAGAGCCGCATCGATGGATTGCGGCTTTTTTTTTAACTTTTCACGGGAGCACCGACATGTCCACCGCCATCATCAATGCCAAGATCTACGTTCGCCGCGGCGAATTCGCCCAAGCCCTGCTCGTTGACGACGCCGGCCTCATTCAGGCGGTGGGCGCCGAAGACGAGATCCGGGCCGCCATGCCCGAAGGCTGCGCCGTCTGGGACGCCCAAGGCCGCACGGTCGTGCCGGGCTTCAACGACAGCCACATGCACCTCATGATGAAGGGCGAGCTCCTTCAGGCGATCGAGCTTCTCGGCGCCTCGAGCATCGCGGACGTGCAGCAGCGCTGCCGCGACTACATCGCCCGCCGCCGGCCGGCGCCGGGCACCGTGCTCCACGGCATGGGCTGGAATCAGGACTATTTCCACGAGGACGGCAACCGGCTCCTCACGCGCCGGGACCTCGACGCCGTCACGACCGAATATCCGCTCATCCTCGAGCGCGCCTGCGGCCACATTCTCACCTGCAACACGGCCGCCCTCGAACTCGCGGGCATCACGAAGACGAGCGTTGCGCCCGCGGGCGGCGCCTACGACCTCGACGAGTCGGGGGAACTGACGGGCGTCGTTCGCGAAAACGCCTGCACGCAGGTCCTCGCGCTTCGCAAGGGCCGCACCCGCGCCGAGGTCGAGGACGTCATCCGCACCGCCATGGCGCATGCGTCGAAAAACGGGGTCACCTCGGTTCAGACGATGGACCTGCGTCCGGCCGTCTGGGAGGAAACGCTTGCGGCCTATGAGGCCGTGCAGGCGGAAAACCCCTCCGTGCGCGTCTACCATCAGGTGAACTTCATGGAACCCGAAGGCTTCCGCCGCTTCCTCGAGAAGGGGTACGCAACGGGGAAGGGCGATGCCTGGAACAAGATCGGGCCCCTCAAGATGTTCGTTGACGGCAGCCTCGGCGCGCGCACCGCGCTCATGCGCCGGCCGTACCACGATGATCCCTCGACGACGGGCATTGCCACGCTCACGCCCGATCAAATCGCCGAAATGGTGGGTCTTGCGGTCGAGCACCGCTGCCAGGTCGCCATGCACGCCATCGGCGACGGCGCGATCGAGCGCGTGCTCGACGCCTACGACGCCGTCTGCACGAATGGAGAGAACCCGCTTCGCCTGGGCGTCGTGCACGTTCAGATCACGGACCGTCCGCTCCTTGAGCGCTTCACGAAGAACAACATCATCGCCTACGTGCAGCCCATCTTCCTGCACTACGACATCTCGATCGTTCGCGACCGCGTGGGCCCCGAGCTCGCTTCGACGAGCTACGCCTTCAAGACGATGAAGACGCTCGGCATTCACGCGAGCTACGGCACGGACTGCCCCGTCGAGGATCTCAACCCGCTCGAGTGCATCCACTGCGCCGTCAACCGCACGAATCTGCGCGACGAACCCGCAGGCGGATTTGAGCCCGCCGAATGCGTCGACGTGAGCGACGCCGTCGACGCCTACACGCTTGAGAGCGCCTACGTGTCGTTCGAGGAAAACGTCAAGGGCCGCCTGATGCCGGGCTTCTATGCCGACCTTGCCGTCCTCTCCGACGACATCTTCACGATCGATCCGCTCAAGATCCGCCACGTCAAGGTCGACGCCACGATGGCGGGCGGACGCTGGGTCTTCGAGCGCAACGCCTGACGCTCTTGCTGAACCCGACTGATCCCCTCTGAAGCCCTCGGACCGCCTTCGTGCGACCGAGGGTTTTCCATTATCGACTAAGGTCTTTGTCTTAGGGTGATCGGCGTACGTCCCTTGCGTCGGTTCAACAAAACCTGCTTTAGCGGCCGGCCCTGCCGTTTGCCCTATACCCAAGGCGGGCGAATGATGGCAAAGTACGTCATGAAAAGTTCGTAGAGGCGCTGCGAGAATGAGTAGCCGTCCGAGGAGGCATCCGAAGACGACGGCGAAAGGTCGAGCGGCCGAAACCGGCGTTCGGCGGAACGTCCGAGTTGGGCATGAGGAAAAAATCTTCATGACTCTCGTCCGTTCCCCTGCAGGGGGCGGGCGGAGGTGCTATCGATCGCAGTGTCACCCTTCGTTTTCCTTGCAGGCAAGAAGAACGGTCGCAGTTGCATCGATGGATGCAACTTTTTTTTGTCCCTGCAAACCCCGGGGACGGACCCCTTCAACCAAACGACAGGAAAACAAGAAATGGCGGACATTACAAACAAAATCGCCGAACGGGAACTATCGTCTGAAAAGACGGACATGCGCCGCGAGGTCGGCCTCTTCGGCGGCATTTCGGTGCTCGCGGGCATCATGATCGGCTCCGGGATCTTTTACATCGGCGCGATCGTGCTGCAGCGAAGCGGCATGAGCCTCGGGCTCGCGCTTCTCGTCTGGCTCGTGGGCGGCCTCGTCACGCTCCTTTCGGGCATCTGCTACGCGGAACTCGGCGCTATGATGCCCAAGTCGGGCGGCGTCTACCTCTACTTGCGCGAAGCTTACGGCGAGCGCCTCGCCTTCATGTGCGGCTTTGCGAACTTCACGCTCGGCAACTCGGGCTCCATCGCCGCGCTCGCGGTCGCCTTTGCGGCGGCGCTCTCCTCAATGGTCCCGCTTGACGAATGGACGCAGAAGGGCATAGCCGTCGGGCTCGTCGTGCTGCTCACGGCCGTCAACATCCGCGGCATCAAGGCGGGTTCCACGGTGCAGAGCATCTTCCTCGTCCTCAAGATGCTTCCGATCGTGCTCATCCTCTTTGCGGGCCTCTTCATGGGCACCGAGTCGCCCGACCTCTTCACCATGCCGGCCGAAACGCCGTCCCTCCTGAGCATTCTCTCGATGATGGGCTTCGGCGTCATCGCGACCCTCTGGGCCTACGAAGGCTGGACCAACCTCAACGTCATCGGCGAGGAAATCAAGAACCCGAAGCGCAACATCCCGCTCTCGATCATCATTTCGATCGTCGGCGTGGCGCTCCTCTACGTGCTCTTCAACTACGCCGTCTACCGCGTGATCCCGTTCGCCGAGATCCAGCAGATGGTTGCTTCGGGCAACTACTACCTCGGCACGGCCGCCGCTGAAAGGCTCTTCGGCTCCGCCGGCATGATCGTGGTGGGCTCTGCGATGGTGCTCGCGATCTTCAGCTCGCTCAACGGCTGCATCATGGCCTTCCCGCGCATGTACTACGCCATGGCCCGCGACGGTGCATTCTTCAAGTCCCTCGGCCAGCTTCATCCCCAGTGGAAGACGCCCGTCAATGCGATTCTCGCGTCGGCCACCGTTTCGATCTGCCTCATCCTCTTCCGTTCGCTCTCCGAACTCACGAGCTTGGTCGCCGTCTGCGGGATGATCTTCCACGGCATGAGCTTCTACGCCGTCATCGTGCTGCGCAAGAAGTACCCGACGATGGAACGCCCGTACAAGGTCTGGCTCTATCCGTTCACCGTGCTTCTCATCTGCGCCATCATGATCGCGCTCATCGTCAACACGGTCGTGAACGACCCGGTCACCGCCGCGCTCTCCTTCATCGTCCCGCTCCTGGGCTTGGGCATCTACGAGGTGCTCTTCAAGAAGAACCGCGAACGCGTCGTGGCTGAACTCGGCTACGATTAAGCGGACAACACCGACCCTTCTACCCACAGCGGCCCCGGGGATTTCGCCTAAAGCGAATACCCGGGGCCGCTGTCTTTGTGTGGAGGCCCGGAACGCCGGAAGAGTTGCGGAAGAGGGCGGGGAAAACCGAATGGATTCGTATGGATGGAGGCCTAAATCAAAGGCATTCCAATGGGATGTAATGAAATAGAATGTCCTTCCAATGGAATCTAATGGATTATCGTATGGCTCTCAATCTGGATACCCGACACGTTGTGTTTGACCGCGAGATCGTCTCGCTCCTGTTGGAAATCGAAGAATTCAAGGGAAGCTGGAAGGCGTACGGCAACCTTGCACCCGCGCGGCTGAGAGAATGGCAGCGCATTGCTGCGATCGAGAGCATTGGGTCCTCAACCCGCATCGAGGGTGCACGTTTTTCCGATGCGGAGGTGTCGCGGATCATGGCGGGCCTCTCGACGAAGTCCTTCGCCAATCGCGATGAGCAGGAGGTTGCGGGCTATGCCTTCTTGATGGACGAGATCTACTCGTCATGGGAGGAAATGCCGCCTACGGAAAACATCATCAGGCAGATGCATGCCATGTTGATGCGTTTCTCCGACAAAGACGTGCGGCATCGCGGCGCGTACAAGACTGTCGAAAACAACGTCGCCGCGTTTGATGGGGAAGGGCAGCGGATCGGCGTGGTGTTCGAAACGGCCTCCGCTTTTGAGACGCCCCGCTGCATGGAGGAACTCGTCGAATGGCTCAATCTGCGGCTTGAGGACAAGAAGACGCCGTCCCTCATCGTCATCGGGATGTTCATTGCCGCTTTCCTCGCCGTCCATCCGTTTCAGGATGGGAACGGTCGCTTGTCGCGTGCGCTGACGACGCTCCTGCTGCTTCGCACCGGCTACGTCTATGCGCCGTACAGTTCGCTCGAGAGCATCATCGAAGCGTCGAAGCAGAGCTACTACATCTCCTTGCGCACGACGCAGAAGACGCTGCGGAGGGACAATCCGAGATGGGAGGTTTGGCTGGTCTTTTTCCTGCAGTCGCTTGTGAAGCAGGTCCGAAATCTCAAGAAGAAGGTTGAGAATGAGCATCTTCTGCGCTCCATGCCGGAATTGTCGATGCGCATCATCGAGCTGATTCGAACGAGCGGCGCAGTCAGCATTGCCGATGCTCAAAACGTGCTGAAGGTTAACAAGTTCACGCTTCGGGATTACTTCAAGCGCTTGGTGGAAGAGGGCCATCTCATCCGCGTCGGACAAGGGCGCTCAACGAAGTATGCGCTCAAGATTTGACGCGAAGGGGCTTGCGTCTCGGCACGGTCGCGTGCGGGCGCAGCGCGCTCAACCGCGGCCGGCGGTTTCCGATGCGCGCACCTTGAGCGCAAGCCCGATCAAGCGGTCGGTCTGGTCCGCCAGGAAAAGAGGAATGGTGAAAAGATCGTCGTCGAGCTTCAGGTTGTCGAGCGAGAAGCGCACGCGAAGCTTTGTCTGATCGGGAAAGAGCGCCTTGTATTTCTTCAGGCTTCGGCTCTTTGCGTTGCCCGTTGACTGGACTTCGATCGGGAAGATTTCGTTCTCACGCTGAATGAGGAAGTCAACCTCGTAGGGTGGATTGGTTTGGCTCCAATACCGGGACGGCGCTTCAAACTGCGTCACCAACGACTGCAGGACAAAGTTTTCGGTGAGTGCGCCCTCGAATTCGACGAACAGGCGATTGCCTTCGCCGAACGCGGCGGGCGCAAGGCGAGCCAATCTGCGAAGGAGACCGACGTCGGCGAGATGGATCTTGAAGGCTGACCGATCGTCATGGGCCGCTGCAGGCAAACCGGGGGCGGTGCTGCGATAAACTTTGTGCACCAGCCGGGCATCGACAAGCCATTGCAAAGCGCCTTCGTACTCTCGGGCTCGCGCACCTTCCTTGACCGCCTTGTAGGTGAACTTTTTGTTTTCACGCGCGAGCTGAGAGGGCAGTGATTGCCAGATCTTCGAGATCTTTGGGAATGCCTTGGTGTCAGGGTGCTTCGCGAAGTCACGCTCATGAGCGTGCAGGATGTCGGAGAGCGCTTCCTGCATCGCAGCGACATCGCGATCTCGAGTCCACCTCAGAACGCTTTCGGGCATGCCGCCCGTCACGAAAAACATCTTCAATTTTTCACACAGAGGATGGAAGAGGGCGTCCGGGATCGGCTCGAGCTGATTCATGGATTCCGTGAAGTGCAAAAGCTCTTCGTCGCCATTGGCCAAAAGGAATTCCGAGAAGGTCATCGGGTCCATTTGCAAGAAGTGGACCTTGCCGACCGGAAAAGACGAGGGCAGGGCCGGCGCAGTCCCGAGCAGGGAGCCGGCGCAGGCGATATGGTGCTCGGGGGCGTTTTCACAAAAGTACTTCAGTGAGTTGACGACTTTCGGCGCGCCCTGAACATCGTCGAAAATGATCAGCGTTTCGCCGGGCGTGATCCGCTGGCCGGAGGCGAGCGTCAAGTTTTGGAGGATGCGCCGCACGTCATGGGTGGAATCGAAGAACTGCCTGAAGTCCTCGTTCTCGTCAAAGTTGAAGTAGGCGATGTTTCGGTAATAGCGCTTCCCGAACTCCTTGAGCAGCCAGGTCTTGCCGACCTTTCGAATGCCGCTCAAAATCAGCGGCTTGCGGCGGCCGGATTGCTTCCAGTCGAGGAGTTTCTTCATCAGAAAGCGTTCCATGGGGTGCTTTCCTCACATTTTTATACGGTTTTCTGTGACTTTCATCACACTTTTATCAGACTCCGCGGAATACCCCATCCAATGCGAAGCGTTGGGTGGGGATGGATAGCGGGCCGAGCGTCAGCTC
>ERZ1026870.1175-NODE-1175-length-12138-cov-4.552264_pt1 | contig 12138 bp, 8 predicted proteins | sample MGYA00380165_ERZ1026870 | MGnify/ENA primary metagenome ERZ1026870 (study PRJEB33269, sample SAMEA4719801) | human gut metagenome | biome: human-associated habitat; feature: organic feature; material: feces | place: Cameroon | collected 2013-10 ...
AGCAACAGCTATATAAATGTGCAAATAAAATTTAAAATATCAATCTTTTTGATATATTTATTTTAATTTAAAGAGCATTTTAATAGCAAACACCTTTCACAAGGCCATTATTTGCATCAAAAACTAAAATTACGTTTATCAAAACAATAAAATCATCCGTTCACTAATGTTTTGCTCTAATATCAAAACCTAGAAGCAAAAAAATTGCCGCATGAAACAACCCTATTTCATACGGCAAAATTTTTTATCCGTTCAACTCAGTTATATAATCAAACAATTTACGATAGAAAGCATGCTTGGTAAGCGTTGAAGCGTCTCCCATGATGACAAGCTTCATACGGGCACGAGTCATGGCTACGTTCATTCGTCGCAAGTCATTCAAGAAGCCGATGTTTCCTTCTTCGTTAGCACGCACCAGACTGATAATGATGACGTCTCGCTCCTGCCCTTGAAATCCATCGACCGTATTTACAGTTATGGCATGACGATAGGGTTTGAAAAATGCGTCGCGCCGTATCAAGCCACGCAGATATTGCACCTGTGCCTTATAAGGAGAAATAAGTCCGATATCTATGCGTTCGTCGAGGAAACGCTCCTTGCCTATCTTCTGAATGTAATCTTTCAGCTTGCCAACCGACAATTCGGCTTCTGCCTTGTTGATGCGTCCATAGCTCTCGCCTACAAACTCTTCGTTGCAGTCCATGCCTTCCGTGTTTACCCACTCAATGGCAGTATCGTAGTCTAATATTCCACGGTATTTCACTTCGGGAGCCGCCTGAAGTCGTCCGTCATAGAACCAATCGGAAGAGAAACGCATTATCTCATCGTTCATGCGATACTGCAATGTTAGCAGCGACACCGTTTCGGGCTTATTCTTCACGATGCTCTGCATAAGCGTATGCCCCAAACCGCCACGCACCGACTGCGGACACTTCACCGTGGGCGGAAGCTGACAATGGTCGCCAGCCAATATCACACGGTCGGCCTTACGTATTGCTATCCAGCACGCCGGCTCTAATGCCTGAGCAGCCTCATCTATAAATACGGTGCCGAACTTCTGCCCCATAAGCAAGCGATTGGCACTGCTCACCAAGGTACAGGCTATAACTCTGGCTTCCGAAAACAAGTCGGCATTGATACGTATCTCCAGTTCATTGGCTCTGTCTTTCAAAGAGTTTATCTTGGTACGCACCGCCTCACGGTCGGACCGCTTGCGCATCTGTGCATAAAGGTCTCTTATCGCCTTACGTATTCCCCACAGTTGCGTATAGTCGGGATGCGACTCGAAACGTCGTTCGTAAGTAAAAGAAAGCATCTTATCGTTTACCCTACTTGGATTTCCGATACGTAATACGCTTACGCCACGGTCAACCAGTTTTTCACTAATCCAATCGACCGCCATATTGCTCTGCGCGCACACTAACACCTGATTTTCGCGATGCAACGTTTCGTAGATAGCCTCAACCATAGTAGTAGTCTTTCCTGTTCCGGGAGGGCCGTGCACTATAGCCACGTCTTTAGCATGAAGCACCTTATTTACCGCAGCGTCTTGCGTAGCGTTGAGCCACGGAAAACGTACGGGCTGAAAAGAGAATGTAGACGAAGGCTGAGTACCATGAAAGATATCGCGCAACTCTGCCAAGCGATTGTTCTTGGCACTGATTACCTGATTCATCGCCTCGAACATAAGTCGATAGCTGGTCTCGTCGAAATACAGTTGCACGCCAAGTTCATCCCTGCTCTGCAAAGCCACCAAAGCATCTGGACCGGGCAATATCACCACCATGCGGTCGTCTTCTACATAGTTTACTGTAGCCACGAAATTAAGATAGTTCAACTTGCCTCCGGGCAAAGCCGTGAAGAAACATACCGGACGACCGTATTCAAAGAGATGCTCTATATCCTTATCTTCGCGACGCTCTACCTCTACCACAAACTGATTGAGCGCATTGTAATAGCTACGCCCCAAACTGATAGGATACCAACACATGCCACGCTTTATCTTGCGCCCTATGCCCATCACTTCCGTTTGCTGCTTGAATTGCTCCTTCTCGTAATTGTACTCCATCTTAAGCAATTCATATTGATGCTGAAGATAAAGTACAGGCGATTTTATAGTGTCAGTATTCCCTTTCATTGCACGTTGCTACTATTCTTTTCGTTACATTTTATGGTGCAAAGGTAACGATTCTAAAAAATGAGAAACAGAAAAATTGATTTATTCTACAAGAATCCTTATTTTTGTTATGTACATAAAAAGCATTGTATCATGAAAAAGCAGGCAGATTACATTAAAAACATCGAGATAAAAGGTCTATGGGGACGCAAGAACATTTCATGGGCGCTTCGTCCGGACGTTAATATCTTAAGCGGAGTGAACGGAATAGGCAAGAGTACTATTCTGAACGACTCGGTACGCACACTCGACAAACTGGTGGGCGGTACTCTGACCAACGGCATTAAACCGGGAGTGAATTTCGAGTTCTATCCCGAAGACGCCACCTTTGTAAAATTCAACGTGATACGCAGCTTCGACCGTCCGCTCATCAGCTCTACTTTGCTTGAGAAAATAGGCAACCAGAATGTAAGGACCGAACTCGACTGGCAGCTGTATCAACTGCAGCGCAGCTATCTGGACTATCAAGTAAATATAGGCAACCGCATAATAAAAGCCCTGACAAGCAGCTCGCCCGACGGACATCAGCAAGCCACTGCCCTATCGCAAGCCAAAACTAAATTCCAGGACCTGATAGATGAGCTGTTCAGCGAGACCAACAAAACAATAAACCGCCAAAGCAACGAAATACTGTTCTTCCAAGACGGTGATACGCTTACTCCATACCAACTGTCATCGGGCGAAAAGCAGATGCTGGTGATACTGCTAACCGTATTGGTGCAAGACAATCAGCACTACACCCTCTTTATGGACGAGCCCGAAATATCGCTTCACGTAGAGTGGCAGCAACGCCTCATCGAACTGATACGTCAGCTAAACCCCAACGTGCAGATAATACTTACCACCCACTCGCCAGCACTCATCATGAATGGATGGGTAGACGCAGTAACCGAAGTGAGCGACATTACTACATATATATAAAAATGTATCGCCATGGGAAAACGACTGACCGAAAACCTGACCTCACTCTATATAGGGGCGGTCAATAACTTAAAGCCCAAACATGCAAAAAGGAAAATTATAGCATACGTAGAAAGTTATGACGATATCTCTTTTTGGCGTTCCCTATTGGCTGAATATGAAGACGACACCCGATATTTCGAAGTGATGCTTCCATCGAAACGCTCTCTGGCCAAGGGCAAGAAAACCGTACTGATGAATCAGTTGGGAACAAAGTTGGGCGAAAACATGATAGCTTGTGTAGACAGCGATTACGATTATCTGCTGCAAGGACGCACGCACACCTCGCGATACATCATAGAGAGTCCGTACGTTATGCAGACGTATGCGTATGCCATAGAGAACTTCCACTGCTACGCCGAAGGCCTGCACGAAGTATGCGTAATGGCTACATTGAACGACCATGCCTTGATAGACTTTCCGGCATACATGAAACTGTATTCGCAAATAGCATATCCACTTTTTATATGGTCGGTGTGGTTCTACCGGAAAAACATATTATGCGAGTTCTCTCTGCTCGATTTCTGCTCTTTCGTAAAAGTGGAACGGTTTAACACTAATCACCCCGAGAACAGCTTGAACATAATGAGCCGTAAAGTGCGTCGCAAGTTGCAAGAGCTGGAGCATAGACACGCCGATGCCTTAGACGAAATAGAAAGCATGAAAAAAGAATTCGCCAAGCTTGGAGTAACGCCCGACAACACCTATATGTATATACAAGGACATCACATCATGGATAATGTGGTGATGAAAATGCTGATTCCTGTATGCACAACACTACGCCGTGAACGCGAAGCGCAGATTTATCAGCTCGCCATGCACAAAACGCAACTGCAGAACGAGCTTACCGCCTATCAGCGTAGCCAGATGGGAGTGGAACAGGTGATACATAAAAACACGAATTATAAGGAATCGCCACAGTATAAACTAATACAGAAAGACATAGAAACATTCCTGAAAATAATTCATCAGCCCGATTCACATCAGGATGATGCCAAGTAATAACACTCAATCTATATATTATGACACAAAAAGAACTGATGCAGAAAGCCATAGAGCTATCCATCGACAACGTCAACAATAACGGAGGTCCGTTTGGGGCTGTCATTGCCGACAAAGCAGGAAACATATTGGCTACGGGAGTTAACAGAGTAACATCGAACAACGACCCCACCGCACACGCCGAAGTAAACGCCATCCGCCAAGCGGCAGCCAAGCTGGGCACATTCGACCTTAGCGGCTACGACATCTACACATCTTGCGAGCCATGCCCCATGTGCTTAGGAGCAATATACTGGGCACACCTTGATAAAATATATTACGCCAACACAAAAGACGACGCCAAAGACATCGGCTTCGACGACTCATTCATTTACGATGAATTAGCTCTTCCACCCATCAGACGCCGACTCCCATCCGAGCCGCTTATGCGCCAAGAAGCTCTGCAAGCATTCAGAATGTGGAAGAAAAAAGATGATAAAACGGAATACTGATATCAAAGTGTAAAAAGCTATAGCTTATTACCAATATACATGTGACATTAATTGGAAACTACTCCCGACCGCACAAATCTGGACTATTGGTTCGATGAATTGTCATTGAAGAAAATAGCTGATATTGAAGAGGAGGAGGAATAAAATATAACTATCACAACTATTTGCAAACAATAAGCTACTTATAGCTTATATACTATATTGGAGGTGTGTCGTAATGCACGATGCACCTCCTTTTTCCTGACTTCGTCAATGCGCGTACCCCAAAACTCATCATTAAACAATGGTGCGATCCGTTGATGACGTTTCATAAGCATTGTTCTTGTTATAGTTTGCTTACTTTGAGATCTTCCAGTTTCCATTGTTCAAGAGCAATGGTAAAAGGGAATTGCGAACCTGATGAGCAGCTACAAATAATAGCTGCCTTCAGTATCATGTACGAATTGTTTCATGTGTATCAATATACTGCTTCAAGAGAGCCTGAAGAAGCTTTATCTTGAGACTGTTTGAATTTAATTTTCAGTACGAGTGTGTTATTACCTGCTATGTTCTTGTCGCAGACAAAATCATAGTAGCAAGTAGGCGAAGTAGTTTTTTCTTCGTTCACCTCTTTTACGTTCTTACCATCGGCCCAGAGGCTAACAGATGCAATGGTTACATCACCACCCTTGGCACGAACACGAATACCCTTCAAGTTGTTCAACTGAGATTTAGAAATACTCCATTCCATTTCCTTCCAGTTGGTTTTCACATCGGCCCTAGTCCAGCTACCTAATTGAGCAACCGCCTCGCCAACAGGCTGAATGAAGTAAGTATCCTGAATCAAACGAATAGCTTCCTGAGCAATGTCCTTAGGAGCAACCACCTTACTGAAGCCCAGCGTCTTTTCTACCCACTGTGCTTCCCATTTAGCAAAATCAAAGTTCTTGCCCGATTTCTTCTGTGCAAAGTAAGCCTTCCATCTTGGCAAATAATAGTCACGGATAAGACCCGACCAGATACGTGCTGAGTAGTCATCAATAGGAGGACCCCAGATAGTAACAATTCTTCGAGCATTGCTTTCATACTTATCAGCTTGCTGCTGAGTAGTACCATAAGCTCTAGCCTTGTCTACCCATTCCTGCATATTAGTAGTTGGGAACGGTGAAAGGAGGGCATCCATACGCAGCATCAGCGATTCAAACTGTGTTTCCAAGCTGTGAGCCAGCATGAAGTTTTCTTCCTCATAAGCACGTTCTATGTGTTTAGTAAGCAATTCCAACTTACCACCTACATAAGCAGCTGTCCACTGAGCCAGGTCATACTGGAATAATTCCGATTTCTTCAATGCTTCTGGCGCATTCATCAGTTTCTCTATACCCTGATAGAACGATTCACATGCATTGATAGATCCTCTGCTTGTTGCACTTGGACGGAACTGCCAGTTGTAACGAGGATGGTCAGTAAAGGTACCATACACAGAAGCCAGCATGTGGTTCCAGAATGCCTGAAGTTCTTCCGGATAACTGCCGTAACGACAGATAGAATAGTCTTTCAACCATTGACGCAAGTCTATTTCCTTATCAGCCCAACCCGCATCTGAAAGCAATTCATAGATTACTTCATTATTTTCAATACCTTCTGGAGCCATACCAAAAGCAACAAGATTACCTTTATTAGCAGAGCGGAGCGCTTCCCAGTGCCCGTTGGCATAGAAGTCCAATACACCAGTAAGTCCACACTTACCACCCATATTCGGAATCACGCTATACACCCAAGGCTTGTTATAGAAACCCTTATAGAATTCCCAGTTGACCTCCGAGTGCCAGAAATGCTTGTTATAATCTACTGCCAAGTCAAGAATCAACATCTTATCATCTGGCACCTTGCTTACCAGCGCCTGCAGTGTCTTATAATCCCAGATATCACGCATATAGCCAAACATCCATCCCTGCATTACCCATACAGCATCTTTATTACCATCTCTGATTGACTTATAAACACGTTCGCCATAATCAGCCAAGAGTGAATAACGCTTTGGATCATCCTTTGGAGGGAATGGAATATCCATTTCATTGAAGCTATCAGCTATATAATAATCATTCTTACCGAATTCCTTCTCCCATTCCTCGATAAACATTTTACCGATGGTATGGAACAACTCATCCTTTGGTGAAAGCATCCAGTTATGGAAAGCACCTGCCCAAGTAGTTTCAGAGAAAGAAACTTCCGGATAAAGACGTTTGATAGCCTTAGGAACAAATCCGGCAAAAGCAGGGCAGATAGGCTTCATGCCCAGTTCCTTCATACGTTTCAATATTTTATGCTGCAAAGCTACTTGCTGATTGTGCCATGTATCAGTCAGCGGTCCGTCTATGTTGCTGATGTTACCCATACGCATCCAAGGAAGATGAGCCGGACCAGCAAAGTAATCGCCAATTTCTTTATCAGTCAGACCTAACTTACTCCATACTCTGGCCGAGATAGCTTCATTTGCAACCAGTGCCAGCGGCATATTTACGCCATGCAGCGCCATCCAGTCTATTTCCTTTTCCCATCTGTTCCAATCCCAGTAAGGCATGGTATATCCATACGTTACCACATTGAAATAGTAATGATTTTCAAAAGGACAAACTCTCTTTTTCAGTCCCTGGTCCTGCAATTCTGTTGGAATAGTAATATTATTACCACTCCATGAAAAGATTCCCATGTGATTAGACTTCACATAATCATAGAAGCCCCTACACAGAGCTACATTATCTGAGCCCTGAATCTGTAGTTTTCCGTTCTTTACTTTATAACTAAAGTAGTTATTTCCTTTATCTCCTCTAACTGTCAGAGAGACATTGACGTGTTGTTCACCTATTGCACGTTGAATCACATTTCTTGCAGGATCTGTCTTATGAGCAGACATTGCAGAAGGGACCAAGAACAATAAAGCCGATAAAAAGCATTTAAATGTATTCATGTGTTAATGTTTTGCGTTACGCAATTTAAGTGAAATCATATCAAAAACAAAGTATTTAAGAAAAATATTGCACTCATATACTAATTCTTTAATGAAAGTGTCTTACTTCGAACGATACGCACGTTCACATCGACCGTTACGCATGCTCACATCGGTCGATACGCATGCTTACTTCGGTCGAAGTAAGACGACTTCATTAAAGAATTTCAGAATTTCCATATAATTTGTTCTATAATCAGTCTTCACAGAAACGTAATACGCATGCATTATTGATGAAAAGTGCTCTGTATTTCTTTGCACCAGATTTTAGAGAGGACCATTATGGTCTTAAAAGACAAATTATAAACTCATATGAGAACAACAACACAGTTTTTATTATGGCTGGTAATAGCCATATTCTTTCCATTGTTTGCATGCAACAATGAAAACAGTCCAGAAATCTCGGCAGACGAATTCAATGTCAGCATTGACCTGCCAAAACAAGCTACAGTTACAAAGAGCGAAAGAATTTGCACTTTCAGTCTCACAGAAGGACAATCGCTCAAAGAGTCGGACACATTCATCTTAGAGTCGGATAATGGTATATCATACATTTGTCCGTTAGTTAAGGTAGAAGCTAATAATTTCAGCGTAAAGATTCCTAAAGATTGCGAAAGCGGTTACTACAATGTTTCTATAAAGCGCAATAACCGCAAGAAGTCTGAAGGACGCATTTATATCAATCTTATAGATAAACTCGACTTCACTCTCGATAAGGGTACCACTGCATACGGTATCGTATCGTCGGAAGAAGGTGGTATTAAAGGTGTGGTAGTATCCGATGGCGAAGAAACCACCACTACCAACGAGCAAGGTATCTATCAGTTGAAATCGAAGAAGAAAAACGGATATGTTTTCATCTCAATTCCAGCAAATTACGAAGTGGCATCCGACGGCATTCTACCGTTGTTCTACAAATCATTTAAAGACAAGAGTAATGCAGATACAGCAGAACGCATCGACTTCAGTCTTAATAAGGTGTCTGGACAAGATGATTATAAGGTATTCTTCTTGGGCGATATGCACTTGGCTAACCGCACTAACGACAATAATCAGTTTAAGGACTTCACCGATGATTTCAACAACTACAGAAATCGCTTCCCCAACAAAAAGATGTACGCCATTACTTTAGGCGATATGACTTGGGATTTGTATTGGTACAACAATAAATATTCCATTCCTGAATACCTTAACACCATGAACAGTCAGGTAAAAGGCATACAGATATTCCATACTATCGGAAACCACGACTTCGACTATAAGGCTACTACCGATTTCGAAGCCGGCTCTAAATTCAGAACCAACATAGCTCCGCTGTATTATTCGTTCAATATCGGCAAGGTACATTATGTAGTAATGGACGATATAGACTGCAGCAAATACGACGGTACCACTTCGCGCGCCTACGAAGTCCGCATTTCTACAGAGCAACTCAACTGGTTGGCTAAAGACCTATCTTACGTTGACAAAGAAACTCCGCTGATTGTAGTGATGCACGCTCCGGTATTCGCTACTTCAGAGAAAGAAGGATTTACGTTCGACCATGACGAGCTTAACACCGCACAGTTGTTCAGCATACTGAAAGACTATAAAGTACACTTTGTAAGCGGTCATACTCACAGAAACTATAATGTACTGCCTCAACATGCCGTAACCGGCGGACACGAGTTCTACGAACATAACACCGCAGCCATCTGCGCTTCTTGGTGGTGGTCGGGCTACTTGACTCCGGGCGTACACATCAGCCTAGACGGAGCACCGGGTGGATATGGCATCTGGGATATAGCCGGAAAAGACTTCAAATATATATATAAGACTACCGGACGTAACGAAGATTACCAGTTTCGCACATACGACCTTAACAATGTTCATTTCTCTATGGCCGATGTTCCATCAATGCCTACAAATGTTCCTGATGCCGTAAAGGAGAAATACATGCAGTATGTAAACGCTTATCCGGCAAACTCTAACAACGAAGTTCTTATAAATATATGGAACTGGAACCCACGCTGGACTCTAACCGTAACCGACGAGAAAGGAAACAATCTTACTCCGAAAGAAGTATGGGCGTACGACCCGTTGCACATAGCAGCACTTTCTGTTAAACGCTTCAACTCGGCAAAACTTAAATCGACTCCAGCATTCATAACCGAAAAGGCTCCTCACTTCTTCAAGGTGAAAGCCGGTGACGCCAATACTGATTTAACCATCACCGTAAAAGACGAATTCGGACATACATGGACAGAAAACATGCAGCGTCCTAAAGCATTTTCAATAGACACTTATAAAGCAAACTGAGATTTATGAAAAGTATTAAGACTTTCATTATTCTGATTGCGTTCATAGTAGGGAGTGTATTCACTCTTTCGGCGCAAAGCAGAACCGTATCCGGAAAAATATTCGACGAACAGAAAGAACCGCTCGTCGGAGTAACAGTAAGGACCAGCAATGCACAAAACGGAACTATCACTTCCGACGATGGTTCATTCAGCCTGCAGGTATCCAACCAAAGCATTGTATTGGAATTCTCGTACATTGGCTACCAAACACAGAATATAAAGGTATCGCCTTCACAGAATAATATAAAAGTATACATGGCCGAAGATGCCGTAGTGCTGGGCGAGACCGTTGTGGTAGGTTATGGTACTCAGAAAAAAGTAAATCTTACCGGAGCCATCTCTACCGTAGAAAGCAAATCGCTTATAGACAGAGCTTCGCACTCACTGACTAATATGCTGCAAGGTTCGGTAGCCGGACTTAACATTACCACTTCATCGGGTGTGCCGGGCAGCTCGCCAAGCATCAACGTGCGTGGTACCACTTCTATCAACGGAGCCAGTCCGCTGGTTCTTATCGATGGAGCGGTAGGCGATTTGAACCGCATTAACCCTAACGACGTAGAATCTATTTCAGTAATCAAAGATGCCTCGGCAGCTGCCGTATACGGTGCAAGAGCAGCCTTCGGTGTGATATTGGTTACTACTAAATCGGGGAACGAACAAAAAGGGAAAGCTACAGTTAGATATAGCGGACGCTTCGGATGGGAAGCGCCTACCACTTCTACCGATTATGAAACAACCGGATACTGGTCGGTTTACACTATCAATAAGTTCTGGAAAGCCGATTCGGGTACTCTGTACGTAAACTATACAGATCACGACATGCAGCAGTTGCTTGCCCGCGTAAACGATAAGACTGAGAATCCCGACCGTCCGTGGGTAGTGGAAGAGGAAAGAAACGGCCGTAAGCAGTGGGTATACTACGGAAACTACGACTGGTGGCACATGCAGTATAGAGATAACCATCCTACACAGCAGCATAATATTTCGCTCAGCGGCGGAAACAAAGATGTAAAATACTTGGTTTCGGGTGCTTACGATTATCAGAAAGGTATCTTGAAAGAGAATCCTGATATCTATCGCAAGTATAACCTGCGCTCTAAAATAGATTTCACTATCAACAAATACGCTAAGTTGACCAACAACACCTCGTTCTATGGTTCTCAATACACATTCCAGGGCGACGGCAGTGTACAAAACACATTAGCTTACGGATCAAGACATGCGTTGGCTTGTTTCCCGATGAAGAACCCTGACGGATCATGGCTTTACAGCACTCCGTATCTTAACTATAAGGTAGGAAACGGACGGCACATTATATTAGGAGAAGGATCGCACCGCAACGTAAATCGTGCAAACGACTTCTCTAATACTACCCGACTGGTTATCACTCCTATAAAGAGCCTGAGCCTTACAGCCGACTTTACATACAGATTGTATCAGACAAGAAACACTAGCCGCTCTAACAATATCTATTTCCGTGAATATCCGGATGCAGAAATGGGAGTTTACGCTACAGGTGCCGGAGCAAACCAATTGGATGAATCGGTTAACACACGAAATTATTACTCGGCAAATGCATTCGCTAACTACGAAAATACATTCGGTCAGGCACACCACCTAACGGGCGTTATCGGTCTTAACTACGAAACATTAAGAATAAAGAACATAAGCGCATACGGACAGAATCTTTCGTCTACTACTCTTGACGACCTTAACTTGGTAGGACAGAACTCGGAAGGCGAAACTATTACAGGAGTAGCGGGCGGACAGAACGAATATGCCTTGGTGGGATTCTTCGGACGATTAAACTACGACTATAAAGGAAGATACCTGTTTGAAGTGAGCGGACGCTACGATGGAACATCTCGTTTCGCCAAAGGCAACCGCTGGGGATTATTCCCATCGGGTTCTATAGGATGGCGTATTTCTGAAGAAGACTTCTTCAAGCCGCTACGTAAGGTTGTAGACAATTTGAAGTTGCGTGCATCATTCGGTAGCTTGGGCAACCAGAACGTTTCTTCGTACTACACTTATATGCGACTGATCTCTATCAGCAATTTCGGTGCTTATTCGTTCAACGAAGGTAGCGCAATGGCTAAATATTCTTCACTTGGTGCTCCGGTAGCGTCTAACCTTACTTGGGAAACAGCGGAACAATGGGATGGAGGTCTTGATTTGGCC
>ERZ1026870.1179-NODE-1179-length-12088-cov-6.489737_pt1 | contig 12088 bp, 10 predicted proteins | sample MGYA00380165_ERZ1026870 | MGnify/ENA primary metagenome ERZ1026870 (study PRJEB33269, sample SAMEA4719801) | human gut metagenome | biome: human-associated habitat; feature: organic feature; material: feces | place: Cameroon | collected 2013-10 ...
TGGTCTCGTGGGCTCGGAGATGTGTATAAGAGACAGATCGAACACCGAACGCAATCCGACGCGAAAGCTGGGCTGTAGCATCAGAAAAGACACGCCGAAAGACTGGCATTGGTTAGATTTTTGACTAATAAAACACGAATAAAGAAATGAAACAGATAGGTTGGGGATTCATAGGTTGCGGAGAAGTGACCGAGAAGAAGTCGGGACCGGCGTTCAACGAGGTGCCCGGCTCGAAGGTTGTGGCTGTGATGAGCCGCAACGAGGCTAAAGCGAAGTCGTACGCCAAGCGTCACGGCATAAAGCGCTGGTATACCGACCCGCAACAGCTCATTGACGACCCCGAGGTGACGGCTGTATATATCGCCACTCCGCCGTCGAGCCACGCTACATTCGCTATCATGGCGATGAAGGCGGGCAAACCCGTGTACATAGAAAAGCCGCTGGCAGCGAGCTACGAGGACTGCGCACGCATCAACCGCATCAGCGAGATTACAGGCGTGCCCTGTTTCGTGGCTTACTACCGCCGCTACCTGCCCTACTTCCAGAAGGTAAAGCAGATTATCGAGTCGGGCGAGATAGGCACGGTGACGAACGTGCAGATACGCTTCTCGGTGCCGCCGCGCGACCTCGACTACAGCGCATCGCACAACCTGCCGTGGCGTCTGCAGCCCGACATTGCAGGCGCAGGCTACTTCTACGACCTCGCGCCGCATCAGCTCGACTTGCTGCAGGAGATATTCGGCATAATCACGCGTGCGCACGGCTACTGCTCCAACCGCGCACATCTGTACAAGGCGGAGGACACCATCAGCGCCTGCTTCTTCTTCGAAAACGGACTGCCGGGCAGCGGCTCGTGGTGCTTCGTGGGACACCAGAGCGCCAAGGAGGACTGCATAGAGGTGATCGGCGAGAAGGGTATGCTCTCGTTCTCGGTGTACAACTACGACCCGATTCAGCTCGTCACGAGCAAGGGCAAGACGAGCATCGTGGTGCCCAACCCGCCATACGTGCAGCTGCCTATCATCAAGTCCGTTATAGAACATCTGCAGGGCACGGGCATCTGCACCTGTACGAGCGTGAGTGCCACGCCTGTAAACTGGGTGATGGACCGCATACTGGGCAAGCTCTAAGCCTCTTGGAAAGCTTCAAACAAGGAAAACCGACAATACCACATAACGCAATGAGACGACACGCCTTCATTTTCTGCCTCGCCGCCTGCGCAAGCCTGCAGACTGCTGCTCAGACGCCTGCCGACAGCATCGGACGGGTGGCTGTGGCGGATTCTGCAGCTACTTACACGACGGCTGCTTGCACGATGGCTGCGACGGATTCCGTGGCTGCCATCGGACTGAAGACCGCAGACCAACCGTCCGCAGACAGCCTCATTGCCAAGTCGCACAAGAAGAAGCCGTTCATAAAGCGATTGGGCGGCGCCTTCGTGCGTCTGTTCGAGTCGTTCTCAGACGTAGACACGACGTACATAGAGCCGCAGGGATACGACTTCGCCGCGATGGTGCAGAACACCAATACGTATGAACGCTACAGAATAATCAGTGAGCAGGGCAACGACTTCTCGTTCGCTCCCGAACCGAAGATGAAGTTCGGACCCTACTTCGGATGGCGATGGCTGTTCCTCGGATATACCGTCGACTTCAACGACTTGAAGAACAAGAGCCGAAGCACGGAGTTCGACCTAAGCCTATACACAGCCGTCTTCGGCGTCGACCTGTTCTACCGCAAGACAGGCAGCAACTACAAGATTTCGCGCGCAAGCTTCGACCCGAGCTATTCCGTCAATACGCATCCGCTTAAGAACGTCGACTTCGACGGCATCAACGTGGGCATCAAGGGCTTCAACGTCTATTATATCTTCAACCACCGGCGCTTCTCCTACCCCGCCGCATTCAGCCAGAGCACCATACAGCGACGCTCGGCGGGTTCGTGGCTCTGCGGAGTGGGCTATACGAAGCACTCGCTGAAGATAGATTGGGACAAGCTGTACGACACCGTGGCTGACAGGCTGGGCGAGGATGTGGCGTCGAGATGTATGGACAGCAACCTGAAGATGAAGGAAATCAAGTATACCGACCTGTCTGCCTCGTGCGGATATGCCTATAACTGGGTGTTCGCACGCAACTGGCTGGCGGCGGCGTCCGTGTCGATGGCGCTCGGATACAAGAACACTACGGGCAACGGCAACAACGACGTGCTCTCGTTCCACGACTTCAGCATGAACAACTTCAATATCGACGGCGTGGGACGCTTCGGCATCGTGTGGAACAACATGAGATGGTTCGCCGGAATGAGCGCCATAGTGCATTCGTACAACTACAAGAAGACCAGATTCTCTACGAACAGCATGTTCGGAAGTCTGAACATCTACTTCGGTTTCAACTTCAGAAAAAGAAAGTAACAAAGGAGGCTATATCGTAGCGGAGGTCTCCGGCCTCCGCAGCAAGCAACAAACACACAAAACCGTAGCGGAGGTCTCCGGCCTCCGCAGCAAACAACAAACACACTCGACTTGGTGATGCGGAGGCCAGAGACCTCCGCTACGGAAAACTCCAAGCCTAACAAATTCAATTATGAAAACAACATTCTTAACAATAATAGCCTCAGCAACGCTGATGGCGCAATGCAACGCGGCTCCAAAACAGTCTGCTCCTATAGCTGAACAGCCTGCAACTGCCGCAAAACAAACAAGTCGTGTAGCGAAACAGGCTGACGCTTCGCTACACGACTCTACACAAAAAACAGCGAAGCCTGCGTTCGAGGTGCAATCTGCCCCGAACGACAGCTCGCTCGTGATGCAGCACATCAGCAAGGCGCTGAAATACAAGGCGTCAATAGCGCAGAACATCGACGCCAACCGACAGCGACAACTGCTGTTGCTGCACATAGCACGCGGCTTCTGCGGCATTCCGTACGTGGCAAAGACGCTCGAGAACGACAGTAAGGAGAATCTTGTGGTCAATCTGCGACAGCTCGACTGCACTACGTACGTGGAGAACGTGCTCGCCGTCTACGAATGCGTGAAGCACAACCGCACCTCTTACGCCGACTATCTCCATTTCCTGCGACGCATTCGCTACGTTGATGGCAACGTCGACTACTCGGCTCGTCAGCATTACTTCACGGAGTGGATTGAAGAGAACACAAAGGACGGCTTCGTTCGCGAAATAAACACGCCTAATCCGCCGTTCAACACTCGACAGACGCTCTCTATCAGCTTTATGAGCACGCACACCGACGCCTATCCGATGCTGAAGAACAACCCAGAAATGGTGAAGCCGATTGCAGAAATGGAACGCCGCCTGTCGGGCAACACTTACATGTATATACCGAAGGGTGACATCAAGAATACGAAACTGCTACGTTCTGCCATACACGACGGCGACATCATCGCTATCATTACAAAGAAAAAGGGTCTCGACACATCGCATATCGGCATCGCAGTGTGGCATAAAGACGGACTGCACATGCTGAACGCATCGCAGATTCATAAGAAAGTGGTTGAGGAACCCATGACGCTGCACAATTATATGCAGAAGCATCCGTCGCAAGTGGGCATCAGAATCGTAAGAATCAACTGATTCTTACCACTACTCTCAGGGGGTGCGCTTGTCTCAAGTGCACCAACCAAGAAATATAGCTTTGCCGCTTGCCAAAGCAAGAAGTACACCAATCAAGAAAAAAAACTCATTCCAGTGCATCCTTAATATTCCTCATAAGCCCCGCATACTTCGCGCGTTTCACCGCACTTCCCTTGAACAGCTTGCGATATTCTTCCTCTGTAAGCGTGAGCCAGTCCTCGCGCTTCATCGCAAGCAGCTCGTCTGAAGGCTGCAGCTCAGGCGTTGTATTGGGCACAGCGAAGCGATTCCACGGACATGCAGACTGGCAGCGGTCGCAACCATATATATAAGGTGCGAGTTTGGCTGCAAGTTCGTCGGGAATTTCACCGCGGTTCTCTATCGTCTGATAGTTTAGGCAAAGCCTGCTGTCGAACTTACAGGTGTCGCCGTCTGCATTGCGCTTCAACGCCTGCGTAGGACAAGCCTCAACACAGTTGTTGCACGTGCCGCAACGCGACTCCATAGGCTTGTCGTAGTCCACTTCTACGGGCAAAAACAACTCACCGAGGAAGAACATCGAGCCGGCATGAGGTATTATGAGCTGATGGTTGCGCCCTATCCAGCCCAATCCTGCCCGCACAGCCCAATAGCGCTCCAGCACGGGCGCTGAGTCGCAGAAAGCGCGCACCTGGTCGCTAAGCTCAAAACCGAGTCGCTCTGCCAGTTGGGAGAGTTTGTGCTTCACTACATCATGATAGTCCTTACCCAATGCGTACGATGCAAATTGCGGCGCGTCTGTGGGCATACGGCGCGACGGCGCATAGTTGAGCGCCACAGACACAATGCTGCGCACGCCAGGCACAAGCAGGCGCGGATCGAAACGCTTGTCGGGATAGTTCTCAAGATAGGCCATGCTGGCATTACAGCCTTCTGCTATCCAACGGCGGTAGCTGTCTACAACACTCTGCTCAACGGCATCCGCCTTCGCTATACCACAAGCAAAAAAGCCGAGACTCTTTACCTCGGCTTTTATCAGTTCAGATGTTATGCTGTTTGTCATAAAATCACCATTTCAGATGTTATTTGATTTTATAAATATAATCAACATTAAGATGTTATGGATAACCATGTCATATATGTAATGGATTACCATCAAGACATTCTTGATTATACTATAAAATCATCAATTAAGATGTTGTGGATTATTTCAATAAAATCAAATCCAAATCTTCATTTTAATCGAAAACCTTGAAGCTGTATCCCTGATCCTTCAGCCATTGCAGCGAACGGGGCAAGGCGGTCTTCAGCTTCTCGATGCTCTTCAGCGAGTCGTGGAACGTGATGATTGAGCCGTTGCGGGCGTATCGCTTCACATTCTCCACAACATCGTCGGCAGTAAGCCATTTAGAGTAGTCGCGCGTCACAAGGTCCCACATCACAATGCGATACTTGCGGCGCAGCCACAGATACTCGGCGTGGCTCATGCAGCCGTGCGGCGGACGGAACAGGTGGGAACCAATCAGCTCATTAGCCTTGTTGGTATCCTTCACGTATGTATGGGTGAAGTGCTTGAAGCCGCCCAAATGATGATACGTGTGGTTGCCTACCTGATGCCCCTCTGCCACAATCTGCTTGTAGAGTTCGGGATACTTGCGCACGTTGTCGCCCACCATGAAGAAGGTGGCGTGTATACCGAACTCCTTCAGCGTCTGGAGAATGAACGGTGTCGACTCGGGTATCGGTCCGTCATCAAACGTAAGATACACCGAATGGTCGTTGTGGTCCATTCTCCACGACGCTCTCGGATAGAGCCATCGAAGCCATATTGATGGTTGTTCTATAAACATTGCTGACTATTTATTCTTCGTCGTTTTGTTTACTCTTAGTCGTACTTTGTCTATTAACCAACGTACTTTGCTTGTTCACCGTTGCACTTATTCGCCTTGATAAGGCGTGCCACCCTTCGCCTGATATACAGCGTAGAGGGCGTTAACGGTCTTAAGACGCTGGTTGGCGAGATTCTTATCGCAAGCCTGAGTCATGTCAGCGATGTTCTGCATGATGTAGAGCTGGCGAAGAACCTCGTTCTGCGACATCATAAAGCGCGAACCTGTGAGCTGCAAGTAGTAGTCGGCGTAGCTCTTTGCGTCAGCCCAAACCTTGTTGAGGATGCGCGCAGCATCAGCCTTCTTGCCGATAAGGGCGTAAGCACGCGCCAAATCGCTTGCACCAGACATGAATGTGTAGGGCACATTATACTCCGGCAGCACCTTCTCCGACTTACGGAGCACTTTCTCAGCCTTTGCGTTCTGACCTTCAGCGATGAGCTGCATGGCAAGAGTAGCAAAGAGGTGGCGATGAGTGTAGCACATGCGCATCACAGTCTCGTCGATGTAGAGCCCCGGCTTGTCAAGACCGCCCCACTTGAAGCGGTTCATCACGTTGTTATACGTCTTTTCCGTGTCGAAGTTCTTAGCTCCTGGCGCCTTAGTGTTGAACGGCGTTATGCGGTAAGCCAGACCCTCCTGCACGAAGTTGTCACCGAGATTCATGTAGTTGTCAGAACCCACGGTTGTAGCCACATACAACGGGCGCTCCCAGTTGCACTGCGCAAGCATCTCGAGCATCATAAGGTCGTTCTTATAGATAGCACGCTTGCCGGCAAGCGAGATAACCATACGATCTGGGATAGTATCGCTTGCCATCATCATGCCAGAGCGGCGCACAGCCTCCTTGTCGATAGTGATATAGAGCGTATCTGTAGGAATTATGTGCGTGTCGCTATCCTTAGAGCGCACCCAATACTTCAAGATGTTCTTCAACTCGAACGGCTCATCGCCGAACGCAGCGCGCGCCTCCTTCGGATAATCGCGGTAGAACTCGAGAAGCTGCTGCTTCATGCCAGGTTTCACCTCGATATAGTCGTTTGTACCCGAGCAGAAGTCGATACGCGGCCAAGTGATAGGCACAGAAGGCGAATCGTAAGCCGGACGCTTCATCTGGTCGATATACCAGTCTGTCTGCAAATAAGAGAGGTTGCAGACACGAGCGTCTGTACGCACGCCCTCAGTCTCCTGGTTGTACCAAAGCGGGAAGGTATCGTTGTCGCCGTTAGTGAAGATGATAGGATTGCCCTTGTCCTGCAACGTCATGAGATAGTTCTGACCGAAGTCGCGGCAAGTATAGCGTCCGCTGCGGTCGTGGTCGTCCCAGGTCTGCGAAGCCATCTGTATAGGCACGAGCAGACAGGCTACGCCTACAACACCGGCTACAGCGACATCGTTGCCCTTTATCTTCTTCTTGAGCATATCGTAGATAGCCAGCACACCAAGACCACACCAGATAGCATAAGCGTAGAACGAACCTGCATAAGCATAGTCGCGCTCACGCGGCTGCTGCGGAGTCTGGTTAAGGTAGAGCACGATGGCAAGACCAGTCATGAAGAACAAGAAGAACACAACCCAGAACTGGCGGATGCCGCGCTGACCGCGCCAAGCCTGCCAGAAAAGACCGATAAGTCCGAGTAGCAGAGGCAGACAGTAGAACACGTTGTGACCCTTGTTAGCCTTCAGTTCAGCCGGCATCTTGCTCTGGTCGCCAAGCATCCAGTCGTCGATGAACGAAATACCGGTTATCCAGTTGCCGTGTTCAGGCTCGCCGTTGCCCTGAATATCGTTCTGACGTCCGGCGAAGTTCCACATGAAGTAGCGCCAGTACATGAAGTTGCACTGATAAGAGAGGAAGAAGCGAATGTTCTCCATCTGAGTAGGCATCTTCACCATCACAGGCTCGCCGCAACGGTCGTAAGGCACCTGAGTGCCCTCAACGCCTCCCATCCAGTTCTCGTAAGCTCCTGCATGAGCCGACGAGTGCATACGCGGGAAGAGCATATTCTGAGCATATATGATCTTGTCCTTATGCGAAACCACGAAGTAAGAGTCCTTCTCATCCTTAGAAGCCTTCTCCTTGCGCTGCCAGATAGCAGCACCTTCCTTGTGCTTAGGCACGCACATATTGCCGTCGACGTCGTAAGCCACCTGCGAAGTGTAAGCCTGTCCGTAGAGCAGCGGTGAGTCGCCGTACTGGTCGCGGCTGAGATAAGAGCCGAGTGTGAACACGTCCTCCGGCGAGTTCTGGTCCATCGGCGGGTTAGCAGCCGAGCGTATAACGATGACTGCGTAGCTCGAATAGCCAATCATAAGCATCAGCATGCAGAGCAGAGCGGTGTTCTTGAAGCGTGATGTAAGCACAGGAACAAGGTCCTTGCCAATCTTCTTGCGATAGTTCAAGCCGAAATAGATAGCTGCGAGTATCACCAAGCCAAGGATAGCGGCGCTCCATGTCATTCCGCGGAACGGTATGCCGAGCATACCCACCGCAAGAACGAACGAAATGTTCTGACGCTTGAAGCTCTTGTCGACATACGACTCGTAGATAGCCCAAATAACGATAGCCACGAGGAGTATGATATATATAATCTCGCCCGTATTGAACGGACAGCCGAGAGTGTTGACGAACAGGAGTTCGAACCAGCCTGCCACGGTGATGATGCCCGGAACGACGCCGTAGAGCACCGCCGCAACGAGTACGAACGAGCCGATAAGCGCCAGGAGCGAGCCCTTGAGTTCGATGTTCGGGAAGCGGCGATAGCAGTAGACAAGCACGATAGCCGGCAGACAAAGCAGGTTCAACAGGTGAACGCCGATTGAAAGACCGGTCATGTATGCTATAAGCACCAGCCAGCGGTCGCTATGAGGCTCGTCGGCGTGGTCTTCCCACTTCAGAATGAGCCAGAAAACGATAGCCGTGAACGCTGACGAATAGGCATAAACCTCGCCCTCTACAGCAGAGAACCAGAATGTGTCTGAGAAAGTGTAGATGAGTGCGCCCACCAAACCCGAAGCCTCGATAGCGACGAGTTTGCCGAGAGTCAGTTCGCTCCAATCCTTAAGAATGAGTTTGCGCGCAAGGTGCGTGATACTCCAGAACAGGAACAGGATTGTAGTGGCACTGAGCAATGCGCTCATCGTGTTCACCATACGTGCAACCTGCGACGGATCGCTCGCAAACTGCGAGAACAGGTTTGCGGTAAGCATAAAGAAAGGTGCTCCAGGCGGATGACCTACTTCGAGTTTGTAACCCGTTGTGATAAATTCAGGACAGTCCCAGAAGCTGGCTGTCGGCTCAATCGTGGAACAATATACGAAAGCCGCCACGAAGAACGTGAGCCAGCCAAGCACATTGTTCACTAATTTGTACTGTTTCATTGAATATTTATATAATATTTGACTTTATGCTACCTATTTAATAAGGTGCGAGCACCGTTATTACTTATAATTAGTAAGGTGCAAAGATACAAATTATTATTTTCACAAGAAAACAGTTAATGATATTTAACCTGCAAGCACAGCAACTCTGCCGTTACGGGCGGAGTTGCGTGCCAGTTGCGGGCGGAGTTGCGTGCCGGTTCCTGCCGAAGGCGACAGGAAGCCTTACGGATTGCTCGGAACGAAGGTTTCCCAGGTCTGATCGTCGTAGAAGACGCGAATTTCGGTGATTCGGCGCTGCTTCACCTCGCTGCTTTTCATGGCGAACCCCGCCACATCAGCATTTTTGGCGGCGTGATTTGCGCCAGATTCAACAGGTGAGAATCCGCCATAGTGCGGCTCTGCGTTCGGCGCATAATCAGCATCAACCAACAGGTCGTTTTCGGCTTCGTTCTGGTCGGCAGACTTTTCGCCCTCCGCATCCTGCTTCACGAGCATGTCTCCCTTTCCGAACATGAGCCAGTCGGTAGAGATCTGAGGGTAGCGACTCTTTATTGCGTCGACAATCGCCAAGGTGGGGCGGGTGCGTCCCGTGAAAATACTACTCAAGGTAGCGGGAGCTATCTTCAACTGGTCAGCGAAATCCTGTTGGGTGCTTCGCTGCATCTCCATAATTTTCTTGATTCTATCCTTCATTTTACAGTTACTTTTTACGTTAGGCAAGCCAAAAACCGCCATTTTCAGCGTTTTTCGTTGCATTTACAAAGTTAAACAAAAAAAACAGCAAATGCAAGTTTTTGAATTTAAATTTTTAAATCAATATTTTCGTACACATTTACAAAGTTGTTTTTCAGAACATCGGGCGCCGTATGGTTTTGTAGATTTGTGGATAAGCATACCGGAAAGCGTCTAAATACATATATAACATTATATTTAACGATTTAGCATAAATCGCTGATATAATTACGCTTACCACAAGAGTTTAAACCGCTAAATAATATACAGTCGAGCATTTTAGCCGATATTTGGCGAATATTCGAAAGTGTTTACACAACGCAAACGCATATCTTAATGTTTTTCAAGCGTTTACACCAATTTATTGTTGTTGTATTTATATGTTCGCCACACTTTCAAATTATTGATTTGTGAATTGGAAAGTGCAAATACACAATTTCGAAGTATTTACATTTACAAATCCGTTTGAGTGTATATAGCTTTACAAACGTGTATTTATGCTCAATATAAAATTGTAAATGCACAATTCTTTATGTTAAGATATACGAAACGTGAATAATTCGGCTTCGGAAACTGCGAATTTTTGCAAAACAGAAAAATTACGAACGAGGGCAAAAGCGTTTCAAAAAAGTGGCACGTACGAGGGCACAAAAATAGCCTAACTCCCATGAAACGTAGGGAATTAGGCTAAAAATTAAGGTCTTTCAGAATTTCTATTCTAGAGAAAATCGGGCTCAAAAACGGGCTGTTTTAGTGCAAAATGAAGAAGATCAGCTCCCTCATCAGGTCGTCTGTAGAGGTATTCAGGCTGTCCAGACCCTTACTTTTGGCGTCTGTTTCTCTTATTTTGGATAAAATCTGTAGAGTCTTCATCGCAGAGAAATTGCGCATCCCCACCCTATAGTCTTTCAAAGCCCATACCGATTTTAGTTCCAGAAAAGCGGCGAGGTTATTGTCGTTGTTTTTGTCGGGAGCGTAGAACGCCACCATCAGGTTTTGGAAGAACGTGTAGAGCAACGGTAGGCACGAGAATAGCGAGCCCGCCTTCGGGTTCTTGTCGAAGTATTTCACGATTTGGTTTGCCTTGAACACGTTGCGCTCGATGATGGCTGTTCGCAGTTCGAATATGTTGAACTCCTTGCTCACGCCAATCTCGCGCTCCACGATGTCGGGTGTCACGCGCCTGTTGTCGTCGGGAAGCGAGATCATCACCTTGTCGAGCTCCGAAATCAGTCGGCTGAGGTCGGCGCCGATATGCTCTGCAATCATCGCAGCCGACTTCGGGTCGATCGCCACGTGATTCTTCTTCAGATACGCCTCGATGAATGTCGGAAGCTCGTAATCGCGCTTTTTCTTGCTCTCGAACACCACTCCGACAGCCTCCGCCTTGCCCACCACCTTCTTTCGGCGGTCGATGGTGCCGTTCTTGTAGGCTATGACGAGCAGCGTCGACGCCAGCGGTTTCTCGAAGTAGCGCTCCAGGGCGTCGAGCGACTTGAGTCCTTGCGCCTCCTTCACTATCACCACACGATGCGCAGCCGGCATGACGGGGTAGCCCTTCGCCATGTCCACCACCTGTGCTGCGGTGGTATCCGCGCCGAACACCACGGTCTGGTTAAAATCGCGGTCGTCGGGCTCGAGCACGTTTTCTGCTATGTAATCGGTAATACGGTCTATATAGTACGACTCGTCGCCCATGAGGATATACACCGGAGCGTATTTCCCCGACTTCAAGTCGCGCATAATAGCGTCGAATGTGACCGTAGCTTTCTTTTCTGCCATAATAATATATATAATAAGGTGTAAAAATACGCAAAAGGGCATGCGCAGCATCCGCTTTTTACGCAAAATGCACTAACTTTGCAGTTAGCAAAATTACAAAAATGATTCGATTAAACCTACCATCTTTCGAAATAAAGTTATCGGGCACGAAAGAACAGCCCCGCATCTTCGACATTCTGCGCCACCGCTACGTAGCGCTCACGCCCGAGGAGTGGGTGCGCCAGCATTTCGTCCACTATCTGATAGAACACAAGGGCTACCCCGCCGCGCTCATGGCCAACGAGATGAGCCTCAGCATCGGCAACAAGAAGCTGCGCGCCGACAGCGTGCTGTACAACCGCCACCTGCAGCCGCGCATGATAATGGAGTACAAGGCGCCGACGGTGGAGATAACGCAGAAGGTGTTCGAGCAGATTGCGGCGTACAACCTGTTGCTGCACGTAGACTACCTCGTGGTGAGCAACGGACTGCAACACTACTGCTGCCGCATCGACTACGACAAGCGTACGTACGACTTCCTGCATGACATTCCGACGTACGAGTCGATTGCCGACGACTGAAAACACCACCAAACGCCCCGACAGGCACGGTTTTTGCACATAAAAAACCATACTTGCGTCGTGCAAAGCCCAAGCGAAAGTCATCGGCGAGCGAACGCCGCCCGATCGGGCGGCGTACGCAATCTGATCGGGCGGCGTACGGTGTCGGTGCGGGCGGCGTACGGAGAAC
>ERZ1026870.1181-NODE-1181-length-12050-cov-3.881867_pt1 | contig 12050 bp, 8 predicted proteins | sample MGYA00380165_ERZ1026870 | MGnify/ENA primary metagenome ERZ1026870 (study PRJEB33269, sample SAMEA4719801) | human gut metagenome | biome: human-associated habitat; feature: organic feature; material: feces | place: Cameroon | collected 2013-10 ...
GACATGGAGCTTCCCGCCGCCCAATCCGCACAGGCCGCGGCCGGCCGCATCGTGCCCATCCGCCTCACGAAGACGGGCGGCTATGTCGTCGACGACGTGCCCGTGAGCCGTGCGGACCTTCCCTACGCGCTCTCCAACGCCGTGCGCTCCTTCAAGACCCGCCCCGGGCGCTTCGTGCTCTTCGCCGCGCCCGACGCACCCGTCGAAGCCCTCATTCATCTCGTCGATCAGGTCCGGCGCAACGGCGGCGAAACCCTGATGGTGGCGACCCGGCCTCCGGAGGCTGCGCCATGACGGGACGTCCGGACACCCGCCGCGAAGACTGGTCGCCCCTGCAGACGGCCGCAGCCCTCTCGGCGGGCCTGCACCTGCTCGCGCTGTTGCTTCTCGATGCCCCCGCCCTGCAGACGAACGTCGGCGGGCGGCATGCGCTCGAGCCCATCGACCTCGCCAAGATCGAAACGGCGACGGTCTGCGACGAAGGCGTCTTTGCGATGGAAGGGCTCTCCGCAGAGGATCAGGCCGCGCACCGCATCGCCCGCGCCCGACGGGAAGCCTATCTCGGCTATCTCGACCGCGTGAGCGAAGCCGTTCACCGGCATCGACTCGATTCGGGTGACACGTCCCTCATCGGTCTCGTCCTCTTTTCCTTCGACATCAATGCGGCGGGACGCTTCGAGAACATCGTCCTTCGCCGATCCTCAGGCAATGACCGCCTCGACCAAACGGCCCGCAACGCCGTCATGGCGGCGAGCGGCGAAGTCAAGCGCCCGCCGATTCTCGGCGACGAAACCCTCACGGTTTTTCAGGAAATCCGCTTCCAGTACGGACTGCGCTGAAGGTCTCGCCCCGTATAATCAGCATTGCCCTTAACCTTGAAAAGCGGGGCGCGTTCTCCCGGATCTGACGACGGAAGTTTGCGCGCCGGAGTTCCATGAATCGCCTGCCTTCGCTGCCCGTCGGAACGACCTCGTTTCCGACCATGAGAAAATTCAACGAGATCTGCGTCGACAAAACGGATCTCATCCATGAGCTGGCCCGGAGTCGCTCGAAGGTTTTCCTCGCCCGACCGCGGCGATTCGGCAAAACGTTGTTGGTGTCGACCTTCGAATCCTTGTTCGCCCACGGGCTGCGCGACTTTCAGGGCCTTGCCATTGAGAAGCTTTGGACGGATCAGACGTATCGGGTCGTTCGCCTCGACTTTTCGTGCCTTCGCGAATTTGAGGATTATCCCGACTTTGAAGCAGCGTTTGCGGAAATGCTCGCGCGAACGTTTCTCAAGCACGGTTGCGCTCCCTCTTCTTCCCCATTGTCGACGTTGAGTTTGTCGACGTTGAGATTGTCGGCGCTGAGTTTGTGGGCCGACTGGTTGGAGAGCTTTGAGGAAGGCTGTCTGGTGCTTCTGATCGACGAATGCGATGCGCCGCTTACGGCCTGTCTCGATCAGCCCGAGCTCCTTGCGAAAGTTGATCGGTTCTTGAGCCTCTTCTTCGGTTTTATCAAAACCCATGAAGGTGTCCTGCGCTTCTTTTTCTTGACGGGTGTCACCATAATCGGCAATGCGGGCGGCATCTTCGGGGGCTTCAACAGCATCGTCGACATTTCGCTCGATCCCGCCTACGGCACGCTGTTGGGCTTTACGCGCGATGAACTGACGGACTACTTTTCGTCCGATCTTGCTGAGGCCGCAAAGGTGCTTCACTTGTCCGAGTCCGAATTGTTGGAGCAGCTCGCCGCTTATTACGGCGGGTATTCCTTCGACCAATGGGCAAGCACGCATGTCTTCTGTCCCTGGTCCGTGATTCGATTCCTTGCCAATCCGAAGCTGGGATTCGAAAACTATTGGTTCCAAAGCGGCGGACAACCGGCCGTCCTGCAAAAGCACCTGCGCAACCATCCGTTGTCGGATCCGTCGAGTTTCGCAAAGCCGATCGCAATCAATAAGGATCAACTCTCGATTTCCGGTTCGCATGAAAATCTGCCGTTGGAAGCGCTGCTCGTTCAGGCCGGCTATTTGAGCATTCAGTCGCCAACGGCATCCGGCTTCATCGTGAACTATCCGAACCGGGATGTTGCCTTGTCGATGGCGCGTCTTTACGCCCAAGCCTTGCTGGGCGGCAGGAAAATCGAAAAGCTTGGCGGGCTGGAAATCGCCGAGGTGCTCGAGCGCGCCTCCGCGAAGGATGTCGTCGAGCAGCTCAATCTGGTCTTCAATGCCATCGACGACAAGGACTATCCGATTCGCGATGATGCGTCGTGCCGCTCTCATCTGCAGGTTCTGCTTTTGGGCGCGGCCATGCTGCCTTCCGTTGAGACGCATGATGCGGAAGGTCGATGCGGCTTGTCGATCACGGTCGGACGTCGCCATTGGATCTTCGAAATCCAATTTGCGAGGCGGGGTGACGATCCGACGAAGCTGCTCGACGCAGCCTGCAGACGGATGCGGGACCGTCGGTACGATGAGGTGATCGCCGGCAAGGAAGTGCTGCCTGTGGCGCTTCTCTTCGGCGACGAGGCGCGTCGGATCGTGGCGTGGAAGAGCCTTTGAATGGACGAAAGGCCCTGCCGGCGTGCTCATCCGGCGGGCCTTCCTTCAACGCTTGCGGTCGAACTCAAATCCTTCCATCAGCGAAGCGCGATCCGAAGCTTTAGCCCGTCGTCCTCCCATGCGTTGCCGCCTGAGAGCGCCCCGCTGATGCCGAAAGCCGTATCCTGATTGACGACAAGCTCAAGCAGGCCGCCTTCGTGACGCACGGCCGGGAACCCGATTTTCACCTTCACAACGCTGTCTTCATGGCGAAGCGTGAATTCTTCGCTCAGGAAAACCACCTTGCACAGCATCCGCAGGAAGTGCGCGAGCCCCGATTCCCCGAGCTCGAGCACCGTTCGCCCCTGCGCATCCCGCGTGATTTCGAAGTCCCCTTGAAAATCCGTTGCGTCCTTGAGCCCGCTCTCCTCCGCCTCGATGCAGGCCGCCTCGATTTGCGGCGTAATGATCGGCTTGCGGCTGAAGTTCGAAAGGCCGTGAGGCATCGTCTTTTCCCAAAGCACGGCGGAAAAGTAGTCGGGATTGCCCTTCATGCAGAGCTCGAGCTCCTCGGGCGTGATGAGCTGAGCAGCCAGGAACGCGATGCGGCCGTTGGGCGTTTGGACTTCCGGGAGATCGCGGTCGTCGCAAAGCAGCAGCACCGAGTCAACAAGCTGCCTGCCATTGGACCTTTTGAAGCCGGTAACGACGGCAAAGCCCGAATGCACGCGCTCGGGCGCGCGGCGCGCCGTGCCGATCAGAGTGGTCAGCGCGGCGCAGACCTTGTCGGACGGGCTCTGCTCCTTGTTCTTGGCCGGAACGCGAATCGAAAACTCAAAGCCGTGTCCGTCGATGCCGAAGCGCGTCGCGCCCTGATGAAGGCCTCCCGTCATGGCATACGTGACGATGAGCCAATAGGGACGCTGTCCCTTCACCTTCCAGGAAATCAGATAGGCTTCGCCCTCCGCCTCCACGATCGCCGCCGGCCCTTCGACGAAGTCGAGCCCGCGGCTCTTGAGCAGCTGCTCCCAGGCATCATGAATGGCGGAAAGCGTCGCGGTATGCGATTGGGTGATCTTGGTCGTCATGTTTGTCTCCATCAGCTTCTGCATTCTCATTGTACGTGAAGCGTGTAGCCGCTCTTTTTCGGAGCGTGCCGACCGCCCTCGGCGAGCACCTTCGACACCTTCGAGACTTCGGACATGTTCACGGGGATCGTGACGACGCCGTTCTCCCTACGTGCTTCGCCGCCCATCTCGAACGTCAAGACATCCGTGCCGTTGTCAACCCGCATGGGCTCCTTGAGCATGATGCAGCACCCGAATGCTTCGACGAATTGTCCGCGCGAGGCCGCCGGCACCGTGATCCGAATCTTTCCGAACTTTTCAACCACTTCGAATGCAGCGTGCCAAGTGCCGAATTCGCGACCCGACTCGGCCGCTTCTTCGCGCAGCCGCCGGTAAGTCTCGGCATTTAGATGGCTCTCCCGCTCAAAGTCCATCAGACCGTGCGGCGTGCTCTGCACCCAGAGGAATTCCAGCACCTTTTTCGCTTCAAGCGCGAGCATGGCTTCGGTTTCGTCCTTCGTCATCCCGAAGAGACTCACGAATTCGAACTTTCCATCCCGGCAACTGCACCCGCCGAGGTCGGCATCCCTGCAAAAGCAGATCGAGGCAATCTTGCTCGGCGTGCCGTCAAGCTTCTTCAACCCTTCCTGAGGACAGGAGAGGTTCGGGTTCATTCTCCGCGGCTGGTGCTCGAGCGCCTCCAAAAACTGCGAAATCATGTCCATCGTCCATCCCGGGACCAGATCCGACTCGGTCGCGGGAGCGCGAAGCGAGAATTGGTACCGGTTGCCGTGCTTGTCGGCGAGCGCACTGACGGTCGTCACGATGAGCCAGTAGGGCCTCTCGCCTCCAACCTTCCAGGCCAGGCATTTCGTCGCCGCAATGAAGCGCCAGTCGACATGCGCGCAGAGAACCTCCTTGTCGGAAAGATAATTGTCACAGTGCCGCTGCACGGCTTCGAAGAGATGACATTCACGCAGATGCATTTTGAAATGAACTTTTTTGAAATGATCGTTTTTCGTTGACACGACCTCGGATTTTAGCAAGCGTTGCCGGCTTCGTTGAATGAGGCCAAGTACAATGACAATGCATGTGCGATGTTTCAGCGGAGGCCGACATGGGAACCTTTAGAATGCAAATGGACGACGACTTCAAGGAAAAGTTCAGTGAAGTCTGCAAAGAGCTCGGCTGCGACATCTCAACCGTCGTCACGATGCTCGGCACCAAAATGATTCGCGAGCGCCGCATACCCTTTGAAATCTGCTCGGATCCGTTCTACTCAAAAGCAAACGCCGCTCATCTGAAGCGATCGATTGCCCAGCTCGAAGCCGGGCGTGGAAAGGTTCACGACCTCCTCGATCCTGAGGATTGATCGCACCGCTCGCTCTCTTGACGCGTGTCGCCCGAAGCACGCGAAATGCCGAAGGCCAAGACGAGGAAGCCCGCCGAAGCGCTTCTCCGGCGGGCTTATTCTTGGATTCGCGCCCTCAGCGCGTCATGACTCCCAATCAGAAGACGCGGCCCAGGCGAATGCGCCCTTCAAGGGCCCTCATGTCGTCGCTTCCGATCGCGCCGCCCAGCTGCGCACCGAACGTCCAGCCCTTTCTCTCGGCCGCGATGCCGAAGCTCAGCCGCCCCGCGTTGTCGGACCAGACATTGAGCGGCGCGTGCATCTCAATACCCTGCACGGTGGTTGTGCCGTCGACCTCCGTGTCGCCGAAGGCGGGCACGAAGCTCGCGTCAACCGATGGGCTCACCTTCCATCCCGAGCGGGTTTCAAACCGGCCCGCAACCGCAAGGCCGACGGGCACGGTGAATATGTCCTGCTCGACCTTGCCGCTTCTCCAGCCCTCGCGCGTCTCGACGCCGTCCGTCTTGACGCGGTGCCAGTTGAGGCCGGCATAGGGAAGCAGCGTCCAGTCGTCGGACAGCGCATGGCGGTACTCGACCCTCGCGCCGAGCGTCAAGACCTGCGCATCCGTTTTCCAAGCCGCGCCGTCCGCCTTCACGTCATTCTCCGAAGCCGTCCAGCCGACGATGCCGCCCAGACTGAAGTTCCCGACCGTCTTTGCGGCGAACATCTCTAGACCGTAGTAATCGACGTCGTTCGTCACGTCCGAATTCAGACCGCGCCCCTTGACGTCGCCCGTGCCCGCAAGCGCGGCCGCGCCCGCCACGAAGTCCGCCGTGCGGTATTCGCCGCCCGCGGCGACGCCGCCGAGCTCGGTCTTCGTTTCAAGCGCCGCGCGCGAACCGCCGAACGTCATGGCCGAACCCGTGACTTCCGCAAACCCGCTCCAGCCGGTCTCGCCCGGGAACGCTTCCCGCATGCGCTTGTAGGCGACGTCAACGCCCGCATTTGCAGCGTCAAGCGCAGCGGTCTGCACGCCCGCCGCAGCCGTAGGATTGAAGCCGCGCGAGAGAAGCGCATGGCGCTTGTCGCCCGAGAGGGGCGAGTCGCCTGTAAGAAGCGACGCCACGTACTCGTCCTTCTTTTGGAGCGCGATCATGCTCCCGGCATCGAACCCGTCGAGACCAAAACTCGAGAGCGTGCCGCCGTCCGTTTCGACGGCAAACCCATAGTCGCCGCTCTCATTCTTTTCGACCTTGACGAAGAGATTGTCCGTCGTGACGGTGTCGAAGTCCGCATCGAGCTTGATCGACACGCCCTCTTCCGGATCGATGTTGACGAAATGAAGCCTTGAGCCTTCGGACGTCGAAATCGTGCCGTCAACCGTCGTGGCGCTATCCTTCGCCGCATCGACGATCACGACGCCTTCAGCGCCCACCTGCACGTTCGCCGCGTCGCGGGCGAGCGCGCTTCCGACCGTAATGCCGCTAAAGTCGGCGAGCTTCACCTCGCCCGAGAAGTAGAGGCCCGCCGATGCGCCCGTCTTGCCGAAGAGATTCCAGGCGACCATGCCGTCGGCTTTGGAGCCGAGCGCCAGAACGCCGCGGTTGACTTGGTAGCTCGTATTGAAGTTGTTCCCCACGAAGGTCGCGCCGCCGTCGATCGTGACGAGACCGCTTTCCCGTTCAGAATGGACGGAATCAATGTTGAAGAAGCCGCTGAGCGTCGTCGACTTGTCCTGCAGCGTCAAGTCAAACCCGCTGACAAGTCCGGTGGACGTCACTTCGTCGACATTGACGATCTGGCCGCCAATGCCGTTCTCCTTCTCGAACGCATGACCGCCCAGGAAGTTCACGGACATTTTTTCGACGCTTCTGCCTTGGATCAGGCCGACCTTAAAGCCTTCGTCCACGTTGACGACGGCCGTGCCGACCGTGGCTCCGGACTTCAACCCGTCGCCGTTGACCGCATCGGCCGAACCGCTCACCAAATTGATCACCGCCTCTTCGACGAAGGAGCTGCCGATCGGTGCATTGCCTTCCTCTGCACTCACGTCTTCCACGACGGCGCCGCCCGCAAAGATCGTATCGACGTCAACGCCGTCAACCGTGAGAACAGCCTTCTTGACCTGCGCTGCACCGCCGTGACCGGCAATGCCGCCCATGAAGATCGTGCCCTCGACTTTCCCGCCCTTGAGGGTCAGCTCTGCGTTGCCGAGGGTCGAAGAAGCCTTCTCCCCATAGGCAACGCCGCCCAACACGACCGACGTTCCGCCGTAGAGCTTGCTCAAGTCGGCGAGCGCACTCTGAGGATTGAAGACGACTTGTTCATCATCCCATTCACCCCCGTCCTCACCGTCGCCCGGTTTGGAAGGCATTGCCTGAAGCGAGCCGCCCGTCATGACGATCGAGAGCGTATCAACGTGCGCGGATGCGGCAGCCTTTTCATGCGAGCCGTTGTCAAAGGCGAGGCCGCCGCCCACGAGGTTGTAGACGGTGCCGTCCGTGATCGTGACGGACGAGGTGCGGACGTTCGAGGCGACCGTTGCCTCAACGCCTTCACCCGAGGCGGTTTGCGTCTCAATCGCAGCCACGCCTCCTCCGTACAGCATCACGTGCTCGCCGCCGGCAATCGTCATAGACCCATTGCCCACTTCCGAGAGAAGCGTAGCCGACGCGTTCTCCGCGCCGCCGTCAAGGAGCGCCACACCGCCCGCGGTTGCGTATGAGACGCTGCCGCCGAGAAGCTGAAGGTCGGACGCTTTCACATGGCCCGAAGCCGAAAAGCTCGAAGCCGACAATTCGCCCTTCTGAGCTTCGCCGGAGAGCATTGACATGGCCAATGCACCGCCGTGGAGCCCCCTGTGGGCGCCGCCCGTCACCGCAACATGCGTTGTCGTCACATCGGCGACAGCCTCTGAAACGGTGGCTTCACCCTGATTCAACCTGCCGCCCGCTGCGGCTTGGCCGCCCGCGAAAATCCCCTTCGCGTAATCTTCATAGGATCCTTTGGGATCACCGACAGCAGCATCGCCAAGCGTGATGTTCACGGCATCGGCCTTCACCTCGGCGCGACCCGCCGAACCGGAAACCGCCGAGCCCGCGCCGTAGAGGGCGTTAACCACTCCAGCCTGCACGTTGATGTCGACCGTGCCGACGGATGTCGATGCGATCGATCCGGCGCTTTCGGAAACCCCGGCATAACCGCCGCCGTTGATTTCGCCAATGGAGCCGCCCGTCACCGTCATCTCAACGGACTCCACGTGCGCCTTGGCCGTCACGGGCGAGGCGGCGTTTTCGATGAAGATCGTCGATCCACCGGTGACCTGTTCAAGAACGGCTTCACCTCCAATGGCAACCTTCACGGCGGCGTCACGCTGAGCCTCCATCTGAGCGGCTAGGCCAAAAGCAAACAACATATCGCCGCCCACAACCATGAGCTCCATTGACTCAACGGTCACCGCCGCGCCCTCGGACGTTGTGAAGCGGTTCTTCTCATCCAGGTAGCCGCCCGAGACAACGCCGTCCTTGACCGTAAAGCCGAATTGATTGAGCTGCTCTTCATTACTGCTACCGGCGGCAAGAAGCGCCTGAGCGTCGGCGAGCGTGAGAGGGAGCTTTCCGCCCGTCTCCGGCCAAACCATCTGAATGGCCGACGCCGGCATGACCAGGGCCATGGCGGCCGAAAGCACTGCGGCCTTGAGAAGGCCTGACCGGCGGGTAAAGCGAGCCTCCAAGCGGCCCTGATTGAATCGTGCGCCCGAGCGGACGGGCTGGTGGAGTGATTGATGCGTTCTCATGGCCGCTCCTTTTGGAAATGCTTTGCCGAGTGGGCAAATTCTGCGTATATCCCAATCGTAATTGAACTTTTTGACCCTTGCAAAATCTTTCCACACGCCATGCGCATGCGACTTGTTTATTTTGCTCATGGCCGTCGGCCGCCCCATGCTCCGTCCCAAATTCATCATCAGGCATCGCGGCGTGCGCCTCTCTCATCCAAAACCGCGCCCTGTGCCACCTCCGGCCTCCCGGGCTTCGTGATCACCTCTGGCATGTCATCCAACCCTGGTATCTGCTCGACGGGGTCTGCAGCTTTTATGCGAATCGCCCGAACATTCGCCGCATACCGGACGAATTAGCTAAGGTCGATTGAATGATACAAGCTCCATGTTTAATTGACGAATCATTCCCCGGACATCAACTTTGAACGCATTCGGATAAGCCTGCGCCCGCTCGTTCGAACGAACTGATCGTCAATATGAATATTTGATCCATAAAACCAGTTTTAGGCATCACGCATATCGCATCCATCCGTATTTTCGCTGTATTACAGGCGTTTTGCAAACGGTAACATTTATTTCAATGACGCTAATCCATTTGTCGCCTTAAATATATGAAAAATGGTCGGATGCCAAAAGCACACCTCCTTTCATGACGGTTTCTCACCGGAGACATTTATGCGTGATACCCAACCAATAGCCATTGTTTTCAAGCAATCCCTCTTGGCGATCGCGTCTCTCGCGGCCATCAGCGCTTATGCGGGCGATCAGCCGGTTCAATCGGGCTTCCAGGCAGTCGGCAGCGGCTCCCCCTTCATTTGGGCCCTGACGGCAGGCAATCTGCTCAACGGCGAACAAACGATCGACATTCAAACCAACTCGCAGCAGGGCGCGAGCTTTTCAGACCTCAATGCCTCACAGGGCATCAATTCCATCTGGCTGAGCACCGCCGGTCAAACCGTAGCCGACTACGCCCAGAACGGCGAACTCAAGAAGGGGCACGGTTTTGAGATCACCGGCTCCGTCGGCACCTGGAAGGGCGACATCACTTTTGACTCCGGCGCGAAGAACCTTGATGACGGCATCAATCCGCACGCCCGCGCCATCTCGCTCGCCCTGAAGGATTCGGACATCACCGGCAACATCGTGTTTGAACACGCGAAGCTCTACACCAAAGAGAAAGACAAGGCTTCGGCTTCGGCCGCGGTCAACAGCAATGTCCTCGACTTTTCCAACGTCAAGCTGACCGGCGACATCCTGAATAGAGACAACACGTTCTTCAAGGATGAATATGGAACGACGGCAGGGAACTACTACCTGGCTCAGCTCGGGGAGAAGCGCAACGACAACATCATCTCTCTTGAAGACGGTTCGGTCTGGACGGGCAACCTCGTGACGGAAACCAAGACCAAGCAGAACACCGTGAAAAACTACAACGAGGTGTCGTTGGTCAATTCGACGTGGACGGGCCAGGTCTCCGACGGCAATGACGACACCATTGTGAGCCTGGACAAGGAGAGCCAATGGCGCGCGACCTCCGGCACCTCCTCCAAAGTTGAACGATTGAGCTTCGTGGACAAGGACTCGGTCGTGGCGCTTCAAAAGGGAGCGCACCTCAATGTCGGCACCTCCGCGGGCAACGCCCGCTTCAAGTTCGAGGCGCTCGACGACACGACCGTTTCCATCGCCAACGTCAAGGCGGACTCCACCACGGTCATTGCGGCCGGCAACCTCAACGACGGGACGCTCTCGCGCGAAGGCATCGCCGACGGTCTTCAGAAGGCCTACAACGGCAGTTCGACCGATGCCGTCGGGTTTGAAATCGAGCAGGGTCTCGTCACGAACGGCAGCACGGGTTACTTTGACGAAAAGGGCGGCACGCACTTCGCGGCCGACACCACCAACACCAATCTCCTCACCGCCGGCGAAACCGCCGCCGTCACGATGATGCAGTGGCGCGCCGAAGCGGACGACCTCAACCGCGCATGGGCGAATTGCGCGACAGCACGGCCGACAACGGTCTCTGGGTCCGCACCTACGGCGGCAAGATGGAGGCGAAGTCCGTCGACAACGAATTCGTGGGTTTCCAGTTCGGCTATGACCACAACGTGTCGGAAGGCGCTCAGAAGCAGTTCGTGGGCGGCGCCCTCTCCTACACGTCGGGCGACGCCAAGTTTGCCAATGGTTCCGGCGACAACTACGCGCTCGGCCTCACGGGCTACGGCACCTGGCTTTTTGAAGGCGGCACCCACCTTGACGTCTCGGCCAAGTACGGGAAGCTCAACAACAAGTTCGACATCAATGCCGGGGACTTCGGGAAGCTCAACGGCGACTACTCCACGCACGGTCTCGCCTTCAACGTTGAGGCCGGGCATCGAATTCCGCTCACTAGCCTCTTCTATGTCGAGCCGCAGGTCGCCTTCACGGCTTCGCACATTTTCGGCGAGGACTACGATGCCGGCCAGGGCGTCTCCATCAGTCAGGATTCCTTTGAATCCTATGTCGCCCGCGCGGGCATCGCCACCGGCTTCAAGGGCGACATGGGTTCCCTCTGGATGAAGGCGTCCTATCTCTACGACTTCGACGGGCAAACCTCCACCACGGCCAAAGCGGGCAGCGTCGCCAACAAGCTCGATCAGGACTTCGGCGGCGGTTGGTACGAACTCGGCATCGGCGCTTCGGTGAACCTCGCGAAGAATCTCCACGGCTACGCAGACTTTGAGTACGCAACGGGCGGTGAAATCGAAACACCCTACAGGTGGAACGTCGGAGTTAGGTACACGTACTGATCAGGCTGACGATTGATTCATCCAACCGCAGGCGGGGCCTTCCTTTGAGGCTCCGCCTGCGTTTTCCCTGGCCTCGGCCGGCTCCCCGGCTCGACTCTTTCTTCGGTTCAGGGTACGTAAAGAACTCCTGAAGCGTCGTGCGGTGCCTTCATCCTGACGGCCGAGAAGACCGGAGTCGCCTGAACGCAGGCCATCGACCGACGGCTGACGGCTTGAGTCTTGCCCGATGCAGTTTGCCCGATGCAGTTGCCCCCGATCTCCGGATGCGGTACCATCCAATCAAATCACGATTTACTGAATCAAGATTTGATAAAAAGAGGGCCCTATGTTCATCGGCAGAGAGCAGGAACTCAAGTTCCTCGAAGACAAATACGCGGAAGGGAAGGCGCAGCTCATTGTTTGGTATGGCCGTCGGCGCGTCGGCAAGACCGAGACCCTGAGGGAATTCTGCAAAGGAAAGCCCCATGTCTTTTATGCCTGCGCCGTAAGCTCCCTATGCCTCCATTTTCGGGGTTTGACCCCGAAAAAAAATGGGCGC
>ERZ1026870.1186-NODE-1186-length-11996-cov-145.303995_pt1 | contig 11996 bp, 7 predicted proteins | sample MGYA00380165_ERZ1026870 | MGnify/ENA primary metagenome ERZ1026870 (study PRJEB33269, sample SAMEA4719801) | human gut metagenome | biome: human-associated habitat; feature: organic feature; material: feces | place: Cameroon | collected 2013-10 ...
GGATCGAAGTACTTGATAGAGCGGCCGCTGTACTTCTCGTGCTGAGAAAGGTCGAAATTGGTACGGCTGTGGATACCCTCTACCTCCTTGAAGCCGAATGGCATCTTGAACTCGATGTCGGTAGCAGCATTGGCATAGTGAGCCAGCTTCTCGTGATCGTGGTAACGGTAGTTCTCATTACCCATACCGAGAGCCTCGTGCCAAGCCAGACGAACCTTCTTCCAATACTCAAACCACTTCATCTCAGTACCAGGCTGGCAGAAGAACTGCATCTCCATCTGCTCGAACTCACGCATACGGAATACGAACTGGCGGGCAACTACCTCGTTGCGGAATGCCTTACCAATCTGGCAGATACCGAATGGCAACTTCATACGACCGGTCTTCTGAACACTCAGGTAATCTACGAAGATACCCTGAGCAGTCTCAGGACGGAGATATACCTTGCTTGTAGCATCGCTGGCAGCACCCATCTGGGTAGAGAACATCAGGTTGAACTGGCGAACGTCTGTCCAGTTCTTGGTACCGCTGATAGGGCAAACGATACCCTCGTCCTCGATAATCTGCTTCAGCATCTCCAGGTTAGGACCCTGCATAGCCTCAGTATAGCGGGCATGGAGGTCATCAAACTTCTTCTGGTTCTCCAGAACGCGAGGGTTGGTAGCACGGAACTGAGCCTCATCGAAGCTGTCTCCGAAGCGCTTCTGAGCCTTGGCAATCTCCTTGGCAATCTTCTCCTCATACTTAGCCATGTGATCCTCGATGAGCACATCGGCACGATAACGCTTCTTGGAATCGCGGTTATCAATCAATGGGTCATTGAAGGCATCAACGTGACCGGAAGCCTTCCATACAGTAGGGTGCATGAAGATAGCTGCATCGAGACCTACAATGTTCTCGTGCAACAATACCATACTCTGCCACCAGTACTGCTTGATATTATTCTTGAGCTCAACACCATTCTGACCATAGTCGTAAACGGCAGCCAAGCCATCATAAATTTCACTACTTGGGAACACGAAGCCATATTCCTTGCAATGGCTTACAATTTTCTTAAAAACATCTTCCTGTGCCATGATTAAATCTTATTTTTTTCAAATTTTCGGCAAAGATACTCTTTTTTCTCGAAAAAATGTTGTATTTTTGCCATAAATTAATAAAATAAGTATTAAAAGCGATATATGAGCGACGAAATTAAAGATAAAAACGAGCTGGAAGGCCAAAATCCGGATGATTTGGAGAATTCTGATGCTCAGGAGAAACATTCCGACTATAAGCCGGTGAACCGATTCGATGCATCCGCCGTACACCACCTCAGCGGTATGTACCAGAACTGGTTCCTCGACTATGCGTCGTATGTAATTCTGGAGCGAGCTGTGCCGCATATCGAAGACGGATTGAAACCCGTGCAGCGACGCATTCTACACTCCATGAAGCGCATGGACGACGGAAGATACAACAAGGTGGCCAATATCGTGGGACACACGATGCAGTTCCACCCGCATGGAGACGCTTCCATCGGCGATGCCCTGGTGCAGATGGGACAGAAAGACCTTCTCATCGATACGCAGGGTAACTGGGGAAATATCCTCACGGGCGACCGTGCGGCTGCACCCCGATATATCGAAGCACGACTCTCGAAGTTTGCGCTCGACGTGGTGTTCAATCCGAAAACCACCGACTGGCAACTCTCTTACGACGGCCGCAACAAGGAGCCTATCACCCTGCCGGCTAAATTCCCGCTGCTCCTGGCACAAGGTGCCGAGGGTATCGCCGTGGGATTGAGCAGCAAGGTGTTGCCACACAACTTCAACGACCTCTGCGATGCTGCCATCCACTATCTCAGGGGAGAGGACTTTGCCATCTACCCCGATTTCCCAACGGGTGGAGCCATCGACGTGAGCAAATACAACGACGGTCAGCGTGGCGGAGCCTTGAAGGTGAGAGCCAAGATTGATAAGCTCGACAGCAAGACCCTCGTCATCACCGAGATTCCATATAGCAAAACCACGGTGAGCCTCATCGAAAGCATCACCAAGGCGGTGGAAAAGGGAAAAATCAAGGCTAGAAAGATAGAAGACGTCACATCGGCAAATGTCGAAATCCTCGTGCATCTGGCACCGGGCACTTCTTCAGATAAAACCATGGATGCCCTCTATGCCTTCAGCGATTGCGAAATCAATATCTCGCCCAACTGCTGCGTCATCGAGGACAACAAGCCGAAGTTCCTCACCATCAGCGACGTTCTCCGCCACAGCGTAGATCGCACCATGGGATTGCTGCGCCGCGAACTGATGATTCGCAAGGGCGAACTGGAGGAGCAGCTCTTCTTCTCATCCCTGGAACGCATCTTCATAGAGGAGCGCATCTACAAGGAGCGCAAGTTCGAGCAGAGCAAGAGTCAGGACGAGGTAGTGGCATTCATCGATTCCAAACTGGAGCCTTTCAAGGACAAGCTCTTCACCGCCGAAGTGGATGGCAAGGGCATGGTGGAATATGCCTTCCATCGCGAGATAACCAGGGAGGATATCCTCAAGCTGCTGGAAATCAAGATGCAGCGAATCCTTAAATATAATAAGGATAAGGCAGACGAACTGCTGATGAAGATCAAGGCAGAACTTGCTGAAATCGAAAACGACCTGGCTCACATGACCGATGTCACCATCAACTGGTTTGAATATCTGAAGGGAAAATACGGCAAGCAGCATCCTAGAAAGACGGAAATCCGCAACTTCGATACCATCGAGGTAACCAAGGTGGTGGAGGCAAACCAGAAGCTCTACATCAACCGACAGGAAGGTTTCGTGGGAATGGGATTGAAGAAGGACGAGTTCGTATGCAACTGCTCCGACCTCGACGACATCATCATCTTCTACAAGGACGGAAAATTCAAGGTTACCAAGGTGGCCGACAAGATATTCGTGGGCAAGAACATCCTCCACGTGCAGGTGTTCAAGAAGAACGACAAGCGAACCATCTACAACTGCGTATACCGCGACGGCAAGCAGGGCGACTACTTCATCAAGCGATTCAACGTAACCGCCATGACGCGCGACAAGCTCTACGACATCACCCAGGGCACCCCTGGAAGCCGCATCATCTACTTCACAGCCAATCCTAACGGCGAGGCAGAAATCATCAAGGTGACGCTGGAACCTGATCTGAGTCGCAAACGCCAGAGCATTTTCCTGGAGAAGGATTTCTCGGATATCCTCATCAAGGGCAGAGCTGCCAAGGGCAATCTGCTTACCAAGCGCACCATCCGCCGCATCGGCTTGAAGAGCCACGGCCACAGTACGCTGGGCGGAAGAAAGGTATGGTTCGACCCGGATGTAAACCGCATCAACTACGATGAAAACGGAAGATTCCTGGGTGAATTCAACGACGATGATGCCATCCTGGTGGTATTGGACAACGGAGAGTTCTACATCACCAACTTTGATGTGAACAACCACTACGAGGACAACATCCTGAAATTGGAAAAATGGGACGAGCACAAGGTATGGACGGCGATTCTCTATGATGCCGACAACGAGGGTTATCCATACATCAAGCGATTTACGATGGATGCCACCAAGCGCCATCAGAACTGCCTGGGAGAGAACCCTAACAGTCAGCTCATCCTGCTCACAGATACCCCATTCCCTCGTCTTCAGGTTACCTATGGTGGAGCAGATGCCATGCGTCCTGCCGAGGAAATCGATGCCGAACAGTTTATTGCGCAGAAGAGCTTCAAGGCAAAAGGCAAGCGTCTCACCACCTGGAAGATAGAAAGCATCGAGGAACTGGAACCAACAAGATTTCCTGACCCAGAAGAGCCATCCAACGATGATGCCTCAGATGAGCAGGAAGGTCCAGAAGAGCCAAGAGAAAACCTGGATCCAGATGCCGGAAAGAGCGAGCAGCAAGTCATCGACGAGCTAACTGGCCAAACCAACCTCTTCTCCGACAAGGATTTCACAGAAGACGACAAGGATAGAGAATGGCTTTCAAAGCAATAATAAAAAAGGAGCTAAAGCAGCGCTGCTTTAGCCCCTTTTTTATTTAAAGGCTTCTTTTTATCTTTTTACTTTTTTACCTTTTTTGCTTCATCCAGTTTTTTCAAGCAATACTCCTTGAAATCCTTCCAGTGGTAATAAGGCGCCACGTCGCTCTTGATAGGAAGCGTAGCCTCATCCTCGCAGAGCAGCACCTTCACCAGCACATCATTCGCCTTGTTTCTATAAAAAACAAACTGCAAATTCGTAGCCATCGGCGTAATCTTATAATCCCACCATTGAGAAGCAATCTTCTCCGGGTCCTTAATCTCCTCGCCATATCCATTCAAATCCAGCAGACAGGTGAGCGGAGTAACCATCGTATCATGGCCATATCTCAGGGTAGCACCCGGATGCGGCAAAGCGATGCAGCTATCCGCCTTCTGAATAATATCCCTCAGCAGATTGCGCTGCGAGAACGGCTGCACATTGCCCGTAAAAGGCGAATTACCATAAGCCATCTGCCACCAGATGTTGGCATTCAGCCAGTTCTGATACAGCTCCTCCTCGGTAAAGAGATCGTAGAGCGAAACCTTGCCCCTCAATTCCGTGCCCTGGATAGAGCTCGCCATCTCATAGAGTTTTCTGTTCAAGTCGCTCTGGTTGATATTCTGCTTCACCCAGGCAGGGTCGTTGAAAAGTTCCTGCATCACACGGCTATAGCTAACGTGCTTCTGTGCAAATTCCTGCTGTGCCACCTTGATACCCACGCTGTTCTTCAAGCTATCCAGGTATCTGTCGCCCTGGTTCATATAATACATATCATGCTCGCTGGCATCATGGAAGATATGAAGCTTAGGATTCATGCGGAGCATCTGCTGCAAACCGTTCTCCATAGAGAGGATGCATCGGATAACCAAAGTGCTTCGAGCCTCGATATTCGTATTACCGGCAAAGATCTCAGGAAATCTCTCCATCATTCTTCGGGTAATGCCCTGATGCTGCAGGGCACCGAGCGGAGTCAGTTCGCCATCACGTCCCCTCGCCTCCTCGCGAATCACCTTCACCTTCTCCAGCGTCTCCTCGCCCTTGGCAGTCAGTTTCCCCTCCTGCTTTGCCTTGAGCAGAGAGAAATAAGGCACATCATACGCCTTCTTGCCAATCATGAAGCGGGAGCCATGACGGCCATAGTGGCTCAGATAGAAAGGCTTGTATCCCTTAGGAGCAGGAGTCAACTGCTTCTGAGGACCACGATAAGCCACATAGTTGCTACCCGAAAGGGTAATGTCGCGCTTGAAATCCTCCTGAGGACTCTGAGCAGACAATGGCATCACAAATGCAAGAGATGCCAACAATAATAGATTCTTTGCGTTCATTGTTACTATATTTTTATTTTATCTGTTATTTTCCATCTTACCAGTTCATCAAGTTCTTCAGGAACGGCAACAATTCCTTTGCCATTTTCTGATGCTGCAACTTGCTAGGATGCCAGCTGGCACCATATCCCAAGTCGCCTTTCTGGAAAGAGAAGTCGAAGCGGTAAATCTCCTTATCCCCCTGCTTCTTCGCCTTCCTTACCTTCCCTTTTTTATCCATTACCGTCTTATTCGCCAAGGTAAAACCGCTCTTGTTAGCATCTGCGCAGATTCTATCAAGCACAGCTCTCTGCTCGCTACTCTCCTTCTCCCCGAGCATAGGTCCTGTCAGGAGCACAATCTTGGCATCAGGATATTTGCTTCTCACAGTGGTGAGGAACGTGCGATAGCTCTTCTCATAGAGTTGGATATCATAATTCTTTGTAGAGAGGTCGTTGGTACCCAGGTTGATGCAAACCAGCTGTGGCTGATACTTGGCGAAATCCCATTTCTCATCATGCTTATTAAATAAGGTGTATTCATACTGCCAAAGCATATTTTCCTTGGAACCCGCCGTAGGACCATTGTAGTTACGATACACACCGATGCCACTGCGGGAAATCGAGGTATGCTGAGCCTTCAAGCTATCGCTCACGATATTGGCATAGGTAAGCCAGTGGTTCTCCGTCTCATCCTCAAAGGGATCACTCATCTCGATGCTCTCCACACCATATCCGCAGGTGATTGAATTGCCGATGAATTCTATCTTTCTATCCGGTAAAGCGGGAGCCTCAACGAGCGAGCATCCCTTATCCAGCACGAATCCGCGGAATTCCGGAGTGCGGTTCAATCCCTCTATCACATACATCACCTTCACCTGGTGCACGCCCTTTGGCAGAGCCGTAGCCAGGGTCACCACCGAGTCGCGCTCGGCATTGAATCCCACCTTGAAGGGGTCACATCCATCAATTTGTGCCATGAAATATCCCGTCATCGGACGGCACATCATCTTCAGTGAAGATCCCTGGAAAGCTGCCTCGATGGTAGTACCTGGGAAATTGAAGCTAGCCACATCCGGATTCTTGGAAAAACTCACACGTCCCATGTATTGAATCATGGGATGAGAAGCCTTCACCACTTCGCCCGAAACAGGGAGTGTAGTAGAAGTTTTACCGTTACCTGCGAAGGCAGCACTGCTCAGCATAGCTGCCACCAATACCAAAATCTCTTTTTTCATCACGATTATTTTTAGTTTACCTGTAAAGTACTATCTTTTGCAGTAAAGTACGATTGCATACCTGCAAAAGTACGATTATTTCCCGTAAAAAACAAACATTTCAGCTTTTTTCTTCCCATTTCTTCTTTTTATTCAGAAAAATATTGTATCTTTGCACTCGCAAATGCGCTTGTGGCGAAATTGGTAGACGCGCTAGACTTAGGATCTAGTGGTTCAGGCCGTGTAGGTTCGAGTCCTATCAGGCGCACCGAAGAAAATCCTAACTGCTTGATAATAAGCAGTTAGGATTTTTTCTATTTTTGCCAACATAATTCCAAACTAAATTGAATCGGTTGGCAAAAGCAAGGCTTCATTTTACATACTTTCATACTATTTCTTGCGATTACACAAGACGCCTGGCGGAAGACTTGCTGGCTAGGACGCTGACGAATGGTTCATAGATTGGAAGAAGCTTACACACGAAAGATATTTTTTCGCGGAAAAAGTATCAAAGTCTCATTTCGACTTACAATAACAGGTTATAAAGCTAATACTCAATGCATTATCAAAATGATACTTTTCTCTTTCTTTTACAAGAAGTATCATAAAAGCAGCATAAAGTATCATAAAAGCAGCATGAAGCATCATAAAAACAGCTTACTCACGATATTGCCCAAAAACCGTCACGAACTTTGGGCACTCAATGCCCGCAGTTACGGGCAACAGATGCCCAATACATGGGCTATCGATGCCCATCACGTGGTCTCTGAGTGCCCACCTAATGGGCATCGGCAGACCAACTAATGAGCATAGACAGACCAACTAATGGGCTGATTTCCAAGAGATATCAGCAGCAACTTCTAACGATATCAACATGACTTTTCCTGATTTCAGTTGACACTTTTTTACTTTATCAATTAGAAAAGGTAGACACTATCAATTTCATAAAACTGAAATAGTAGACACCTGCCTATCTGATAAAACAGAAATCACAGACACCTGCCATTATCTTGATTTAAGTCAACAATCCAACACTATTAACAATAAAACAAAGAAAAAATTTCCTATATTCGCATATTTCCTATACCTTTGCCACCGAATTCCAAGCATAAAGAAGACGAATTCTAATAAAAGAAGATAGAAAACAACGTATAATTTTTAAGAAAAAAGATTGATTATGAAGAAAATTATGTTGAGCCTCGCTATGGCTCTCGTTTCTGTTTGCGCTAGCGCACAGGTTTACATCGGTGGTACTGCTGGTATCTCTAGCAACAAAATCGGTGATGATGACAGCAAGACTGCTTACAAGCTCATCCCTGAGATTGGTTACCAGTTCAACAACAAGTGGGATGCCGGTATCGAGGTAGGTATCCAGAAGGGCGAAGTTTGCAAGCTTTCTCGTGTAGGCGATGCTACAACCTTCACTATTGCTCCTTACGTACGCTATACAGCAGTAGAGACCAAGGTAGTAGATCTCTTCTTCGAGGGTACTATCGGTTATAGTAGCGTAAGCAAGGGCGGTGGCGACTTCTACGAGGTAGGCATCAAGCCAGGTTTGGCAGTTAAGCTTTCGAAGCATGTTGACTTCATCTCTAAGATTGGCTTCCTCGGATACAAAGGCTATTCTCCTGAGCACGGAGATAACTCTTCTACATTCGGAGTTGATGTAGATGCAAGCAACATTTCTTTCGGAGCTATCTATAAGTTCTAATATCTATTATCTATGCCGGATGTCTATCCGCCGTTGGCGAATGGGCATCCGGCATTGCCGTACAAGCATCCGCCAATGCCATACGTGCATCCGCCAATGCCATACGTGCATCCGCCAATGGCGGATAGAAATTTCCATGAAACCAACAATCATTTAATGCCAACCGGAAGAACACAAGAAACAAACATAAAACTCAGCAAACAAACATAAAACTCAGTAAACAAACGCAAAACACATATTTCAGACTTTCGTATGTAAAACTATAAAATAGTCAAATAGTTAAAAACATCTTTCCTTTGAAATTATTTCAGAAAAACAGAAAGTAGTTAAGCTAAAAAACACTATCTTTGCAGCATGATTTCTGCAGTCTACTGAAAGTAGAAAAGAAAAGAGCAGAATCAAATTCAATTAACTGGGTTCTGACTAGAATAAGTTAAAATAGAATATGAAAGTAGAAATATGTACATCTTATGATGCACATTCTTCAGGAGATCAGGAAAAATCTCCCAGCACTGGACTTACCTCCAGTGCCACCCCCGAAACAGAGACTCCTCAGAAAGAGGAGAATCAGCAAGTAGGAGTGTCCACCCATTATACCCTTTCGGAAACTAAGCGAAAACCGGAAAACAAGCATCCAGAGGCTCATTGGTATGCACTCAGAACCACCTACGGAAGAGAGAAGAAGGCATACGACTATCTGGTGAGCCAACCATCCTCAAAGGCAACCCTACCAAGGAAGCCATTTCTTCCGACAACAACAACTGCTATGTGCTAGCTTACAAAAGCAGTTGGGGTATCGGCTTCTATAAGTACACAGGTTCCACCCTTGCCGCCTATCGGGCATGGCTACCTAAGACGATGGTGAACGATAAAACACAGCATATCTTGGCAGAAGGAAGAGCCATCCGCTTTGCTTGGACTAATGGTGAGGATACAGCCATCTACAACACGACTCTGTCGAATGAATCGAGGGATGACAAGTACTATAATCTCTCAGGACAACGGGTAGAGACGCCATCAAAGCCAGGCATCTATATCTCGAAGAAAAAGGGAAAAAAGATTATCAGATAATCTCTTATAAAAAAAAACGATGAAAACTACATCGTAGAAATAAGATAAAATGCAAAGAGGCACGCTTCGTTTTTTTGAAGCGTGCCTCTTTTTTATTTTCTTATAGGATAAATCTATAAACTATAAATTATAAACTATACCCCTGCATTACATCATCCCCTCCAGCTTCTCCTGCGCCTCCCGCATATCTCTTTCGAAATTCACATGGTCGAGAAGGAATTCCTTCCTGCCTTGCGAAAGAAGCTGATAAAGCTGGGGATTCATCCCCTCTACATATTGCGAGATGGCATACTCGATGTCATCCCGCTGCGTAGGATTGGTAGAATATTCAAACACCCGAAGTTTCTGGTGGATGAAGCAATACGCCGATTCTATGCAATCGGCAGTAATCTGATGATTATCCATATTCCTTCCTGTTACTTCCTGTCATTCTTCCTATCACTTCACACCTTTCATCGACAGGGCGATGCGCTTGCGCTTCAAATCCACCTCTGCCACACGAACCATCACATGCTCATGGAGCTTTACCACTTCACCCGGATCCTTGATGTATCGGTTGGACATCTGTGAAACATGAACCAAACCATCGTTGTGAACACCTATATCAACAAAGGCACCAAACTTGGTGATGTTGGTAACGATGCCTGGCACCACCATGCCCACCTGCAAATCCTCGATGGTCTTGATGCTCGCATCAAACTCAAACTTCTCTACCTCACCACGAGGGTCCAGACCTGGCTTGTCAAGCTCAGCCATGATATCCGTCAAGGTAGGCATACCCACCTCGGCAGTTACATATTTCTTAATGTCAATCTTCTTCTGCAAAGCCTTATCCTCTACCAGTTGCTTCACGGTGACACCCTGATCCTTCGCCATCTGTTCTACCAGGGCATAACGCTCAGGATGCACGGCACTATTGTCCAAAGGATTCTTGGCACCCGGAATACGGAGGAAACCGGCACACTGCTCGAAAGCCGATGGTCCTAGACGTGGCACCTTCTTCAACTGGGCACGCGAAGCAAAGGCTCCATTCTCCCTGCGATATTCCACAATGTTCTTGGCAAGGGTAGGACCGAGACCACTCACGTAGGTAAGAAGATGCTGCGATGCGGTATTCAGGTTGACACCCACCGAGTTCACACAACTCATCACCACACCATCCAGACTCTTCTTGAGCTGAGTCTGATCCACATCATGCTGATACTGTCCCACACCGATGCTCTTCGGGTCAATCTTCACCAACTCAGCCAGCGGGTCCATCAGTCGTCTGCCGATACTTACGGCACCACGCACGGTGACATCCTCATCAGGGAATTCATCTCTAGCTATCTTCGAAGCCGAGTAAATAGAAGCACCATCCTCGCTGACCACATAGATATCCACAGGGTGTGGATAACTTATTTCGTGCAACCAATCACTGGTTTCACGGCTTGCCGTACCATTACCCACAGCCATTGCCTCCACCTGATACATCTTCACCATGCGCTGGATGGCAGCAGTAGCCTCATTTTTCTTGTTACGAGGAGGATGAGGATAAACGATTTCATGATGAATCAGATTGCCCTGTGCATCGAGACAGCAGGTCTTGCAACCATTGGCAAAACCAGGATCCACCGCCATCACTCGCTTCTGTCCCAACGGAGCAGCGAGCAAAAGCTGGCGCAGGTTATCTGCAAACACGATGATAGCCTCTTCATCCGCCTTCTGCTTGCTCAGAGCCGCAAATTCGGTCTCGATGCTAGGTTTCAACAAACGCTTGAAGGCATCATCCACCGCCTCGCCTACCAGTGTCTGGCACTCACCATATCCATGCACATAGTGGCGCTTCAACTTATCCTGGCACTGCTCGTCATCGGCAGAAATACTGATACGGAGGAATCCGGCAGCCTCACCACGGCGCATAGCCAACAGGCGATGGGAAGAACATTTCTTCAAAGGCTCAGAGAAATCGAAGTAATCAGAAAAGCGCTGTGCTTCCTCCTCATCCTTCTTCTTAGCCACCACCTTAGAGGTGATGATAGCACCACGACGGAACTCGCCACGAATCTGGTTTCTGCTTTCCTCGCTCTCGCTCACCATTTCGGCAATAATGTCCTTGGCACCCTGCAGGGCTGCATCCGCATCCTTCACCTTGTCGCCTACAAACTTCTTGGCAGCCTGCTGCGGATTACGTTCACGCTGGAAAAGCAGAACCTGAGCCAAAGGTTCCAAGCCAGCCTCACGGGCAATCTGTGCACGGGTTCTGCGCTTAGGTTTGAAAGGAAGATAGATATCCTCCAATTCCGTGGCATCCCAACAGTTTTCGATGCGTTCCTTGAGGGCATCCGTCAGTTTACCCTGCTCCTCGATGGTTTTGAGGATGGTTTCCTTACGTTTCGCCATCTCCTTGAGTTTCTCGTTAGCCTGAGCGATGGCCTCGATGTTCACCTCATCCATATTTCCCGTTTTCTCCTTACGGTAACGGGAGATAAAAGGAATGGTGCATCCTTCTTCGAGAAGCTCCAATGTATTCTCAACAGCCTGTTCACGCAATTTGAGCTGTGCTGCAATAATCTTTGTAAATTGATTCATAATATTGTTTCCTATTTTTGCGAATGCAAAGATACAAAAAAAAACGAAAAAAGCCTCAGAAATCTTTCGAAATCTGAGGCTCTTGATAAAAGAAG
>ERZ1026870.1191-NODE-1191-length-11936-cov-3.328508_pt1 | contig 11936 bp, 7 predicted proteins | sample MGYA00380165_ERZ1026870 | MGnify/ENA primary metagenome ERZ1026870 (study PRJEB33269, sample SAMEA4719801) | human gut metagenome | biome: human-associated habitat; feature: organic feature; material: feces | place: Cameroon | collected 2013-10 ...
AAGCACGGTCGCGAACCTCTTTTTCCTTTTCGATTAGTTCTTGTTCCTCCATCTCTAGCTTATGCCGCTGATTCTGCAGATTCTGACGTTTAATAGGAATCTGCTCTGCTGCCACCTTTAAAGAAGTAGATTCCTGACGATATGGATTGAGCAACGAAAGGTATTTCTTTTTAAGTTTAGCGATTTCTTCTTCTAGGGCAATGGACAATTGGGCAAGTCTATGTTTTACCTGTTGCAGTTGTTCTTCTAGATTTTTCTTCTCTGTTCTATATTCATCAGGTGTACGATGCACTGCATCAATACCATCCAAATTCAGTTTGACGCCAAATAAGCTACCGCTTGTAAGGTCTATTTCGGGTTCAAGTCCTTGTGCATAAAGAATACGTTCCTCATCGACTACCTTTCCTATCGTTTCTTCCCATCCACTGGTATTATTACAAAGCCATTGATAAAGAGACCCCTCAAGACGAGACAACAAATCATCAATTTTTGTAATTTGCTGAGAATATTTCGTACGTTCTTCTTCCAGTAGTTCTTGCTCACGCTGTGAAGCCTGCTTCAGTTGCGCCTCGTGCATATCATATTCTGTAGTAACTTGGTCAATCCTACTTTTAACTACGTTCTGCTGTGCTGCATTCTCTTTCTCTTCTAATTCAAGTTGTCTTAGTAACTCTGTAACTTGCTTAATTTCATCTGCTTTAGGATGCCACCGCCGAAGTTCTTTCTGAGCATCTTCTGCCCTATGTCGTTCGGCTTGCAACATCTGCAAACGATCATCAGACTCATGTCGCCAATTATCGAACGCTTCCATTATCTGATTACGGCTTTTCGTTTTTTCCTTATCAAGACGATTGCGCTCTACCTGCATAGAATCTTGTTTCTTATAATAAGCTTCTTTCTGATTATTCACGAATTCTTGTCTAGCGTTATCCAACTTATCACGAGCTATCTTATATTTCTCTTCTATTGAAGCATTGGTTTTCAAAAGATCATCCAGCAGCATTTGCTTATCAGCAGTTTCTTGCTTGATTGATTCTTCACGAGCGGCAAGTGCAAGCATAGCTTCTATACCTTTCAACTCGAATTGCTTCTTGGCTTCTGCTATTTCATTCAACTTAGATTTCTTACCACCAAGCTCCTGATTAAGCGAATCTTTATCCTTATTATAGTTGGCAGATAGTTCTTTCTCTCTGTTGCGCTCCTTTTCGATATTCTGTTTTACTTCTGTGTTCTCTTCTTCTAAAAGAGGAATCTGATATTCACTGTCGTTCACAGCATAATTCAGCATACGCCATAAGTCTACCAACTGCATATCAAGAGCACTGATTGTTCGCCCTTGCTCTGCTATCTTCAATGCCAATTGGCGCACAGGATACTTACCTTCACGCGTTTGGCGGAACCAACAATCTATTTCATCATACTCGCGTTCAAAGCCAGTTACCAACCTACGGTAAGTTTGCAAATCAATAGGTAAATCCTCGTCGGCCATAGACTGAATAATGGTATTTTTCACAAAGTCTGCATCCAATTTAGTATTTAGGAACACATTCTGAATGCTTCTTGGAATATTCTGGTAATGGGAACTTTGCACAATGGCATAACGCGTATACTTAGAATCATGAGTATTGCCGAAAATAATATCCTTAAACATTACGCCAGAGTCGATACGAGCAGATACTGATATATTCTTATCTATATGCTCACGTATCTTCACCCAGTCTCCAAAAACTTGCTTATTGTCATCGATAAGCCAATCACGTTGATAAGGAGCATCAATAAACCTCCATGACGCACGCCCCTGATACCTACTTACCAATATAGTATATGCGCCATTATCACGCATCACTTCGTATAGAATGTATGAGTTAGACTGACGAAAATAGAATTCATCGAACGACTTCTGTCCTTGCTGAATACCCAGCCTCTGCTTGTCGGCATTGTAGAAAAACAACAATGCTCTTAGCACTGTACTTTTACCCACACCTTGAGTTCCTGTAAAATGCACGTTACCATCCACCGAAATCTCTGCATACGGTATATTGGCACTATTGATAAAAATAATCTTATTCAGGTACTTCATCTTCGTTAGCTATTTGAATCATATTAACCAATTCCTCTGCATAATGAAAAGCAGAAGTTATTTTATAAGTCTCATCTTGTTCGCTAATACACTCGGCGAACCCCATGTTAAGCATCTCCCCAAGTAGTTTATTCACAATCTCAAGATTAGAGTCTGCACCATATTTTTTAAATAGATGTCCGGCTTTCTCTTTCAATTCAATATCCAAACTTATTTGCTCTGTAAGATTACTTTTTCTGAACTGATAGCCAGCGGTAAACGACTGATTATAACACTTTAGAAAGTCGAGATAATCAATCCACTTAGAAAAACTCTCTAATTTTTGTTCTATAGCCTGTTTACTCTCACCTATACGTGAGAAATAGAAATATCCATTACCAGATTCTAACTTGAGGCCTATTTCTTTAAAGAAATCAGTATATTCATCTACATTCTCCTCTAAATCTTCATACAAATGACGGATAGAAGGCTCTGTACTATCAACTGATAGGAATTCTCCACGACTCAGTTTCTCATATATTCTTTGTGTATTATTTCGCATAAATTATAGGGTATTCAATATCTTGATAAGTTGCATATTTACCAGTCATACGGCATTCTTCTGGATGCAGAATAACTAACTGACAGAAAAGAGCGGCATGATCTTCAATATCACGCTTACTATTATAATCGTATTTCAGAATAAAATCAAACAAATTATAGCTCGACGCAGAAAACGCATTCCACACTTCCGCAGGGTCTACCTCTTTCAACCGCTGCACATGAGTCTGTAAGTCTTCATCTGTAAGAGGTTCGGCTTCTGTACGCGCAGTTTTCTGAATGCCATTGCGTTCTGCTATTTTTCTTAGTATTTGCACAATCTGATCATTCTCTCTAAGCATTTCAAGTGAAAGACGAATCTTGCTATACTGACGAGACTCCATCCACAAAGGATTTTTTTCTTCTAATACTTGTACAATGTTCGTATCTGTTTTAATAAGAAATTGATCTTGCAGATATTTCAACTTACGGATTTTCTTATAAAGTTGATTCTGCTGATCTATCTGATTAATATAGATAATAATCTGTCTGTCTATTTCCATTAACGCATGATAAGCCTCCACAAAATCATGTTTCACATCGCTACAAGTCTTAGCCATGTGAGGGTCATTGGCCATAATGAAGAAAGCATGCTCATTATCCATCAGCTTTTCACACTCACGTATCATTGCACGAATACTGTGACTCTTCTCATCTAGATTTTGTAGTTTCTTCTTCTTAATTACGTAATTAGGCTCTTGTTTATAAGCGTTATCCATATTTCGCTTCAAATCGACTACATTTTTCAGTGTTCTGAATCCCGTCTTTTTTAAGAGTTGCCTCACTGTATCTTGATATCCAGCTCTTCGGTTTACGTTGGTTTCTTGTAGGAAATATCCTATATGCTCCTTAAGCGTATTAATACATTCTTGTACACTCAGCACGCTGATTTCCTCATTGACATCAAGCACCTCTTCAAAGAAATTCAAGTAGTCGCTTTCAATCTCTAAAGTATTGCCAGCTTTTACTAACACGCCATAATCTAAAAGTCGCTTCAGCCGCTTCTCGTTGTTTTCCACAAGGTCTAAAGCTAACCCTAACGGAAACTTAATCAACTTTCGCTTCTCAAACATTTCGCTCAACAGTTTTTGCTCGCGCGAGAGTGTCTTTGTCAACTCTTCTATAGTTCGGAAATGGGTCAGAATATCCATAGTTAATACTATAAAGTGTTTATCATATCATTATTACTCATACAATAGCTGCCGTCTCGCACATCACCAAGATAAGCACGTTATATTTTGCAGGCATAATTATTGTCTTCTAAAAAAATGTATTCGTAAAGATAGTCAAATAACTACGCAATCTATTTACAGATTAAATAAAAATCGCATTTTCTTCACAGATTCCAGATAATTCCTTACTTTTACGCAGAAAGACTACACAGTGCATCCGTAGCTTTGCACTCAAGATACAAAGAGAGGTCAAGAACAGCTTACTTCTAAATCATATTTGCGCATTGCGCGAAGGTAAACAGCTGTATCAATTACCTCTCTTTTTTTAATATTACTCTTTCTACCATTTATTATGATGAACAATATTCTCACAAAAATCGCTTTGCGCTACCGTGCGTTGTACCTCGACATCAGTCGTGAAGACATCAACAACACTTCAGCAACTACAGTTCCGGTAATGGCATTCGTGGCACGCCTTAAAGAAAATGGTTTCTGCGTAAGCGAGGAACTGCTACATGCGCTCAACGCTGTTTCTGCCGATACCCTTGCCGAGATTACACGCTGCATAGAAGAAGTGATGGGTGTAAACCTTAACTGGGCGGCGCTGGTAAAAGGATGGGATGTGCCTACGGGCGAATCATACGTAGATCACCTTATTACATGGGTAGCCAATATAATGGGCGGCGAAAACGCGGGACTAAAAGGGACTATCTTGCCGTGCGGACACTTCATTCCGGAGGGCACATTCCCCATAGAGCGATACAACGGTTGCCCGTACTGCGGCACTCCGTTCAAGACCGCCGATTTTGTATATAAAGGTCAGGGCAGCAAACTGAAAGAACTTCGACTCTTTACGGATAGAGATATGAAGAACGTCTTTACCTCGCTCCTCACATCAGCCACTCCCCTCGACGCTACCCAAAAAGATACGCTGGAACAGTTGCTTCGCGAATATCAACTCCCAGACGATGTTACCATCACGATGAAGGAGACCGCCATGCTTGTAGTTAAGTTCCTCGCCAAACAAGGCAAAGCCGATGAAGCCTCTGTACTACTAAAGACTCCAGCCGATGTGCTGCGTTATCTGTGGTACGAAAAGACTGGATATGTGCAGATTATAGAACCGAAGACTTTAGTGGCTCATGCTGGAAAGATGTACAGACATATGTGGGGGCCTCTGGACAGAAGCGAAGATGCCGCACAAGAGATGAAGAAGAAACTGATGTTGAAATACGACCGCAAGGCTTGTCTCCGTGCGGCGAAATGGCTCAACGCTACGCAGCTCTCTGCGGAACAAGCGGCAGAAAACATGAACCCCAAACGAGGCATGTGGGTAAGAATGATTCGTGCGCTTCGCCTTGCCGAATACTCTCACAAGAAGGGTATGGAGCATCTGGCGGAAATACTCGATGTTTTCTACAGACAAGACTATTCCACCTGGCAGGGCCGTGTAGACAAAGCCCGATTGCATAACGATGCCAACAAGACTATTTCGCTGCTGAAAGAACGTCCGGGACTGTTTGCCCGTTGCCTCTTCGCGTCTATGCTGAGATTTGGTAGCGATAAGGTGCTCACCGCATTCAACGAGATAGCCGACCGACTCCCTGCACGCTTGCTTCTGTCGTTAGGTAATGCGGCAGAGTCTTACTTCGACCCTAAAGAAACCCGACTTGCACGTCCCATTACCGGTGTGACTCATAAGATAGAAGCCAACAAGCTACTCGCCATCTACAACGATGACACCCGTAAGACGATGGTGGCAGATGTGATGAATATATACAAGAGCTCGATGCTTCGTAGATTCTCAGCTCAGAAGACCGAATCAAAAACCGTCTACATCGACCCAGCCCTTTACAACATTCCGGTTAGCGTAGGCGACCGTGCCACAACTATACAAGATACATCGTGCGCCTTAATGGGAACTCGCTTCCCGATAGAAGGAGATACCGTGCGACTCTTCATGCAATGGGGAAAGGGACTACCCGCACAACACCTCGACATGGATTTGAGTTGCAGCATCTCATTGCCAAACGATGAAGTGGCAGAGTGTGTTTACTACAACCTCACCTGCACAGGAGCGAAACACTCGGGCGATATCCGCTCCATTCCCGATATGGTAGGCACGGCCGAATACGTGGAACTCTCTCTTCCGGAATTAGAGGAGGCGCAGGCTAAGTACGTCACCTTTACATGCAATGCCTACTCATGCGGATCGCTCTCGCCCAACCTCGTAGTTGGTTGGATGAACTCCGCCTACCCCATGACGGTTTCCGAAGAAAAAGGCGTAGCGTACGACCCTTCTTGCGTTCAGCACATGGTGCGCATCAGCGAGGGCAACCTCACCAAGGGACTTGTTTTCGGAGTACTCGATGTAGCCCGACGAGAGATTATCTGGCTGGAGATGCCGTTCACGGAACAGACACTTCGCGGAGCCAACAGCGAATCAGTAGAAGCACTTCTCCACAAACTCGAAGCTAAGTTATCTGTAGGAGAATTGGTTGAGATGAAGGCGAAAGCACAAAACCTCACCATAGTTGCAAGTGCAGGAGAGGCCGACGAAGCTTACACCTACGAGTGGGCACTCAACCCCGCCGACGTAACAAAGCTACTCTATATGTAACTCGAAACCAACACATCAGCGCGCGACTTAAGGGCACAAAAAAAGCGACCCTAAAGTCGCTCGCGATGATTCTGAATAACAGGAGGATTCACCCCATCATAATACATATCATAAAAGGTGTCATTTCCGTCGGGCTCCAAGCTGTCGCTCAGTACAAACCGCTTGCCGTCTACGTACCGCCGATAAATGAACAACCGCTTCAAGGAATTCCGTGTACGGATAAATACCCTCCGGTTACTGACGAAGCAAACCCCATTGCCCATCTTAATTTCATCCCTCCTGATGGGTGCCGCATCCATATAATGCGCACGTAGGAAATACAAGTCGCCCACCTTCATGAAGTTTAAGAACCCTATTTTAACCATCTCAGGTCTCAGCGTAAAGGCTATTTGATTCTCAAGACACACCCAATAGTCGCAGCCATCCTCAGTTATTCTGAGCAAGCCGTTGTCCTCCAGCTCCGCATAGTCGAACTGCAACTCAGGACTATCTACGGGCTTGAACAATTTAGTACGTACCACATACTTGCCATCCCACTTCTGCACTACACGCAAATCGTACGCCGTGGGGCATACCTTTCTGTACGTACCCATCGACTGCCACTTATCTATAAAGTACTCCCTATGAAACACCTGACACAAACCATCATCCGTACGAACATAACGCAAATCTCCCAACTCGCTATAGTCGCTAACTCGCAACTTATCGCCTAGGCTAAAGCCACCAATCGCCGACATAAAGTTGCGCATATACCGCTCCTCCTGCTCTTCGAACGCCAACAGCCCAGCCTCGTATTCCGCCTTCTTCGCTTCCCACTCCTCAAGACTGATGCCGTGTAATAACGGTTCAAGTCCCTTACGCCAAGCCAACACAGCAGTCTCACTTTCCCAAAGCACAACATCGTCAAACTGATCCTTCTGTCTGTACAACACCTCCGGTTCCGACGGTTGGATGAAGAAAGACTTAAACCGAAGCCAATCGTTCACGCCATGCACCAAAGCGTCGGGCACCACAAAGCACCCATTATCCATCCAGCGAGTCTTCACCCTCGGATAAAGCTTCATGCCATCCGTAGTGCTGAACTCCAGAAAACCGATACGCTCAATCCTCGGTCTACGCACAAAGCGCACCCCATTGCGTAAGTCCATCCACGGACGCTCACGGTCAATCTTCCTTCTGGAACACAACTTCACTATACCGTACGCCTTCAACTCCACCTTATTATACACGCAAGGCAACACCTCTGCGCCAGCCTTGTCCACTATACCCCAAAGCCCATCTTCGCTTTCCTTCAACTTGTAACCGTACGCCGCCTCCAAATCCATACGCTGCCCCTGATGCGTCATTACGGTAATAAGCTCCGTATCCTCGTCGGCAGTGATGCGCTGCACACCGTCATGTATGGAATAAGCCACATCATACTGCTCTTCCGCCTTAAGGAGATTACCCTTTCCTGCAAGCCGTCCGTCAAACATCGCCTGCCAGTCCCTATCGTCCGACGGCAAGCCGAACAAACGATACAGACCCACATTATCCAATATCAGGCAATACTTTTTACCGTCGAACACACGCATACCACGGCCCACCTGCTGCAGATACTTAGCAAGCGAAAGCGTAGGTCGAGCCAACTGAATGAACTCCACGTCGGGGCAGTCGAAGCCCTCACCAAACAAATCCACGTTAACCAAGACTCTTACAGCTCCCGACGACACTTCACCTTTCTCTGCCGAGTCTCCACTTCTCTTGAACTCCTCAACTATCCGCTTCCGCTCATCAGCAGGCGTTTTCCAACTAATCGCCACCGCAGGAATGCCATGCTCTCTATAATACTCGGCTATATGCTCAGCATGATTTACGTCTATAGCATACGTTATGCCTTTCTTGCCTGGCGCATACCGTAACACCGTATTGCACAGACGTTCTATACTAGGCCGAACATCCAACTTCTCGCTCATCTCCTTCAGCGAAAAATCACCGTCGGTCCCACGCTTGGTCAGTCCGAACACCATCCGCTGATCCTCACTATCCGCCTTTACCGACATATAATCGTACAGCGACAAACGTCCGTCGGCAATGAATTTCTTGGTAGACCACGACTGCAGCAGCACATCAAACAAATCAGAAAAACCCTTCAAGTTCAACCGGCACGGAGTAGCCGTTACCCCAAGCTTCTTAGCCTCCGGATAAGCGTTCATCACCTCCGCATAAGTCCGTGCCAACGCATGATGCGCCTCGTCAATCACTATAAGCGAAGGCCTCTCATCCAACTCCACATAATGCTTTGATAACCACTGTATCGACATCACCTTTATAAAGGAAGATTGATATTCAGAGCACGCCAATCCCGACTGCCCGACCAGCGATTCCTCAATCTGTTCCACCAGTTCACGCCGATGGGCCACAATCCATACGCACGCATTATTTGCCCTCTGCACCTCGTCCATAACCACGCTGGCCAGCACATGCGTCTTACCCGTACCCGTGGGCATCTGCACCATTACGGATCTACACGACCGAAAAGCCGCCTCAATCCGCTCCTTCATTTCTATCTGATAATCGTAAAGCCGGATATTAGTCATAATCAACCAAGCGATTCGCTACCGTCTTCACCATACTTGCCATCCTTGGCCTCGTATATAACCGACGGTTCCAGCACCTCTACCGAGTGCCATTCGCCCTGTGGCACCACACAACCGTAATTGCCCAGCGCCGGATCAAGATGGATGCGTTCCTTCTCGTTACCGTTCTCGTCATAGAACACCTCTACCAACTTACCGCACAGCAACAGCACATTCTCCGTGCTATTGGGATGCCGATGGATAGGCACCACCGTTCCCGGCAACAACGCATTCAGCATACGCTGCGAATTATCGTTGGCCGAAGTACGCAAGTCGAAGTTCTGACGCAAGCGAGGATTAGCCATAGCCTGCTCGAACAACTTACCTAAAAACTCTTTATTCAATTCCATAACCGTGATATTCATTATTTGCCCAACGAAGCCAAATACTCCTCGTGCAAGTGGTAATATTTCTTCATAAACAACACATACGCTACGGCCAATATCGCCAAAGCACCTATCAGATACATCCAGTGACACAACACCGTGTCAGGGCATAGATATATGAAACCGAGAGAAACCGCCAACTGCATAACCATATACAGCGAAGTAACCTTTACATGTCCTATTTTCAATTCATTAGCCATAAGCTGATAAGCGTGCTTTCTGTGAGCCTCGCCCAAATTCTCGTGCAGCATGATACGATGCACTATAGTCAAGCAACCGTCCACACCATACACCAACAAGAAAATCAGCCATGTAATATCTTCGGTCTTAATAATAACATTTCCCAACAAGAAAAGCATAATGAACGCTATACCGATAGAACCCACGTCGCCGGCAAAACACTTCGCCTTACCCTTCGGGCGGAAATTAAAGATACAAAACACCAACGAAGCCAAGACAGTAGATACTATCAAGCTCTGCTCTACATACCCGCCATCCATGTTCACGGCCATCAGCGGCAACAAAACCGCCAACGAATATCCCGCCGTAATGCCATTGATGCCATCCATGAAGTTAATCACATTAGTAGCCCCCACATAAACTATCAGCGCCACCAGCACTATCCACCACATCGACCAGTGCAATATTCCCAGCTGATAGAACGCCATCGCCGCAGCAGCGAACTGCGCCACCAATCTCACCGAGTCGGGCAACGAACGGATATCATCTACAAAGCTAACCCCAGCTACCAGTGTCAGTCCCGCCAGAAACCACGGATAATCAAACCCGAAAAACGCACTCCACACCCAAGCGCCAATCAAGAATATGATGCCTCCCCCACGCAACACAATCGTAGAGTGCGACGAACGTTCATTAGGTTTATCGATAATGTTAAACTTATCCGCAATGCGGAAATACACGAGTTCCGCCGCGAGTAGCAGAACGAAAATAATTAAATACGTCATATTAAATTGCTATTGATTTTCTATTGAGAGTAAGAACAAGCACCCTTGTCCACAGTTCACTTCAGGGCATAAGCCATCGTGTAGACATTTTCTGCAAATGCCTACATATCATATTGTTAGAATGTTATTTAGATTGAATTATTGACATGGTGCCAATATACCAGGAAGAAGTTTTTCATAGTTCTTCTCGCCTTCTATCAATTTGCGGAAGAAATTTATCGATTTTATGAAAAGCCACGCTCAACATTACACGAAATCAGAACTTCTTTCTTAGTTTTTTCCAAATATTTTTAGGTAGGAAGATAAAAAGACCGGTAAACCATGCATTCACTACATTCATATTCAATACAGTTTGATACATCTTTACTACTGCTTTTAACATCACCCATTTGTTGCTTGTTTCAGAGCCTGGTATATGACGGTATTTCCATAAAGCCTTCGGATAAGTATAAATGTAATCTACATCCTTCAGTATATTCATCCATAGGCCCCAATCTTCTGCTCTGCGGAGAGGTGGCATATACTTCTTGCCTACTCGCTCAGTATCAAACAATACTCCTGGAGTACCGATATTGCAACCTGCAACCATAGACTTATACGATTGGCGAGGCTCTTGCTTCATCGTGTAATAAGGCTCCAACTTTTCGTTGGCATCCTCATACCAAGTACATGTCAGCTCATAACCATTGTCTTGCATAAACTTCAACTGCTCCTCTAACTTAGTAGGATACCACCAGTCATCACTGTCACAAAAACCGATATATCGCCCTTGAGCTGCACGGATGCCTATGTTGCGCGCCAAACCTGCACCACCATTTTTTTCGGCTCGGATTACCTTTATTCGGTTATCCATAGCTTGCACTTGGTTCAACACTTTGGATGTTTCTGGCGCAGGGCTACAGTCATCAACGATTATCAACTCCCAATCCGTGTAAGTTTGGGCTATGATTGCTTCAACCGTGACACGGATGTATGCTGCCGCATTATAATACGGCATGACAATACTTACTTGCATAAAAGATTTGGAATAATAGATATAAAGCAGGATGAATACATAATACAACCTGCTGTGTTTGGAAAAATCCTATAATTTAAATGTGTGTGTTTCGTAGGATTAAGATGGAATAGACTTAGATTGAGTGCATTATTTTTTTTATGGGAAAATAAACACTCTTTGGGCAAAGCTTTACTATTGCTTTTATCTGTTTTTTAATACGAATTTTTAAAGGGAACATTCCCATATAACTTTTATAAATACGATGCAAATCGGATTTTTCGGATATACTTAATAATAAAAAAGATCTACGCCTTTTATCAAATGATTGGGTCTTACAATACGATTGCGCTTTAACAATATCAGAAAAAACAGCCTTTTCAAGTTTCATTTTTTGCTGTATCGACTCAAAAAAAACTTTACCCAAAGGGGTTTTAACAACTACCGCGGAGACACCTTTCGTATTTGTATCGTACTTTTCTCCCCAATAATCACCGATACGAATATCTCCATATGCCATTG
>ERZ1026870.1199-NODE-1199-length-11860-cov-12.422109_pt1 | contig 11860 bp, 9 predicted proteins | sample MGYA00380165_ERZ1026870 | MGnify/ENA primary metagenome ERZ1026870 (study PRJEB33269, sample SAMEA4719801) | human gut metagenome | biome: human-associated habitat; feature: organic feature; material: feces | place: Cameroon | collected 2013-10 ...
TGTTCGTAATTCTCATTTTGGTCCTTGTCCTTTCTCTCTATAGAATTCCATACCATTATTGCAATCAAACTGAAAAAGCATTTATGCTTTTTCCTGTATGAAACTTAGAACTTCTTCACGAAAGTGCCCTTGCGCTGAGTGACTAGAAGTTCTTTTCATACTAGACTCCGGTCTCCAGAATCAGTCTGTCATAAATCTCCGTCAGTGTCTGGATCATCTTGGATGCCAGATTATATCCATTCTGGTATTTTACCAGATTCACAGCTTCTTCATCCTCATCCACACCGGAGATGGAGATTCTCTGGTTGTCGATGGTATTGGAAATGTCTTTAAAGCTTGCATAGAAGGTATTGGCTCTGGAAGCATTCAATGCCACATCCGATAAGATACACTGTAAAAATTCGGAAGCATTACATCCGCGGAAGCTCATCTTGCTCTTATCCGTAGCCAGATTCTTCAGATCGTTCAACAGGTCATTCTGTTCCACACCGTCAGATGCATTTTTTCGGTTTGCCATCAGGCTGGGATCCTGCTCCATGGCATCCAGAATATCGAAATTCTTCGCTGTCAGACGATAGTAGCTGTCATCGTTGACTTTTACCGTAACTTTACTGTTTTTCTTCTCCTGCTTGTCATATCTCTTGGCTGCATCATCCAACAGGAACTGCTCACTGCTGGTTGCCTTATTGCCGGTAAACATCTTCACACCGGGATCTCCGCTTCCGCTGTAGCCGGAAGTCAGAATATCGTTGAATTTCTGGGAAAATGTACGAATCCACTCATTCATCTGATTCATATAATAAGGAATTCCCTGATAGGACAGGTCCGTACCGATCTCCGCTTTTTTGCCCACACGGTCGTTGGTGACTCCGCGGGGATTCTTCTCATTATCCGATAAGGTAAAGGTGTAGGTGTAAGTAGCCTCACCGTTGGCATCATATTCACAGGTATATTCCCAGGAATCATAATAGAATTCCTGATTGCCCAGATCGATGATACCTCCCTGATCCGACAGATTACATTTATTCAGATCCTGCAAATAAGCTTTGGTAACCTTTACGGTTACGGTATCATGGGTCTTGCCGTCTGCATCCGTTGTCGTACCGGTGGCAGTGATCTCTCCGGTGAAATTCTCTCCGTTGTTGCCGTCACGCATCTGTATCAATCCGGCCAGATCTCCGCCCATAGATGCGTTGTACAGATTAAACGTCTGTCCGTCCGCCCAGTAAACATCATAGAGACCGTCAATATCTGTCTGATTGACCTTCTCGTAGGAAGTTCTCGCCACGCATTCCAGACCGTTATAATCACTGCCGTCCACCAGCATCTGTCCGCCTGCGATCTTGACCATATATCTGTTGGCTCCGGTCTCACGGTTCTCGTTGTTGGCATCGATGATCGGAGTCTCCTTGACTTCCACATCCACGATCTTAGATAATTCATCGATCAGCAGGGTTCTGCGGTCACGCAGCTCATTGGCCTTTGTTCCGGCCAGTTCAATGGTGTTGATCTGTTTATTCAGGGAGGCGATCTCACCGGCAAGGGAATTGATCTGATCCACCTTCAGTTTGATCTCCTGGTTGATATCCTTCTGTACTTTTCCCAGATTGCCCGCCATACCGTTGAAATACTCTGTCAAAGCTCCGGCATAGCCTACGAACTGGGATTTGGCTGTGGCACTGTTGGGATCTTTTAAAAGAGCCTGCATACCGGTGATCATCAGCTGATCGAAAATAGTCTTGAATCCGGTACTCTTGCCGTCATCGTCAAAATAGGTCTCCAGCTGCTGCATGTAATACTGCTTCATATCGTACTCACCCAGCTGTGCGTTGTTGTCCCAGAATCTTCCGTCATAGAACTCATCCCGGACACGTTCAATTGCCAGTGTCTCTACGCCAGCGCCGGCACAGCCATAGGTCTGGAATACCCGCAGGGCATTGGCGGCCTGCTGGGTAACCTGCTGCCTGCTGTAGCCTTCCGTCTGTACGTTGGCGATATTATTGGAAGTGGTATTCATAGCCGCATTGCTGGCTAACAATCCTGTATATGCAATATTTAATCCAAAAAATTGTGAGGGCATTGATCACTGCCTCCTTTCTAATGCGAAACCCGGTATTCTGTCTTATCGCATTAAACACCCAGCGTGGAAATAATATGCTCCAGCATCTCGCTGATCACGTTGATATAACGGCTGGATGCGTTGTATGCGTTCTGGAACTTGATCATATTGGACAGTTCCTCGTCCGTGGATACACCGATAACCTGTTCTCTGGCGCTCTGTGTAGCTTCCACGGTACTGACCTGATTCTCATAAATACTCCGGAATACATAGCCGGAATTGGATACCTGTGATACCAGGTCGGTATAATAATCTACAAAAGTAGTCTTTTTCTGTACATTAGGATTCAGCGTGTAGGCTTCCTCGGTAAATGCCGCTTTCAAAGCATCTGCGGTCTCCTTATCCTCGGAACCGTCTGCCAAACGGAATCCAAGCTTGGAAGGCTCCTTCGTCAGCGCCGGATTTACCTGAAGATTGCCGATGGTATACAGGCTCTCAGGGCTGTCCGGATCTTCTTCATTCATGACCCAGTAATCCTTACCGTCCTCACCTGTCACCTTGCGATAACCGTCTGTGGTCACCTTAGTAAATAACTGGATCGGGCTGCCGTCATCCATGCGCATGTAGCCGCCCGGTTCTACCGCACAATATTTTACATTTTTAAGTGTTGTAACGCCATCCGCCAGCTTCAGATCTCCGGTCTGTACTCCTGCAGCCTTCGCCAGAATATCGTTCACCTTCGTCACCACATTGTGGATCATCTGGTCGAACTCACCCTGAATATTCATGACAACGGACTGAGAGACACTGTCATATTTTCCTTCCGCCAGATCTGTATAATTGGCTCTGTGATCACCTCTGGCCAGAAGCATTGCCTTCAGGCCGCCGATATCTGTGTTCAGGTCGGAAGAAATCTCCACGGAGAGATCAAATACCTCTGCGCCGTCAATATTATAATCTCTGGTGCCGTCAGCTCTTACGGTGTAGGTGGCATCCTGCGGCCAGAACGGAGTGTAGAAGCCGGTGGCTTCATCCGTCTTCAGAGCGATCTCATAACAGGTTCCGTCCTTTACGAAATCCACGCCCTCGATCTGTACGGATACACTGCCGTATCGATCTTCGGAAAAGGTCATGTTGGTCAGCTCTGCCAGTTCATCCAGAATCTGATTTCTCGCATCTCTCAGGTCGTTGGCATGTTCAATGCCGCCACTCTCAATGGCACGGATCTGATCGTTCAGCGTTAATAACTGGTTGCCGTATTTATTGATCTTATCTACATTCTGTTTGATCTGTGTATTCAGGTTGTTCTGGTAGGAACTTAAGCCATCATATACTGCGCCGGCTCTCTGCACGAATTCATTGGCTCTCTGTACGATCAGTCCCTGCGTTACGGAACTGCTGGGATCCTTGGAAAGCTCCTGAATGGCGGTCCAGAAGTCTGTCATGGTGGTCTGGAATGCCTCGCCGTTCAATTCTCCCAGCTGGCTCTCTACCTCTTCCATGACTTCTGTGGACACTTCATAGAACATACTGCGTCCGGATTCCTTGCGGTATGTCTTGTCCAGGAAATAATCTCTGACCTGTTTTACGCGGGAATATGTGACACCCAGACCTGTCTGTTTGTTGGAAATAGACTTAGGGTCTGTCGATAATGTGACATAAGCTCTGTTAGACTGCTGTACCTGTTGTCTGGTATAGCCGGTGGTGTCCACATTAGAAAGATTATGCGCTGTGGTATTCAGCGCATTCTGACTTGTCTGTAATCCGGACGAACCTATATATAAACTACCCATTAATGGCATAAACTTTCACCTCTGTATCAGGGGATTCTCAGATCCCCGGGATCCGGTCTTACTGCTTGGCATCGAATCCATGGTCAATGACCCCCATGGTATCGCCTGCATTGTAAGCTCCCCGGTTGTAATTCGCTGTCTCGGGTGCAGCCTTGGATGCCTGGAGGAGATTCATCTCGAATTCCACCATCTCCAGCGCGCTGTTTAACAGTTCACTGTTCTGCTCGTTCACGCGCTTCAGTCCCCGGACCGCTGCCTGTAATCTGTCGTGGGAATCCGCCAGCGCCTGCTGTTCCGCAGGCCGTGCAGATAACATAGTGATCAGATTCGGCAATTTCAAGTCGTTAACATCCCTGTTCAATACATCGGCTATGTCCGCAGTCACTCCCGCTCTCTGCTTGTCCAGATTGTGGATCCTGCTTACCAGCTCCTGCTCCTCGTCCGTGATCTTTTGTAACTCTGCAAGATCACCGCCTGCAATAATCGGTGTCTTGCGCTGTGATAACTGAAGCAGAGCTTCGTACTCCGTACTCTCTCTGTCCAGTACATCTATCAGGTTTTCCATTAAACTAGCCAAGGAACTACCTCATTTCTTCCTGTTTTTGAAGCAGCCTCTCCGCAAAGCTTGCATTATCCACTCCATAAGTACCGTTCTGGATTCTTGCTTTAATGGGAGCCGTTAACTCTTCCCTGATGTCAGGTGCTGCTGCCACTGCTGCCTTAGCGGTCTGGAAATCCTTGCCCTGGCTGCTGATCTGCAGTCTGTCCGTGTGTGATGCTGTCTGAGTCTTCTGGGTCCTGCTGACCTTCTGTGACTGATACAGCTGCTGTACCTGTGTATACGCCTCAATACGCATATCGACTCCTCCTTTCCGAATGTGATTCGCGTTTCACAATATGTATCGGACTAAATTGCGATTACTTTATAGTTCCCGCAAAAAAATGTAACGATCCCATGTCTGTGACATCCGGATCGTTACCTCAGATTTTTTCAATATGCATTCTCATTACGGATTTCACTGTCCACCTGTTGTACACGGTAAGTCTTATCATCTACCGTCACAGAGGTCACAGTATCATCATGAGCATACAGTCCCTCTTCCACATAAGAGAATTTTTCCGGTGTCCTGCCCTCTTCCAGGATCTGGATCAAAGCCTCCACCCTGGGGCCATGCAGTGGATTGCATTCTCCGATGCAGGTGATCTCATCCTTCAGCACGCAGTCCATGGATTCTGTGCTGACACCGTCAAAGGACAGTATCATGATATCTCCTGCCGCCAGGTCACTGCCCACGGTTCTGCCCGCTGCGCGGATAGCTTCCATGGCTCCGAAGGCTTCATTATCATTCTCACAATATACCACATTGATATTGTCGTATTTTTTCAGAAAAGCCTCCATGACTTCCTTCCCCTTGGCCTGGGTGAATTCTCCAGATACCTGGTCCAACAGATCCCAGCCATATTTTGCCACGCCCTGTTCCAATCCCCTGGTACGTCCGATCTGGGCGGAAGCTCCGATATTTCCCTGAATATTTACAATATGAATATCCTCCGGTGCAATTCCCTTGCTGATGGAAAAGGAATTCAGCCACTCCGACATTTTCAGGCCTTCCAGTTCAAAGTCCGAACCCACGAAGCAGGTGAACAGACTGTCATCCTCCACATCCACCTTACGGTCCACGATGACCACCGGGATCCCGGCATCCTTTGCTTCCCTGAGCACCGTGTCCCATCCGGTCTCCGTCACCGGTGCCAGCACGATGTAGTCCACCTCCTGCTGGATAAAGGTTCGGATGGCCCGGATCTGGTTGGCCTGCTTCTGCTGACCATCCTCGAAGATCAGGTCGTACCCGGCCTCTTTTGTAAAGGTACTTTTCATGGACTCCGTGTTGGCACTGCGCCAGTCGGATTCCGCTCCCAGCTGGGAGAAGCCCACCACGATGCGGTCCGTCTGTGTATCTTCCGGCGCTGCAATATCCTCCGCAGTGCTTTGTCTGTCGCCGCATCCGGCAAGCAGGATTCCCAACCCCAGCAGCAGACCCGCCATCCATCGTCTTCCTGTTCTGCATTTCTTCATATCTGTAATGTCATCCTGTTCTGTCATACTTCCCGCCCGGAAATCGCTCTGTCATCCTCTCATTTTCCGGCAGGTTCTTTCTCTGTATGAAAATACGCAACAGAGCTCTCCAGTTCCCCGGAGATCTGTTTCATTTTATCACAGTTTGCGCCCACTGTCTGTATCTGTGTCAGAATTTCCTCAATGTTTGCATTCACCTGCTGGTTGTTGGCAGCATTTTCCTCACTGATAGCACTGAGGCTGCCGATATTGCCCAGAATATCCTCTTTCTGCTGTGACAGACGTCCGGTCTCTCCGGCGATCTTGCGAATCTCTTCCGCAGAATGTCTGATACTTTGCTCTAACTGCTGATACTGCTCTCTGGTTGCAATAATGTGATCCTGTTCCTCCCGGATGATATCCTTTACCACATCCGCCTGTTCCACAGTCTCACCGGATTTCTCCATAATGCCCTGGGCCAGATTTTTGATCTGCTCGGCACCGGCAGCGCTCTGCTCCGACAGCTTGCGGATCTCTTCCGCCACCACGGCAAAGCCTCTGCCCGCCTCTCCGGCTCTGGCGGCCTCGATGGAGGCATTCAGACTTAACAGATTGGTCTGTCCGGAAATGGAGAAGATCAGAGCTACCGCCTCATCGATCTTTTCGATATAATCGTTGGTCTCATGAATCTTCGCTGTAATGGTATTCACGGATTCCACAGAACGATTGCTGCCGGTCATGATCTTTTCCATGCCTTCCCCCGCCTTTTTGCTGTTGTCCTGTATTTCTTCCGAATCCTTCTGCAGCTGTCCGGCACTGACACTGATGTCATTGACCGCCTCTCCAATCTCATCCATACGGTCACTGATATTCTGCACATTTTCCGCCATTTCCTCCGCTGCGGAAGACAGCTGCTCCATTGCCTGACTGATCTGTCCAGCCTGTTCTGTGGTGGCATCGCTTCCCTCTGCCACCTGCCGTACACTGTTTAGAAGTTCTCCGGATACCTCCTGTACACCGCCGATGACCTGTGCCAGATTCCGCTGCATCTGTGAGGTATTCTGTAACAGATTACGGATCTCCCGGACAATACTGTCGGATTCTTTTCTGGCACTCAGATCACCTTCCGCCAGGGCATCCACCCTGCTGCCGGTCTCTTTCATCTTGCCCGACAGTGCTCTGCTCAGGAAAAAGCAGATAACACCAAACAGGATCACCATGCCCACTGCGCAGACCAGGAATACAACCTCGATCTCCCACAGGGCATCGGTGATCTCATTTTTCCGTTCCGCCGCAAAAGCCACTGCAGTGATCTGTCCGTTATTCATGATCGGGATATAATAACCATAATAAGTATTTCCCTCAATCACTACATTTTTATCATAATATCCCTCCGTCCCACCGGCGGACACAAGATCCTGATCCATGGGGATTTCACGGATACGATAGTCATTTTCATTTTTAATGGATGTGGTAGCCGGAATGCCGTCTGCAAGAATGGCCATCTCCAGGTCTTCTTCCTTCAGGCTGTCCAGGTACTCATAATAACCGCTGGCATTCATTGCCGTGATCTCATTTTCCTTACAGTATTTTGCCAGATTATCCGCAGTTACATGCAGTGTGGTCTGCACACTGCCTTCCAGATTCGTTCTGGTCAGACGTAAAGATGTGGTACTGAGGATCACTGTTGCCAAAACTACCGGTGCCAGTGCCAGCAGCATCAGCAACAGGAACAGGCTGCATCCTTGCTTTTTCAGAGTTTTCTGCTTTTTTATCTTCGTTTTTTTCATAACTTCTACCCCCTGATATCCGGTGGATTCCTTTTACTAGCGGAAAAAGAGTGTGACTGCACACCAGCCACGCTCTTTCCGCTCCTCCCTATTTTTCAGCTGCTTTTATTTGTTCTGCAGCATTTTCTTTTTTCTTGCGATGACCACACTCTGTACTACCAGGAACAGACACAGCATAGCTGCAATGGTGATACCGGTCCACCATGCCTGATCCAGACCCGCACTGGATACGATATTCTGGATGGTGCTCAGGGACAATACACCGAAGAAGGTTCCGATGATATTGCCGACACCACCAGTCAGCATCGTACCGCCGATGATGGAGGATGCAATGGCGTTCATCTCCATGCCGCTGGCATGAGAAGCAGATCCGCTTCCTACATGCAGGAAGTACACATAACCGCCGATACCTGCCAACAGTCCGCAGAGCAGATGGGACATGAATTTGGTCCTCTTGACATTGATACCTAACATCAGAGCACTCTGGTTGTTGCCGCCCACAGCATAGAAGCTACGTCCCATCTTCGTCCAGCGAAGCATGATAAACATCAGGATCACTACCAGCAGTGCCACGATAACGCCGATCTCCACATACGCATTTACATAAGCACCGAGCTTATTCACAGAACCCATTCCGGGAACGACCACACGGGTCTCTTTCAGAGCTGTGAACTTCTCATTTGCCACGTTAAACGGCTTGGTATTTACGATCGTCGTCATACCTCTGGCGAAGAACATACCAGCCAGTGTCACGATGAAGGGCTGGATGTCCAAATACGCTACCAGGAATCCCTGTACAATACCGAAAGCAAGGCCAATGGCTACTGCCAGTAACATGGATACAAATACATTACCGCCGCCAAAGTCCAGATATACCGCGCAGCTCATGCTGACCAGTGCTACCACACCGCCAACGGAGATATCGATTCCACCGGTGATCATGACTAAACTCATGCCGCAGGACAGAATGATCAGTGCTGCGTTAGCGTTCAGAATGTTGAAAAATGTCTGAGGTTTTAAGAAGCCTTTTCCCTGGAACACGATGGCTCCGATATACATTACGAAGAATACTACGATCGTGATGGTCAGCAGCAGATTGGTATCTGTCATATTTTTTAACTTCTTACCCATTTTAGCCAACCTCCTTTACGGTCTTGCCCTGCTTCAGCTTTTTGCCGAGAGCGGACAGCCATTCTCTTACCTTGGGAGTACTGAGTACTACTAACAGGATGACGACCACTGCTTTGTAAGCGGGAAGTGCATCGGACTGTACATCAAATTTGTATAAAGTGGTGGTCAGGAACTGAATCACGTATGCACCCAGAATGGAAGCTGCCATGTTGAACTTACCACCGCTTAAAGAGTTGCCTCCCAGAGCTACTGCCAGGATGGCATCCATCTCGATATCCTTTGCAATAACGGAGTAGTTGATGGAGGACAGACGGCTTACTTTGATCAGTGCTGCTACCGCTACACACAGTCCCAGGATCACAAAGGTCAGGAACTTGATAAATGTGGGATTCAGTCCGTTTAACTTGGAGGAATTCTCATTGATACCAACAGACTGGGTGTAAAGTCCCAGTGTTGTGAACTTCAATACCAGGAAGATCACCAGTACACAGACCGCTGCAATGAAGAACGGTGTGGGAATGGGAATTCCAGGAATAAATCCACCGAAATAGCTGAAGGTCGGATCACTTACAATAGGAAGCTCGTTGTTGTTGATCCATGCTGCAATGGAACGTCCTGCCGTATAGAGGATCAGGGTCGCTACCATGGGCTGGATCTTGAAATATGCTACCAGGGCACCGTTAAAGGCACCGAAGAGCATGGCTACCACACAGGCTACCAGAAATGCTACGATAATGGGGGCCTGCAGGGTATCGGGTCTGGAATTCGTACCACACAGTACTCGTAAGATCACGCTGCCTGCGATGGCAATGGCAGCGCCCACGCTGATATCCTGTCCGCCGGAAGCTGCAGTGACCAGTGTCATGCCAATGGCTAAAATAGCCAGTTCGGAACCGTAGTCCAGGATCGTCATCAGGTAACCGGACAATACCGGATCTCCTGCGCTGTTATATCCCAGTGTGATCTTGAAGAAACTGGGGTCTGCGATCAGATTGAATACTGCCAGGATTATCAGGGCTGCAATGGGAATGAAAATCTGCTGCCGGAACAATCCGCTCAGGAAATTTTTATTACCTTTTTCTACTTTCTTTTCATTACTCATGCTTACTTTCACCTCCGGCAATCGTACTCATAATCTTGGTCTGGGTCAGATCTTCTCCGGACAATTCTCCTACCACCTTGCGGTCTCTCATGACTACCAGTCGGGAGCAGGTACGGAGCATCTCGTCGGTCTCGGAAGAGATGAAGGTCACGCTCATGCCTTCACTTGCCAGCTTCAGTACCAGCTTCTGGATATCCACCTTGGTACCGACATCGATACCTCTGGTGGGCTCATCCAGAATCAGATATTCCGGATGGGTCAGAAGCCATCTGGCTAAGATTACCTTCTGCTGATTACCGCCGGACAGCGACTTGATGGGTGTCTCGGCCGATGCCGTCTTGATATCCAGCAGTTTGATGTATTCGTCTGCAAATTTATTAGCTTCCGCCTTGGAAATAGGGTGGAAGAATCCACGAAGTACCTGTAATGCCAGGATAATATTCTCTCTTACGGACAAGTCACCTACGATACCGTCACGCTTACGATCCTCCGGCAGATAGCCGATTCCACAACGCATAGCATCCAGAGGCTTATTGATCTTGACCTGCTTGCCGTTCTTTTTCACCGTACCGCCGATGACACGATCAGCACCGAAAATAGCGCGGACGCACTCGCTTCGGCCAGATCCCAGCAGTCCCGTAAATCCATTGACCTCGCCCTTCTTAATATAGAAGTCAAAGGGCTTGATTCCGGCATCGCTGCACAGATCTTTGGTCTCAAATAAGGGGGCTCCGTTCTCCGTCTTCTGTTCCGTGGGCTGCTCGCCTTTGATATCGGACAGGTCATCCAGTTCCTTACCCAACATTTTGGATACCAGTTGTACTCTGGGCAGATCCTTGATGGCATATTCACCTACCAGACTGCCGTCACGCATAACAGTGATCTTGTCACACACTTCATATACCTGATCCAGGAAATGGGTTACGAAGATGATACCCACGCCTCTGGCCTTCAGATCGCGCATCAGGCCGAAGAGCTTTGTCACTTCCTGCTCATCCAGAGAGGAGGTCGGCTCATCCAGGATCAGTACTTTACAATCCATATCTACAGCTCTGGCAATGGCTACCATCTGCTGTACGGCGATGGAACAGCTTGCCAGCTGCTGGGACGCTTTCGCGGGGATATCCAGATTCTGTAAGATCTTGTCTGCGTCCTCATTCATTTTTTTCCAGTTCTGATAGATCTTATTGGAACGTCCTATGTACATGTTCTCCGCCACGGACAGATTCGGGCAGAGTGTAATCTCCTGATATACCGTACTGATGCCCAGCTTCTGTGCCTCCTGCGGAGAGTGAATGGATACGGCTTTGTCATTGCCGTCGATGAAGATCTGACCTTCATCTTTGCTGTAGACACCTGTCAGTACCTTGATCAGGGTTGACTTTCCGGCACCGTTCTCTCCCATCAGCGCATGGATCTCACCTTTGTTCAGATGGAAGTCCACACCTTTCAGAGCACGTACACCGGGAAAGCTTTTGTGAATATTTTTCATTTCCAATACTGTGTTATTGTCCAAAAGTTTCACCCCTTAATCTGTAACTATTCAGAGCCATGTAAATATCATGAAATGTTCTTCGAATGCTGGCATTCGTAAGAATATTTTATGATATTTATAGGGCGAAGTAACCACATTCGCAAAAAGTGGGCTCTGAAAGAGCCTTTTGCGAATGGGATTCTGAATAGTTACTCTTTTGATAAAAGAAGCGCGGAGCTAGCATGCGCCGCGCTTCTGGTCGTTTACGTCAGATTAGATACCGTAGTTGTCTACATCTTCCTGAGTAATGGTGGTTGCATCGAAGCCTTTCTCATCCATGATGATGGTCTTCTCGGAGATGGTCTCGCCGTTCTCCAGCTTCTTGATGATGTCATCGATGTAGGAAGCCTGGAAAGGATTGCACTGTCCATCGTAGTTCCAGTTGCCTGCCTTCA
>ERZ1026870.1203-NODE-1203-length-11844-cov-5.374162_pt1 | contig 11844 bp, 10 predicted proteins | sample MGYA00380165_ERZ1026870 | MGnify/ENA primary metagenome ERZ1026870 (study PRJEB33269, sample SAMEA4719801) | human gut metagenome | biome: human-associated habitat; feature: organic feature; material: feces | place: Cameroon | collected 2013-10 ...
GAGGTACAGAAAAAATGAAGAAGATCCAGAAGAATTATGAGCTGAACGCAGGCGAGAGCTTCCGTCTTGACAAGAACAGTCTCCACGGCGTCACGGCGCAGGGGCGCTTCAAGATGAGCCTGCTGCTGGTGCTCGAGTAAAAACATCTGTAGAACGCAGAAGACCGACGGCTTTCCGGGATGGAGGGCGGTCGGTCTTTTTGTTCAAAACAGGAAAATACTGGAACGAAAAAGGGCGCAATATCCCTTATAAATGGCGTTTCAAAAGCAGAAATTTGGCTCAACGTCCAAAATTAAGGTTTGGATGCTTGACAAAGCGGAGATAGGATAGTACACTCAAAAAGAAAATTGATGCATAGCATCCTCAAGGTGAAAAAGATTCACAGAAGAACGGGCGTCTCCGAACTGAAAACGGAAGGAGGCTAGGGACATGACGCTGTTTTCTTACGAGATTTTCGATGCAGTCGCGCGTCAGGGCAGCTTTAACAAAGCGGCCCAGCAGCTGCATCTGACCCCCTCTGCCATCAGCCATGCCATCGCGGTGATGGAGGCTGAGCTTGGCTTTACCTTATTCAACCGCGGCAAAAACGGCGTGACCATGACCAGCTACGGCGCTTCGCTCTACCCGTCCATCCGGGCGGTGCTCAACAGCGACGAGGCCCTGCAGCAGAGCATCGCCCGCCTCAACGGCCTGGAAAAGGGCAAGGTGAAGCTGGGTGCATTCAACTCGGTCTGCGCCGGCCTGCTGCCCCAGATCCTCAAGAGCTTCATGGCAAGCTACCCCCAGATCGAAGTCGAGGTCTATCAGGGTACTTACGACGACGTGAAGGAGTGGCTGCGCACCGGTCAGGTGGACCTGGCCTTCCTGTCCGCCAGCTGCCGCGAAGAGTTCAACCTGACCGAGCTGTTCCGTGAGCCGCTGCTCTGCATCGTACCGCAGGACTGGCCCGAACCGCCAAACGGCATTATGACGCCGGAGCTGATGAACGGCCAGAGCTTTGTCGTCCAGTGCGACGCCACCGACGCCGAGATGCGCCAGTTCCTCAAGAAATACTCCATCTCCACCGAGCGCCGCTGCCACGTCATCGACGACCAGTCCAACATCGCCATGGTGGAGGCGGGCCTCGGCATCTCCATCATGCCCCGGATGCTGCTGCGCAGCTGCACGGCGGCGGTCAAGATCTACCCCATCGAGCCGGAAGAGTACCGGGTGGTGGGTCTGGCCGTCCAGCGCCCCACGGCGATGGCTCCGGCGGTCGAGCAGATGTTCCACCACATCGTGGACTTCTGCCGCCAGATGGACCCGCAGCTTCTCTGAGAATACGAAAATGACCGGGCCGCATCGCTGCGGCCCGGTTTTTACATCCCCGATCGGCAGAGTTGATGATTGAATCCGCCGGAAAAATACGGTATACTATAGCAAATCACCTATACGATAGAAATGTCAGAGGTTTATGAAAGCAGCAAGGGGGAAAGACCATGAAACGACGTGATTTCTGTAAAGCGCTGGTTTGCGGTGCAGCTCTTGCGCCCGGGCTGGCACTGCCCCGGGCTGAGGCGGCGGCAAAAAGCCAGACGGTGGGCCGGGCAGTCCCGGCAGGCAATTATACAATGTCCTTCCGCAGCGAGCTGAGCCAGATGGACATCGAGCACGAATATTACTACAGCGACAGTTTTTTTGCGCACAGCTCCATCCAGTACGACCACCAGCTGGCGCTGGCGACGCTGGGTATGGTGACGGCTGCTTTCAATACATGGGCCAGCGATGCGAAATACTGGGCCAACGGGAACGTGGGCCGCGAGAACAGCCTCGACGCAGCCTATACCAAGCTGGGCTTCGGCGACGTGAAATACCGCTATTATGATGTCGATGTGGGCAAAGCGGGCGACTTCGTGGGCTGGTCCACGGCCCGCAAGACCATCACCCTGAACGGGAAGCGCACCACCATCGTGGCGCTCATCCTGCGCGGCGGCGGCTACGGCGGTGAGTGGGTGAGCAATCTGCACACCGGCGCGGGCCACGCCCACAGCGGCTTCATCATCCCGGTGCATGAGGTGTTTGCCGATTTGAAGAACTATCTGGCGGCAGCTCAGCAAAAGGGAGAGCTGGGCGTCGTCAAGCTCTGGATGGGCGGCTACAGCCGCGGTGCGGTGGTGGCAAACCTTCTGGCCGCCCGAGTCAACAAGGAGCTGTCCGGACTGGAACGGGAAAATGTCTTCGTCTACACCTTTGCGACGCCGGTGGCCCTCGGCCCGCAGGACTACCCCGACTTGCAGCAGGACTACGACAACAACCACAACGCCGACGGCAGCCTGAAAGAGAGCTGGGGCGAGAGCAACATCTTCAACATCATCTCCAGCGGCGACATCGTGCCGCATCTTCTGCCCGAGGAGTGGGGCTTCCACCGGAACGGCAACGACCGCTTTCTCCCATCTACCCGGAACGAGGAAGAGCTGGAAGACCTGAACGAGATGGGCAAGAATGATTTCGGCCCGACGCCGCTGGACTTCAGCTGGCTGGCCACCGACAAAGAGACGGACGAAGTCATGCTCCGTATGGAGGAGTACTTCATCTCCCGCGAGAACTACCATGAGAAGTACGAAGCCGCCCTGATGGACATGATACAGTGCGCCTTCATCCGCTCGGAGAAGGAGGTCACGCAGAACAAAGTTCTGGACGATGGCGAGGTCATCCAGCGGCTGCGCACCCTCACTCATCTGAAGAATATGGATTACTGGAAGATCTCCCGTGCCGTCTGGGCGGCATCCACCATGAGCCGTGCCGTGCTCAAGCGGGTCGATGCGGAGAATATCCCCATCCGTGCGCAGCAGATCGTCGTGCCGATCCTGGCCGTGGGCCTCTGCTATGGCCTCGAGAGCGAGGCTGTGAGCCTCATTGCAAAGTACATCCTGATGTTCGTGTCGATGAGGAGCGCGCCCGACGACGCCATCCGGGCGGCGTTCTGCCACCACTGCGAGAATTACATTGCTCTGATGGAATATTACCCCCCCTCAGAGCACTGCATGGAAGCCACCACCCGCACCTGAAAACCGAAAATTCGGAGACAGCAGACCGCTGCCGGAGTCGAAAGACCCCGGCGGCGGTTTTTTCATGCGTAAATTTTTTTGCGCTGGCACGCAATGACATCCTTCGTGTCCGGTAAACGGTATCCTGATAACGCAAAGGGCGGCATCCCCGCCGGGAGCGAGAATGAAGGAGGGCTGTTGTATGCGGAATCGACTGGAACGGAGGCGGCTGACACTGCGCGCCGCAGCACTGTGCATCGTGCTGGTGCTGCTGTGCGGCTGTCTGCTGCCCGCATTTGCCGAAGGGCCGGAGCGGACGGACAGCGTGCCGGACCAGACATGGGACGAAGAAATAGAGGACGAGCCTGCCTGGGACGAAGAAGAGGACATCCGGACAGACGAGCCGGTGCTTCTGCCCGCGGAAGGCGGCATCCCCGTCGTGGTGGACGGGCTGGATGACATCGGGCTGCCCGACGAGACGCCGACGCCGGACAGCGGGGCCGTCAAAGCGGACGAGCATTTTGAGAGGATCTATCTCTTCTGGCTCAGCGAGTCGGACGAGGCCGACGGCGGCCTGCCCTACGCGGAACAGACCGTGGGCAGCGGCGAAGAGCTTCTGATGCCCGAAGAGCCGGAGGTGGAGGGAAAGAGCTTCCGCTTCTGGTACAGCCGGGACGACGAAGGGACGGCGGTCCGCTTCATGCCGGATGAAGGACCGCTCTGGCCAGAAGCGGACAGCGAGTGCAGCCTCTACGCCTGTTTCATCGACGATGAGACCCAGCAGGAGGAGTCTGTTTCAGACGAGGAAGAAGACATCGCCGTTCTGCCGGAGTTGTCGGAAGAACGGCCCGTTGCCGAGGAGAAAACGCCTCCGGATGAGGCAGAACAGCCCGAAAAAGACAGATCCCCTGAGGAAGATACCGACTTGGCTGACGACAGCGTAGACGAGGACAAAAACACCCTGCCTGCGGACGAACTTGATGAGGATGCACCGGGCTGGGGGGATCGGACTCAGGAGGAATCGGCGGCGGTCTTCCTGCTCAAGACCCCCACCAGCCTGCCCGGCAGCAATGACCCCAGCCAGTGGGCGCCGGACAACAGCGAGTGCAAGTGGGTCGGTAAGGTGAAGACCTACGGCGCGGCATGGGAAGATAACGGCAAGAACATCCTGACAGATGTGTCAGACTATGTTGTATCGTGGCCGGGCGGCGCGACTGGCGACGCATGGTCGCTGAAACCGGGCGATGATTACTGGGGCCAGGTCGTCGATGAGATATGGGACGAGTATAAGGACACCATCGAGAAGCAGACCGGTATCACGGGGCTGACGCAGGACGATCTGGAGAGCATCGTGGTGACGCCGTACAAGATCTCGCGCAGCAACGGGACAAAACCGGATAAGCACATCGACTGCATCATCAGCGTCAAGAGCAGGAAAAACTTCACGGCCCGGTTCAACGTCCGCGCCCCGGGCGAGGACGACTACAGCATCCGGGAAAGCCGCGAGTACCAGGGCGGCGAGCGGGTGGAAGAGACGACGGCGGACATCGAAAAAGAGCTCGACATCGGCGGTGCGCGCTACGTCTTTGACGGCTGGTACAAAGAGCTCCCCGGTTCGGTGACGGATGAGCCGGACCCGAAGGAAAAGGTATCGCAGGACGAGTGGGAAGAGGGCTATGAGCCCACCGACAAAGAGCTGGAAAACGGCGTCGTCAACTTCTATGCCCACTACGTTCTGGCCGATATAGACCCGGACACCGGCGTGGAGACAGACTTCTTCGGGCTGCCGCTGATGCTGTGTGCCGGTGCGGCCGTTCTGGGCTGCAAAAACAGAAAGAAGGAGGAAGATGAGTGAAGGAACCAAACGAGGCGCTTGCCCCGGAGGCCCCGCCCGGGACGCCGGAAAAAAGCCCCCTGCTGCGGGAAGTGCGCAGTCTGGCGGTGCGGCTGGCGGTGTTCGCCGCCCTGCTCTGGGTGCTTCTGACGCAGGTGTATCTGGTGACGCAGGCGTCCGGCAGCGAGATGTTCCCCGCCGTGAAGGACGGCGACCTCGTGCTGGGCATCCGGCTGGAAAAAGACTATGCCAAGAATGATGTCGTGGTATATGAGCGCTCGGGAAGGCTGCGGGTGGGCCGCGTGCTGGCCCGGGGCGGGGACATCGTGACCCTGAGCGAGAGCGGCGTTGTGGAGGTCAACGGCTCGGCACAGGGCGGCGGCATCCTCTACCCCACCTACCCCAAATCTCTGCTCAGCTACCCCTACGCTGTGCCGGAGGACAGCGTCTTCATTCTGGGCGACTGCCGCACACAGGCCGAGGACAGCCGTGACTTCGGCCCGGTGCAGTGCAGTGCGGTCAAGGCAAAAGTCATCACCCTCATCCGGCGGCGGGGGCTCTGAGCCGCCAAAAACCATACAAGACAAGATAGGAGGAACTCTAGGATGAAACAGAACAAGGTAGAAAAGCTTCTCGCAGGTGTGCTTTCCATCTCTCTGGCCATGGGCGTCGGCGTCATGCCCGCCTTTGCGGCCAGCGGCGAGACGTATGCGGACATGGACAGCGTGGTCATCAAGAAAAACTACGAGCTGGCCAACACGGGTACGATCTCCCCGGAAGAGACCTTTACGTTTACGATCGACCCGGGTACCGTGACCGACGCATCGGATGGCATTGAAGCTGGAGATTATATGCCGTCTGTCGGCGACGTGACCTATCAGCAGGGCGAAGCAGGCAGCGCGAACAAGACCAGGCAGATCGAAATTCAGCTGCCCAAGTACGACAGCGTGGGTGTCTACACCTACATCATCCATGAGGTGGCGGGCAACAGCGCAGGCGTGACCTACTACGGCGACGCCATCCTGCTGCGGGTGACGGTCATCGAGCAGGATGGCAAGCTCCGAATTGCCGCTGTCCACACCGAGGACCCGGAGTCCACCGGCGAGGGCAAGAAGGACGACTTCGACAACCTCTACTCTGCCGGTGAGCTGGAAGTCCACAAGGACGTCGAGGGCATCATGGGCAATAAGGAGAAATACTTCAAGTTCACGGTGCAGCTGACCGGCGAGGAGGGCAAGACCTATCAGGACAGCTACGCCATCACCGGCGGCAGCTATGACGCGAACCCCGACTCGATCGAGATCAGGCCCGGCGAGACGACGGAAGCGACCTTCTATCTGAAAGACGACGATACCATCCACATCGAAAACCTGCCCTACGGTGTCGAGTACAAGGTGTCTGAGACGCCGGTCGCAGACTATGTGACGACGGAGACTGGCACCGAGGGCGAAGTGGATGCGGCGGTCGAGCAGGCGAACTTCACCAACACCAAGGGTGGCACCGTGGATGCCGGTGTGGTACTGGACAGCGCACCCTATCTCTTCACCCTGACGGGTGCTGCGGGCGTCGGGCTGCTGCTGACCCTGCGCCGCCGCCATCAGAAGTAAGCGCGGAGGAAATAAGGCAAGGGAGGTGAGGAACATCCGGTGGCAGAAGATGGCCCTGCGGGCGGCGAACGGCCTGCTGGACGGGGTGACGGCCCTGCTGGTGCTGCTGGCGGTGGTCTGGTCGGGCTATGCGCTGTGGGACAACAGCCGGGTGTACGCCGCTGCCGACAATGTGCAGGCCGGGCTGTTGGCCTTCAAGCCCCAGCCGCAGGAGGACAACAGCCTCTCCTTCGGCCAGCTGCGGGACATCAACCCCGATGTCTGCGGGTGGCTGACGCTGGACGGCACGGCCATCGACTACCCGGTGGTGCAGGGCGAGAGCAATTTCACCTATCTGAACACCGACGTCTACGGCAGCTTTGCGCTGGCGGGCAGCATCTTTCTGGATGTTGACTGCGACGCGGACTTCAGCGGGCGATATTCCCTGCTCTACGGCCACCATATGGAGAACGGGCGGATGTTCGGCGACCTCGACAAATACAAGGACGGAGCATTCTTCCGCCAGAACACCACCGGCACCCTGACGCTGCCCGGCGGGAGCTATCGGCTGGAAGTGCTGGCCTGCCTTGTGGTGCCTGCGTCGGAACAGGCCATCTTTGCCCCGGGCAAGTGGCGCTCGGACGCAGGCGGGCTGCTCCCCTTTGTGGAGGAGAATGCCCTTCAGATGGATGCACAGGCCCTCCGTGCGCTGGAAGAGGAGCCGGAAGGAGCGCAGTTTCTGGCGATGGCTACCTGCTCGGGGGAGTACACCGACGCGCGGACGGTGGTGCTGGCCCGGATGGAACCAATGTCAGACCTGCAAAACGGAAAGGAGGAGAGCTTATCATGAGAAGGCTCCCGAAAATGGCAGCGGCCCTGCTGGCAGCAGCGCTTGCGGTAAGCGCTGCCCTGCCCGCTCTGGCCGCAGACCAGCGGGCGGAGCTGGAACTGGAGGCGTCCGTCCGCTGCACCGGAGAGGCAGCTGACGAGACGCTGACGGTGCGGCTGACCGCGTTGGACGGCGCGCCGATGCCGGAAGGCTGTGACGACGAGGCTGAGCTGGATTTTCCGGCCCGGGACTGCCGCGACGCCGACGACAAGACCTTGACGAAGACTTTTGATACCATCGTCTACACCGCGCCCGGCATATACGAGTATACGGTCACTCAGGACGCGGGCGGACGGAAACGGGCCGACTACGACGACACCGTCTTTTCCCTGAAAGTCATGGTGGCGTGGGACACCGACGGTGAGTTGAAAGGACACGTGTCCGTCCGGCGGGACGGGGACGACGGGGCAAAGACGGAACTGCTCTTCAAGAACAGCTACCGCAGCACCGACCCTCTTCCCCCGCCGGTGACGCCGCCCTATGTGCCGGATAAGCCGACGCCGACCCCGAAGCCGGTGGAGCAGCCGGGCGAGATCACGGTCATCCGTTCGCCGACACCCTCGGCAGAGATGCCGGATGAAGTCATCCCGGCTGCGGAGCCGGAACCGGTGGGGACCCTCATCCAGACCGGCCAGCTGCTCTGGCCCGTGCCGGTGCTGGCAGGCGGGGGCATCGCCCTCGTGGCGGCTGGCCTCTGGCTGAGCCGGAAGCGCAGACACGATGCGTAGGCTGGTGCCGGAGCGGCTCTGCCTGATGCTGGGCAGTGCCTTGGTGCTGGCAGCGGTCTGTCTCTATGTCTACGACCGGCTCGAGGATGCAAGGGCAGGCGCTCAGGCCGCTTCGGCGGTGAGCCAGCTGCGCCAGAGCCAGAGCATCGCGGCAGTGTCGGAGACAGAACAGCCCGCAGACAGCGCAGAAAGCCTGCCCACGGAAGATGCAGAGTCCGGGCCGGAACCGGTTTCGGAAACCCCGGCGTCAAGCATCGAGCGGGAGTATCTGGGGGTGCTGACCATCCCCGCTCTGGGCTTGGAGCTGCCGGTGCAGACCGAGTGGAGCAAAGCGAACCTCAAGGTCTCGCCCTGCCGTCAATGCGGCAGTATGGCGGGCGGAGACCTTGTCATCGCGGCCCACAATTACAAATCGCACTTCGGGCGGCTGAGCAGCCTTTCGGAAGGCGACGAGGTGCGTTTCACTTCACAGGACGGCGCTGAGGCAGTGTACACTGTGGAGCGGACTGCGCAGGTCTCGCCCGAAGAACCCGAAGCCCTGCGGGAGGGCGGCTGTCCTCTCGTGCTCTACACCTGCACCCCCGGCGGAAAAGCGAGAGTGGTGGTGTACTGCCGGAGAGAAAATGCGGCATGAAAAAACAGGAGCGGAAAGCCTGCGGCTTTCCGCTCCTGTTTTTGGTCGTTGTTTAGTCTACACAGAAATAGAAATTCTCGGGAACGGGGAAAGACTCTTCGGCGGAGCTGACGCTTACGCGGTAGAGGTAACCTTTACGGAGGTGATAGATCGCAGAAGTGTCGGTATATTCAACATCGGTCCCGAAGGGGTCGTAATCGTCCTCAATGTCAATGAGGGTATTGGGGTCCTGACCGGCTTCCACTACGGCTTTTACATCTGCAATGGTCTTGCCCTTATAAAGGTCCATGCCATAACTCCAGGAAGGAGTGGTGACGACGGTGCCTTCGGGAACATGGAATACAAAGTAACTCTCGTTCGTGCGGGCTGTGTCGCCGTAAGGAACGCTTACAGTGATCTGTTCCACACTGTTCAGCGGCTGAGAGAGGGTATAGGTGCCATCGGTGATCCAATCAGAAGTAAAGGCACCATAAAGAGACCACATATCCTTTGATACACCGATGACCTCATCCTTTTCTACAGTATAAGCCCGGATAGAGGTGGAGCCGACCTGATATTCGACGGTCACAGCCAGATCTTTCTTTTTCTGTGCGCCATCGACAGTGGTAACCGTGGAACGCTTTTCTTCATACTTTACGGGAGCTGCTGCGGCACTGGCACTTAAAGTGACCGCGCTCAGAATCAGTGAGGCAGCTGCCAGAACTGCGAATCTTTTCAGAAAATGCGGACAGGGCTTCATATTCTTTCCTCCTGTATTACATGATGCAATAAATTGAATCCAACTCGATTATAGGCGTCGAAGAAAAAAACATCAAGAGAGAAAGACGATTTTGGAAGAAAAGACAAAATGTCGGCAGCTTTATTGTGCAGCTGCATCTTCGGTATCGGTCATGATGAACCAGAACACGGTGCCTTTGCCCACAGTGCTGTGGACGCCGAAGCGGAAACCGTGCTGCTGGAAGATGGCTTTGGTGATGGAGAGGCCGAGGCCGGTCCCCTGCTTGCCCGCGTCGGAGCGGGAGCGGTAGTAGCGGTCGAAGATATAGGGCAGGTCCTCGGCAGAGATGCCGGGGCCGTGGTCTTCTACCTCCACCCGGACGCCCTCGGGGCAGCGCAGCGCCCGCAGCACGAAGATGCCGTCTTCGCCGATGTGGTGCATGGCGTTGCCCAAAAGGTTATGCAGAGCGCGCTGCATCATGTCGGGGTCGGCGCAGACCGGAAGCTCTTCGTCGGGGATCTCCAGCTTGAGCTGCCAGCCGTTCTGGGCGCAGACGGCGTCGTAACGCTCGCTCACCTCGTCGCAGAGCTGGCCCATGTCGAAGTGGACCTTCTCGCACTTGAGTGCGCCGCTTGTGACCTTGCTCAGCTCCATGACGCTGGAAACAAGGGCCGTCAGGCGGTCGGTCTCGTCCACGATGATGTTCATCTGCTCGTCGCGGTGCTTCTTGTCGTCGCCGGTCAGATCGCGCACCGTCTCGGCATAGCCCTTGATGAGGGTGAGCGGGGTGCGCAGGTCGTGGGAGACGTTGGCCAGCAGGTCACGCTGCATCTGGGAGGCGTGCTGGACTTCTTTTGCCATGTGGTTGAACTCCTGGGCCAGGTCGCCCAGCTCGTCGTTCCGCACCGAGTCCACATGGACGGCGTAGTTGCCCTGTGCCACCTGCCGCGCAGCCCCGGAGAGAGCCCGCAGAGGCTTTGTGAACCATTCACTGAACAGCCATGCTGCCGACATCGAGAACGCGAAAATGAGGGCCGCAGCCAGCGGCAGGACGGTGCTGAGCACCTTGCCGGCCTCGGCCACATGCATCAGGCTGGTAGTCACCAGCACAGTGTAATTTCCGTCGGAGGTCATCCGGCCCACCATCAGCTGGACGGAGCCGGAGGGCGTGGGCGGGTTGATCTTCCGCACCACTGTGCCGCCGCTTTCCCGGCAGAGCTGCCGCATGGCGCGGGCCGTGGTGTAGGCGGTCTGTTCATCGGCAGTGTCGGTGGGGCGGGTGCGGTGAAGGTTGCAGTAGGACAGGTTATCCACCTTGAAGATCTGCCGCAGGGTGGTGTCGGAGATGTCGATGCAGAAGCTGCTCATCCCGCCCAGCTCGAAGATGTCGTCCCGCAGCGCGTTGAAGAAGGTGTTGTTGACGTACAGTCGGCTGCCGAAGGCCCAGTAGGAGAGGGTCTCGCCCTTCCCGATGGCCTCGTCCATCCGGGCCACGATGGCCTCGGCCTGCTCGGTGAGCTGCTTCTGGATATGGGTGGTGTAGAGGGGTTCCAGCAGCTGGGTGCTCAGAAACCAGAACAGCCCCACCAGCAAAAGGCAGATGAAGCACAGAAAGCCCATGAGCTGGCCCCGGATGCCGATGGTGCGCCGTGTTTTGCTCGTTTGCCGCATGAAGAGCAGAGCCTCCGCTTAACGCGCCGCGTCGGGGTCGAACTTGTAGCCGATGCCCCAGACAGTGGCGATGTAGCCGCGGCACTTGCCCAGGTGGCCGCGCAGCATCTTGACGTGGGTGTCCACGGTGCGGTCCTCGCCGAAGTAGTCGTAGTTCCACACCTTCTGCAGGATCTTCTCGCGGCTGAGGGCGATGCCCTTGTTGGAGGCCAGGAAGACCAGCAGGTCGAACTCCTTGGGCGTGAGGCTCACTTCCTCGCCCGACACCTTGACGGTGTGGCTGGCCGTGTCGATGGACAGCTCCCCGAAGGTCATGGTGCTGTCGGAAGCCTCGGTGCGGGGCATGGTGCGGTTGAGCACGGCCTTGACACGGGCCACCAGCTCCCGGGGGGAGAAGGGCTTGACCACATAGTCGTCAGCGCCGCCCTCGAGGCCGGCCAGCTTGTCGTACTCCTCGCCGCGGGCCGTCAGGATGATGACGGGGGTGTTGATGCGGCGGGTGCGCATCTCCCGCAGGCAGGTCATGCCGTCCATGAAGGGCATCATCAGATCGAGGATGACCAGATCGTAGCCGCCGCCGGTGAGCAGCGACAGGGCGGCAGAGCCGTCCCCTGCCTCCTCGCAGGTGTAGCCCGAATACTGTAAATTCTCCCGGATGAGCTCCCGGATGCGGGGCTCGTCGTCAACGATAAGAATTTTTGCCATAAGGCATTCCTCCTAAAAGCTTCTATCTCCCAAGCGCCGGAGGCTGCTCAGAG
>ERZ1026870.1204-NODE-1204-length-11842-cov-4.163400_pt1 | contig 11842 bp, 14 predicted proteins | sample MGYA00380165_ERZ1026870 | MGnify/ENA primary metagenome ERZ1026870 (study PRJEB33269, sample SAMEA4719801) | human gut metagenome | biome: human-associated habitat; feature: organic feature; material: feces | place: Cameroon | collected 2013-10 ...
CTCTGGTCTCGTGGGCTCGGAGATGTGTATAAGAGACAGCGCAGTAGGTGGTGAGGAACGCGACGAACACCTCCGGCGAGCCCATGATCCAGGTGCAGTAGTACATCATCGCGCCGCCGCGCACGCAGACGGCGAGGATGTTGAGGATGGTGAGCACGCCAACGATGCGCCACTGGTCGTTGTGCCAGATGTCGCGCAGGTCTTCCCGCATGGAGGTGGTGCTCGGCGGCACCTGGATGCGCTCTTTGGTGGTGAAGAAGCAGAACGCCAGCATCAGGAACGCGACCACCGACAGCACGGCGATCCCGCCCTGGAAGCCGAACGCCTTATCGTCGCCGCCAATCAGGTTCACCAGCGGCATCATCAGCACCGTGGAGAGCATGCCGCCCGCGGTCGCCAGCACAAAGCGCCAGGACTGAAGGGAGATACGCTGCGTCGGGTCGTTGGTGATCACGCCGCCGAGCGCGCAGTAGGGGATATTGACCACGGTATAAAGCAGGGTCAGCAGGGTGTAGGTAACGGCGGCGTAAACCATTTTACCGTTGAGGCTGAGGTCCGGCGTGGTGTAGGCCAGCACGCAGACGATCCCGAACGGGATGGCACCAAACAAAATCCACGGACGGAACTTGCCCCAGCGGCTGCGGGTGCGGTCGGCAATCAGGCCCATGCACGGGTCGGAGATCGCATCCAGCGCGCGCGCCAGCAGGAACATGGTCCCGACAAACCCGGCGGGAATGCCGAAAATATCGGTGTAGAAAAACATCATGTACAACATGACGTTATCAAAAATGATGTGGCTGGCGGCGTCTCCCATGCCATAGCCAATCTTCTCTTTTACTGACAATACTTCGCTCATCTTTTTTTATCCTTCACGCTGTAGGGGGCGCTGAGACCGGTTACAACGTTTTAAACCATTGTTTCAGGAGCGGGTATTGCGTTTTCTGATTAGCAGATTACGTTTCTTGTTTTTTGTGATCGCGGTAAATGTTGGGAGCACGAAAGGCTAACATGAGGATTTTCTTAGGAATTAACTGAAACAGGGGTGTACAGGTCAAAAGAGAGGTGAAAAAAGTGGTGTGGGGTATGTGGTAAATGTCTGAAAGTAGCTATAATGCGCCCCGCCTCCATGTAGCAATCGAGGCGCGGAAGATCGTCATCTCCGGTGAGGTGGCTGGACTTCAAATCCAGTTGGGGACGCCAGCGTTCCCGGGCAGGTTCGACTCCTGTGATCTTCCGCCAAAATTCATATAATCTAATTTTTTCAACTATCCATTTTTAAAGCATATAATATTTTATAACTATCACTCAGGATAGTGTTATATGAATATATTCTTTGGCATAGAATCAAAATATACAATTATGACAGCAGCAGTTATTGTAGGCCCTGTCCTTGCAGTTCAAATACAAAAAACATCAGAGCAATTCAGAGAAAGAAAACAAAGCCGCTTATCAATTTTCAGAACTCTAATGTCTACCAGATCTCAAAGATTGCATAGAGAACATGTGCAAGCATTAAATATGATCGATCTAGAGTTTTATGGAAGAAAACTCCCAATAATAAGAAGCATATATCAAACCAAGAAAGAACAAACTGTTACTCATGCCTGGAAAAGTTATAACAGCCATCTAAATAAAACTAACGACTACCCAGGCATTAATATTTGGATATCCAAATCCAATGATCTTTTTACTGACTTGCTCTACGCTCTTTCTCAAGCAATTAATTACGATTTTGATAAAGTACAATTACAAAGAGACCGCTATAGGCAATTGCTCATGGCGATTTAGAAACAACACAAGCAAATATCTTAAAAGGGCTAGAGAAAGTTTTCTCTGGCGATATAGCCTTACCTATGTTCATAGCTAATGCCCCCATGAATAAATCAAATCAGAACGATGAGGTCATGCCTGATACTATAACTGATTTCAATACAGAAACACGCTGACATGTTCATGCTTTCGGTGAGATACCCTTAGCTCGTAACGCCTCTCTCGCCAGCTCCTTGAACCAGCTGGCGAGACTCACGCCTTCCTCAGCAGCCACAGCATCCAACTGCTCCTTCAATGCCGGATCAATACGCATCTTAAACTGGGGAGACTGCCCACCGCCTTTTGGTTTTTTTTCGCGCGATATGATTGATATGAGGCCACCTATCCATCTACTCTGATACTTATAGGAGGCCACCTAAACCTCCTGTATTTGCAACGCTCGATGTGCGGGAACACAGCCGGAGCGTCTAACCTCACCAACTATCAAGGAGTTGATTATGGCTGATTCGTATTCTACCCCAGACACCGACCAATCCGGAACCGAGCGTTCGTTAATTGTGGGATACCGCCCGAATGTTTTCGACAAATCCACACCGAAAATCATCCTTTCCGGCAAATGGCTGCGCGCAGCGGGCTTTGATACCGGACAGCAGGTCACGGTAAAGATCATGAAAGGGTGTATCGTTCTGGTGGCGTATAACGAGCAGGAACAAAGGATTCTGGACGATTACAAACGCACTAAAGCAAAGTTATGCTAGATCGAGAGCACGCTGGCGAGCCTGCAATTATCATAACCGTTCCCGTTGTTATCAAGTTGGCTGCTGCATGCAGCCAACATAAAAAACAATATGTAATGCCAGATTTCTTCCATAACATCCAAAAAGCAATCGAACCCAACATGTAATGCTAACTTACAAGTTCAATATTTGATGACATTCATCATTTCAATACCTGATGCTATGTTAACTTACGATGGCAAAGAGATCATAATTCAACGTTATAATTTCAAAAAATCTATCCAAGAAACTAATACATTGCAAAGAGCAATGTTAAGTCCCACTCCAATATTTTATTTGCTTTTCTATTTTGAAATGAAAGTCACAATTTAAATCCATAATGAAGAGTAGTTTCCTTCAGTCTATAAAAGGAGATTGAGATGGCTATACCTGTTTACTTATGGCTCGAGGATGATTCAGGCCGGAGGATTAATGGATCTGTCGATATTAAAGATCGCGAGGGTTCAATAGAAGTGCTTGAATTTATGCATTCTATAGAACAGCCTATAGATAAATTCTCCGGAAAAATCACTGCAAAACGTATTTATAGTACCTATGCATTCATGAAAGAGATTGATTCATCATCCTCTTATCTATACAAAGCCTTGTGCACTGGGCAAACACTAAAAAAGGCAGAATTCATATTTTACAGGATAAACTATAACGGTCTTGAAGAGGCTTACTTTAAGACAACTTTAGAAAACGCAAGAGTTGTTCAAATTGAACCTATCATGTTTGATATTAAACATCCGCAAAACGAACACTATACACACCATGAATATGTTGATATGACATACGAAAAAATCACATGGCACTACATTGATGGAAACATCATTCACTATGATACCTGGAAAGAACGCGCTTAAGGAGAAAGTATGTCCTGGGAATATGATGTAAAAGAGCATAAATTTTATCTGGATGGTGTCTACCAATTTGATGCAGATTACGCAGGAGCTAGTGGTTACAAAAACGATCCGTCACAAGAATGTGTAAAAAACAGCGGACCGCTGCCACGAGGTACCTACACTATTGGGTCCCCTCATAATTCAGCCCATACTGGGAAATATACTCTCAGCCTCACGCCCTACTCGACAAATGATATGTGTGGTAGAGACTCATTTAAAATACATGGTAAAAGCAGTTTGCACCCCGACGACTCTTCAGAGGGCTGCATCATTGCTCCCCTTAGTGCCAGAAGGAGTATCTGGAAAAGCAACGATACGGTATTGATTGTCAAATGAAGCATTTATTTTGTTTATTGCCATTACTCGTTGCAGTCAGTTCGCACGTCTCAGCAACGGAAATGACCGGCTTCGCGACCCGATATTACGATGAAGACGGCTCGCTGACGCAAATTTCAACAACAATGCCCCTTACTCCAATCATCACCATCGGTAAGAAAACCGTGCAAATGGAGGTTACTCATCTGGCAGACATCTCCAGCACACCAGTTAACAAAGACAGTTCCGCACGCTGGGTCTGCCTTCATGACGACGATGACACGAATTACTGGTTCATTTCTGATAACGAAATGGGTGCAGGATTGCTAACCGCGCTAGTTATAGCCAAAGATGGCATCCATCACGAGTGTGCTAAAACAACGGAACCTGTCAGAGTCTCAGTCGCTAATGTTCCATTATTAAATGCGACGCATGGCAATTTAGTCGCATTGTTCGGCGAGAAAGAAACCGCCAAAAAGAAAGCGATGCTTTTTTATCAGGAGACGCCAGTACAGAATGGATTCATCCAGAGTAATACGGTCTCTTATTACTTCGATGGCGATATAGTGCGAGGCGTAATCATCGGGCAAATTACCAGTAACTAGCTTGCAGACTCCCTCTCCAGAGGGAGAGGGCGTTAAGCCTGCCCACCCAACCGCATATGCAACAGCGGAAACGGATTCCCCTGCCCGTCCAGTTCCGAGCGTCCGACCTGCTCAAACCCCATATGGCGATAAAACGCGACGCCCTGCGGATTCTGCTCATTCACGTCCACCTCGTTCGCGCCAAACTCTGCGATGGCGTGTTGCAGCAGCAATTTCCCGACGCCCTTCCCGCGGCTCGCATCGTCAACAAACAGCATTTCAATGCGGTTTTCATCCACGCCTAAAAAGCCGTGAATAACGCCTGCGTCATCGCGAGCGATCACGACCTTAAGGTTAGGCAGATAGGCGTTGAGCAATAGCGGGCGCAGCGCCGCAATATCGCTTTCCTGTAAAAAGTGATGCGTGGCGCGAACGGAGGATTCCCAGATCGCGACCAGACGTTCGAAGTGTGAGGGGAGTGCAGTTTCTATATTCATGGGGGGATCATCATAGAACGCAGCGATTAAATCAAGTATCCAGAAGCATGGAGGCAATAAACTGAAGACCTTAAATGAAGTTATAAACTCTCGTACATCTGAAAGTCGAGAACATATCAGGGAAATGGCCCGGAAGTTGGTTCAGGAGACGGGTCAGCAGATAGAGCATGAAAAGCTAGAATCCCCAACAGACAGTGAGAATAAAGAAACCAGCTAATCCTTCATGGAAGTTGTTCGGTTTACCCGAACAACTGAGGAACGGTAAATATTGTAGCGCCCTGTCCCCCCTCACCCTAACCCTCTCCCTCAGGGAGAGGGAACTGACCGTGCGGTTTTTCATCCCCTACCCTAATCTCCATCACCGCATACACCCCGTCCTTCGGCACCACCACGGTGACGTTTTCCACCGGCACGCCCGCCGCGAGGTGGATATTCTGCAGCTGCTGTAACGACCTCGGGTGAATATCCTCCCAGCCGATACCCCTCAGAACAAAGTCAATCTGCGGGCTGTTGGTCAGCATGTTCGACACAATCACCGCGCCGCCGGGCTTTACCAGCCGCAGCGCGCGCTGGAGGAAAACCACCGCATCGGTATCGTTGAAGTATTCGAAAATCCCCAGCGCGTCGACCAGTTCGGCCTGATGCTCGCCCAGCTCCAGCAGTAAGTCCTCGTTACGCACCAGGGTATGGACCAGGTTGCGCCGGAGCAGGGTCAGCTGCTCGCCCACCACAATCCCCTCCTGCGCCGCCATGGTTTCCGCCCAGCTGAGCGCCACGGGGTCTTTGTCCACCAGCGTGAGATACACCTGCTGGCCGTCGAGCTTTGCCTCGCGCAGCGCCTCCAGTACCGGAATAGCGGCCCCGCTCGCCAGGCTTACCCAGTTGTTCTCGCTTTCATTATGAATGTACGTATCCACCAGCGCGGCCAGCACCCGGGCGCGAGAGCGCACGCCTACCGCATCGTTAGCATGGATAAACCACTGGCGGCTGTCGCTGTCCATTTTGGTTCCGTCGGGCAGGCGCTCTTCCAGCGGGTTTTGCACCACAAACAGCGCCAGCGCGGAGGGCACCAGCCGGGTTCGCCACGCGGTAAGCGCCGGACGGTTGCGAAAGGCCTGCTCGGAATAGCGATTCTGTGGGACAAGCACGGCCTGTCCCCCCTCGTCGTATTCAACGCGCGGGGGCCGGAGCGCAGGCTCGGCCTTCAGCGCCCGGTCGAGGGTGGCGATCTCACGGGCAGCATCGTCTTTCATTGGCCACTGGTCGCTGACGTCGGGAAATGACGCACTGAAAATCGTCATATTTTCCGGTGCATCGCCGCGAAAAGGCTGCCAGTTCATGTCGTCTTCCCTCCGTTGGGCTTTTAACGGAAGTCTATCCAGGCGAGCCAGTAATACCCTACGAAGAAAGCACGAAATCGGGGCATTAGCTCTGCGACGTGCGCCATGCCCCAGGCGTACAGCCGTACTCGGTCTGGAAGTGACGGATAAAGTGCGCGCAGTCGCTAAAGCCCATCCGCCGCGCAATGTCCGTGACGCTTTGCTGCGAGTTCTTCAGCAGCCAGCAGGCGTAGCGCAGCCTGGCACTGCGGATGAATTCCCGCGCCGTTTTACCAAACTCGGCGTGAAACAGCCGGTTAAGCTGACGCTCGCTGAGCGCCACTTCGCTGGCCAACCCGGCGGTGCTGAGCGGGCGCGTCAGATACTGCTCAATCATCATGACCGCACGGCGCAGGCGCGAGTCAGGGATCAGGGCAATGTTGGCAGGCCGGGGCGTGGCCGTCTCATGCGGCGTCAGGGAAAGGCGCTGGCAGGCGCTATGGGCGATCTCACTGCCGGCGTGGGCGCGGATAAGCTCTGTCGCAAGGGTGATGGTTGAGATCCCACCGGGGCAGGTCAGGACATCCCCCTCGTCAATAAAATCATAGCCCTGTTCGGCGTATACCTGCGGGAACGCCTGGCGGAATCGCTCAAGGTGGAAAGGGTGAATCGATGCGCGTCGCTCGTTCAACAACCCCTCCTGCGCCAGCACAAAGCTGCCGGTGCCGATGCCAATCAGCGGGACCTTCATATGGTGGGCATGGGCGAGGTAGTCTCTGTCCCCCGGATAACCCTGCGACAGGTACTCCAGCTCGCCGCCGATGGTCGCAATATAGTTAAACGTCTCCGGCGGCGCGTGCGGGGCATCGGGCCTGATGCTCACCCCGGAGCTGCTGGTAACAGGGTTATCAGGCTGCTCGCTGAGTAAACTGATTTTGAATGCTTTTTTCTTATGGGCTTTGGTTGCGTATCGCAACGCTTCCAGCAAGCCGGACAAGGCTAGCAGTGAATACCGGGGCCACAGCAGTAACCCAATATGCAGCTGCGTTTCCGACGCAGATATACCTCCACCGGAAGAGTCAAAGAGAGTTTTCATTTTCTTGCCAAATTTGAATAAGAACAACATTATTGCAACGCGTGGCTGCTATTTATATTCCTAAGATAATCCTTAAGCTCTAAATCAAGCATAAATGAAAACGGCGGCTTTGATAACTTTTTACTAAATACGCTCATCCATTTTTTGAACTGCGGCATACATATGTCGGTAATGTTCCTAACGTGAAAATATAGTTATCATTTTGTTGTTCATTGATCCGAATATAAATACTTTTTTCGGGGTATACGAAGAACTGCGGCTCATATTTTTCAAGCCAGCTATCGGTAACATTATCGTCCGGAAATTTCATATGCCGTAAGGAAGTCAGTAAAAAGACATTATCCTTGCGCTCCACCCGAAAGAATATTTTCCGGTCGATAATTTTTGTCGGATCGCTATCAACGCTGGCATTCATGCTGAGCGTCCCGCTGTTGCCGTCAAAGATGTAATTCAGCCACAGGGAGAGCTTCTCTTCGGGATGATGCTGTATCAGGTTCGCCTGACATGAAAAAGGCTGCACGTAATACCGGTGCCACAGGTAATAACCCGACAGCATTACCCCCACCAGCAGACATGCGGTGAACAGATACAGCAGCTGACGAAAACGGGCCATGCTAGCGCTCCTCAATAAAATAGTCAGAGATGCAGCGATTCGGCTCCTTCATCGATCTGTCGCACCGAATCACGGACGCACGTGGCAGCAGGGGGTACCAGCTGATGTACACCCACGGATAGCTCGTGCACGCGTCCTTAAACTGCGTCACATACGCCAGGGCTTTTGACCGCTCGTCCTGGGTCTGAATATCCTGAGCAAGGTAGACGTGACACGCCCCGACCAGGGCAGTAAACCGATAATCATCGATAAAGCGGTTTTCACGCGCGCTGCTGTGCGTCACGATGCCTGCCCCAACCAGCATCAGCAGTGCAATCAGCATGCCAGGAAGCCACCGGGAGCGATGCCCGTCCGCGCGGGTTACGGCTACCGGTTCCGCCGACAGCGGTGGCATCGCGGCAGGCAAGGCCATGACGCGTGGCTCAGGCGCATCGTCCTCAGGTAGCTTTGCTGCGCGGGGATGGGCGTCTTTGATCACGATTTGCGTATCGCTCGCCAGCGTTAACCCAATGCGCGGAATAGTGACAATGGGGTCAACTTCAAAACCACTCTTTTTCAGCCCTTTTCGCAGAATAGAGATGTTTTGATAATAAGTATTGGGCGAGACCAGCATACCGCGGCGCTGCCAGACAATATCCAGAAACTCCTGCTGCGTGACAATGGTCCCGGCTCTTTCTATTAATAACAACAGACATCGGCCTGCCGGAGAATTTAAAACCACAACCCGATCGGGGCTGGCGATATCCCTCAGCGTGCTGGTCGCGGGATGAAACTCAACCATATTATTGATGATGTAATGCTTATGCATAGCCTTGGTGAGTGTTCTCCGTTCAATTGCGCCGTTTTTCACGACGGCCTGTCAGTACACCGGCGAATGTTGAATACGTTCGCCACGTAACATAAGGATTAATGTGGCTGATAAAGATTATGCTGTATATATCAGCCATTGGCGAAAAATCTTATTTTCCTCTCTTCTCTCTATTGCTTCACTGAAGCGTGAGGCGCGTTAAACGCTGCTCTGCCGCACTCTGACTGGCTGGATATCATCTCTCTTAACTTTTCTGAAGTAATGAATGAACACGGTAGCAGAGAAGGAGTAATCCGCCACGCTTGACATTGACAAAACCCTACAAAAACCATAATTGAACAGCGTGGACATGGACGTCTGAAATATACAGAACGGCTAACGCTTAAGTTTTCTTAACTTCCTTTAATATCAATAAATAACGCTGTTTTTGCCGATATTTACCCTGCGGTATCATCAGTATAAATCGATGATAACACTCGGAAATTGTTATCCTCCGTCAGCACTTCAGCCCCCGCACTGACGCTAACAGACACTTCCCTTACACAACATTTAACAAAGACAAAGATTAATAAAAAAAACCGGTTATCATTATTTACAGGCAATAAAGAGGATAAACATCAACAGAGGAACCGATCGACAGCGGTATCAAAATCGACAATTAATACAAATTAAGATTAATTCAGATTACCTCTTTTATGGCCGGCGTATAGTAGGCCTACTCCATGCATAGCGTGATGACTTCGAGAACTTAGACCAACCTTAACCGTATCGGTTTGTCTTATTATTATTATAAATCGAGGGACTAACATGGCGAATAAGAACGAAACACAACAACATTTACGTATCGCGTTAATGGGTGGCGACCATTATGCACGAAAGGGCATCATCACATTATTAAGGAGCATTACGCCGGAATCTCAGATTGAAATGACAGCCGGGAATTTCCAGCAGCTTGATAACGTATTATCGACTACGCCAATTGACATTCTCCTGTTATCAGGATCTGACAAGTACCACACCGGATATGATTATCTTAATGGGTTGAAAAGAATCAAAGCGAAATATCCCGGCGTGATTGTTTGTATGTATTCCGCCCCTGCGCATTCATCGCAATGGATCAGAGGCGATATCGATGCCTATATCTCGCTGCATGAGTCGGTTTATTGCTGGCGGACGAAATTATTAAAAATGGTCGATAGCCGCTATCGCCCACAAAAGAAACCAACGGCGTTATCGCTGACGCCAGGAGAGTGGAGGGTCTTGAAGGAACTCAGGAACGGACTGGATATGAGTTACATCGCAGAAACAGAGAAGCTTTCATATCGCCGGGTAAGCGCTTTAAAAAACTCCGCGATACGAAAACTCGGGCTCAGGAATAAGACAGATTTGCTGGTCTTTTTAACCAGTTAGACCTGCCGCTTTCAGAGCAAATCTCATCAATAAAAACAAAGGAATTAAGAAAATGAAAGCACGCGTAAAACACAACTCACTGCTGGCATTAAGCATTGCCGCTCTGCTGCCTGCCGGTTCCGCCATGGCGGCAACCGCGAGCGGCGGCACGGTGAACTTCAGCGGCAAAGTCGTGACCTCCGCCTGCGCCATCAGCGCAGGCAGCGCCAACATTGACGTTGATATGGGAGAAGTGCGTACCGCCACGCTGGCGGCCGCAGGCAGCGAAGCCAGCACCGCAAAAGCGTTTGCCATCACCCTGGAAGATTGCGAAATCGCCGATACCTCGGCCTCAACGGAAGACAATCCGATTGCCGCAACAACCGTGGCCGTTACCTTCACCGGTACGCCGGACTCCTCCGATGCCAATAGCCTGGCCGCTGGAGCAAACGGCAGCACCACCTCCGCGCAGCATGTGGCGATTCGTCTTTATGACGAACAGGGCAACGTAGTGAAGCTGGGTGAACCTGCTGCGGCCATCCCGCTGCGTAAGGGTGCCAACACCCTGAACTTCAGCGCGAAATATTACTCGCCGCAGGGCGGTGCCACCGCGGGTGATGCCAGCGCTGTCGCGACCTACACCGTTACCTATTCGTAATTTTCAGGCCCGGTCTGCTGGCCGGGCCTGACTCAGCTTTGAGGAGCATCACTATGCGCGTAAACACATGGATTTGCCTGGCTGCCACAGTATGTTCAACCGCCGCGTACGCCGGCGGCGTGGGGTTGGGCGCAACGCGAATGGTCTACTCCAGCGCCACCAACCAGTCCATGCTGCAGGTCAGGAACACGCATCCCGACGCCACGTTCCTGATCCAGTCATGGATGGAAAACGAGAAAGGGCAAAAAACCAACGATTTCGTGATTACACCACCGCTGTACGTCATGAAGCCCGCCAGCGAAAGCGCGGTAAAAATCATGTTTAACGGCAAAGCCCTGCCAGAAGATCGCGAAACGCTCTACTGGATGACGGTCAAAGCGATTCCGCAGCAGACCAAAAGCGGTTCCGGCAATTCGCTGCAGTTTGCGTCGGCAAACCGCATTAAGGTCTTTTATCGCCCGGAGAGCCTCGGACAAGGCGCAGGCGAGGCATGGAAAAAACTGTCTGGCACCTATCGCGCCGGGAAAGTCACGCTAACGAACCCAACGCCGTACTACCTCACCACTATCAACGTGAAAATTGATGGTATGCCGGTGCAGCCGGTGATGGTACCGCCGAAATCCAGCGTGACGCTGGCCGAAGCCTTCAGCCATGCAAGCAGCATGAGCTATCAGACCATTAACGATTACGGGGCATGGACCCCCGCCACGCGCGCGTCGTTATCCCAATAATAAAAACAGTAAGGCGTGACCACGTGAAAAGAAAAATCCTGTGCGCCACGGTGATCTCCCTGGTGATTCGGCAAGCCGTGGCTGCCGAAAGCGAACTGCAATTTAACCCCGCGTTCCTTAACGGCGAGAGCGCAAACAGCGCCGATCTCGCCTGGGTTAACGCCGGGAGCGCGCTGCCGCCGGGAGACTACAACCTCAACGTGTATATCAATAACAACTACGCGTTCACAGGCAACGTCACGTTCCGCATTGCTGAAAATACGGCGGGAGAAGCCCTGCCGTGCCTCACCCCTGAACAAATCGCCGCGCTGGGTATCGACAGCCAGCAGGCTAAAGGCGGCGCGCTGCCGCTGGCGCAGCGCTGCATCTTCCTGACACAGG
>ERZ1026870.1205-NODE-1205-length-11830-cov-4.870234_pt1 | contig 11830 bp, 10 predicted proteins | sample MGYA00380165_ERZ1026870 | MGnify/ENA primary metagenome ERZ1026870 (study PRJEB33269, sample SAMEA4719801) | human gut metagenome | biome: human-associated habitat; feature: organic feature; material: feces | place: Cameroon | collected 2013-10 ...
ATATATAAGAAGCACTTCCAGATACTGTCCAAAACGCTTATAAAGGATGGACAAAGCGTGCTTCATGTGATACTTCACAGTATTGACCGAGATTCCAAGTTCGGAAGCTATCTCTTCATATTTCTTACACTCTATACGGCTTTTCTTAAATACGACCCTGCACTCTGCAGGCAACGCTTCAATGGCCTTACGTAATTCTGATTCAAGCTCCCTCTCTATCAATTCACCTAAAGGATGACTATCATCAGCAAATAAATAATCAAGAAACGCCATATTGTCTTCGTCCGACAATGAAGACAGGCTTAACTCTTTACGACGGGATGCGCTATTAAGTTCATTCAGACACCTATTGCGTACAGAACGCAACAAATAAGCCCGCAAAGAACAGGTTATTTCTATGTCTTCATGATGCAACCACAGATTAAAGACTACATCATCCACGATTTCTTCTGCCACAGCTGTATCATGCAACATTTGATTTGCAAAGCGACATAACAGACCATAGTACTGGTCGTATATAAAACGAAAGGCACGCTCATCTCCTGCCCGCAATCGCTGAAGCATCTCTTCTGTATCCATAAACAATAAATATATAAACTACACTTATTATATAACTATGACAGCAGCAAAGATAATTAAATTTATCTTTTATTCTTAAAGAACTCTTTCATCAGCGAAGCGCATTCATCGGCCATTACTCCCTGCACTACCACCGCTTTAGGATGCAACGCTCCCGCCGCATATTTCATAAAGCCACGTTTTTCATCGGCTGCGCCATATACCAATCTGCCTATCTGCGCCCATGCGATTGCACCTGCACACATTACACACGGCTCTACGGTAACGTACAGCGTGCAGTCGGTAAGATATTTACCGCCAAGCGTATTAGCCGCCGCTGTGATAGCTTGCATCTCGGCATGAGCTGTTACATCGTTAAGCGTTTCTGTAAGATTATGCCCCCTTGCCACGATACGGTCACGGCATACCACCACCGCACCTACCGGCACCTCGCCTGCCGAAGCCGCAGCGCGAGCCTCCATTAGGGCCTGCTTCATATAGAAATTATCGTCTGCCATATATAAGCGGTATTACCGACGCATGTCGTGTTCTTTAAACAAAGTAGGATAATCGTCTTCCATGTTCTGACGGATAAAAGTCAAAACGGTTTCGCGTAGCCAGCGTGCTTTGTTCTTTATCTGATACTGCTCCAGATAGCGTTCTACAATCTGCACTTCTTCCTCGCTCATCAGACACACCATACGTTTTTTACGTGGAGATACCGTAGGTGGTACTTTCTTTCTGCTTTTCCCGTGGTTCATCATTGATATTATTGCTATTAGATTACAAAAATAATGCATTTAGAATAAACAAACACTTATTAGTCCGTTTTTATTATCGCCATTTACGTTCGCTTTATTCTTCGGGGTATTCATAGAGAAAAGAAGGGGGTTCGTTGATTCTTTTTGCATCTGTAGTATGCTACTTATAGTTTTGTATTTGCAAGAGAGAATATTTCTAAACGATAAAGACTTATGAAGAATAGATTACTGAAACTGACAATCGGCTTACTGACGGTAGTATTCTGCCTTACAGTAGCAACGGCGTGCTCAACTGATACGGTTGAGAAGTTGATTAAAGATCAAGAGAACGGTATGCCTCAACCTCCATCTGGTGGCGGAGGCGGAAATAATAGCGGAACGAACGATACTTCGGGCGATGATTTGGAAGCATTCGACGTGGCTTTCGATACTTCTGCTCTTACAGAAACAGAAACGGTGCCGACAGATGAATCGGATACGTATTACGAGGATTTCATTGAGAACTCTACTTTCAACCAGCCTATAACAATTACTTATTCCGAAGGTGCGGCTGAAGTTTCGGGTAGCGTTAAAGGTGTTACGGTTACATCAACCGGAGCATACGTTACTGTGGTTTCCGAAAGCAAGAAGGTGGAATATATATTAAAAGGTAGCGCATCGGCAGGATGCTTCAAGCTTTACAGTGAAAAGAAAGCTAAGATTACACTCTCGGGACTAACGCTGACTAACCCTACAGGAGCCGCCATCAACATACAGAAAGGAAAGACTTCTGGCGAAGACAAGCGTATGTTTATAGTAGCTGATAAAGGAACCGCAAACACGCTGACCGATGGTACTACTTATACCACTACCGACGATGAGGATATGAAAGGGGTAATCTTCAACGAGGGTAAGCTTATAATGGGTGGTAGCGGTACGCTCACCGTCAACGCTAAAGGCAAGAACGGCATTTGCAGCGATGATTACGTGCGGTTTCGTGCAGGCAGTAACATCAGCATCTACGCTACCGCCAAGAACGGCGTAAAGGCGAACGACGGAATAATCATTGGAGGCGGTGTGCTAAATATTGATGTTTCTTCTACAGCCGGAAAAGGATTGTCATCTGACGCTTTCGTGCAGATAGATGGTGGTCGCACCTATATACTGACTTCGGGAGGCGGTGAGTACGACTCCGGTGATAATGATGTAACAGCTTGCGCCGGAATAAAAGCAGATACTTACTTCACGATGAACGGAGGTACGCTAGGCATAAAGAGTACCGGAAATGGAGGCAAGGGCATCAGCACCGATACCGACATCAATATTAACGGAGGTAATATTAAGGTAATAACAACCGGCACGCAGTATATATACAATAACTACGACACATCGCCAAAAGGCATCAAGGCTGATAATAACTTAAATATCAGCGGAGGCAACGTTATGGTACGCACATCGGGCGGTGAGAACAGTGAAGGTATAGAGAGCAAGAATATCATGACTATAAGCGGAGGTGAAGTATTGGTTTCGGCTTATGACGACTGTCTGAACGCTTCTAAACACATAAGTATCAGCGGCGGAAGTGTCTATGCTTATAGTTCAAGCAACGACGGAATTGATTCTAACGGTACTCTTTCCATATCGGGTGGTGTTGTAGTCTGCTCAGGAACTACGGTCCCCGAAGAAGGTATCGACTGCGACAATAATACATTTACCATTACCGGCGGTACTATAATCGGCATAGGAGGTTCAAGCAGCACTCCTACCGCTTCGGGCACCACGCAGCCTGTAATAATTTACGGTGGAAGCGGAAGCGCAGGTGCATACATCGCGCTCAATGCTGCTGATGGAACTAATATATTGAGCTACAAGATACCGCGGGCATATAATCAGATGACATTGTTGGTTTCTTCGCCATCGCTTAGCAAAGGTAGCACTTACACACTACAGAGCGGCGGGTCGGTATCGGGAGGTACTACGTTCCACGGACTTACTACCGGAGGTACATGGAGCGGAGGCTCGCAGCTTACAAGTGCATCGCTTAGCAGCACCGTAACGACTATCAACGTAAGCGGTGGTGGACAAGGCGGTGGAGGAGGCCAACCCGGTGGTCAGCCGGGCGGTGGTGGAAAGCCTGGAGGAGGTCGTCCATAACGCCATAGCAGTCCGTCACATACACTCTACTTACACAGCAGAATGTATGTGACGGATTTTTTGTACCTTTGCCCGTAATAAAAATACTAAGATATGGCAGAACACAACCTACTGGGCAAAGAAGGCGAAGACGAGGCAGCGGCTTACCTTGTAAAGCATGGGTATGATATATTACAACGCAACTGGCGATACCGTAAGTTGGAGCTGGACATCATAGCGCAAAAAGACGGCCAACTAATCATAGTGGAGGTAAAGACACGCCGCAACGAGGAGTTTGGCAAGCCCGATGAGGCTGTGACAGACCGTAAAATACGACGCATCGTATCTGCTACCGATGTTTATCTGAAGCGTTTCGATATAGACTGCCCCGTACGTTTCGATGTCATCAGTATAGTAGGCGATAAAGCTCCGTTTCAAATAGAGCATATACAGCAAGCGTTTCTGCCTCCTGTCTGGTAAACTAAAAAATAATCATCATGAGCAATCATACCGTTATCCCCTCTCCCATTGAGTTGAGCGAAACTACATCTACCAATACTTTCTTATCGGCATTGTGCGACAAGCAACCTATGCCCGACATGACTTGCGTCTTTTCGGCATATCAAACCGCCGGACGCGGACAAAGAGGCAACAGTTGGGAGTCGGAACCCGGAGCGAATCTTTTGTTCAGCTATGTGGTATATCCCGATTTCTTAGAAGCACACCGTCAGTTCCTGCTCTCGCAAATTACCGCCTTGTCACTGCAAGAGGTACTCTCGGTCTATACCGAAGGGATCAGCATTAAATGGCCTAACGATATTTATTGGCACAACAAGAAGATATGCGGCACACTGATAGAGAACGACCTGACAGGAATGTACATCAGTCGCTCTATATCGGGCACTGGGGTAAACCTTAATCAGAAAGAATTCAAGAGCGATGCCCCAAACCCTGTTTCGCTTACGCAAATTACCGGACAGCACTACGAGCCGCGCGATATTCTGCAGCAGATTACAGAACGGATAGCGTTCTACTACGGATTGCTTGAAGCGGGCGACAGCCTAACCATAGCCACTCGCTACAAAGACAGACTTTACCGTAAAGACGGATTCCACCGCTACGCTGATAGCGACGGTGAGTTCAAGGCACGCATCATCGACATAGAGCCGATAGGAAAGCTTGTACTCGAAGACGAGAGCGGCACCGTACGCAAATACATGTTTAAAGAAGTTTCGTTTAAATTATAATCCATATCATGGAGTTATCTTCTACCAACAGGCAGATTTTACGCATCGCCATACCGTCTATCATCTCTAACATAACCGTACCCTTGCTGGGGTTGATAGATGTTACCATCGTAGGGCATCTGGGGTCGGCGGCATACATAGGGGCTATAGCCGTGGGCGGAATGCTGTTCAGTATGATTTACTGGATATTCGGATTTTTGCGGATGGGCACCGGGGGACTGACAGCACAGGCGTATGGGGCTAAGAACCAACCCGAAATGGCTCGTATACTGATGCGCTCTGTCATTATCAGTCTATTGCTTGCAGCCGCGCTCATCATACTGCAATACCCTATCCGCATGGCTGCTTTCACTGTAATAGATGCCAGTGCCGAAGTACAACGCCTGGCTACACAATATTTTCATATCTGCATTTGGGGAGCACCTGCCACACTTGCGTTATACAGCTTTAACGGATGGTTTATCGGAATGCAGAACTCACGCTACCCTATGTATATAGCCATCACGCAGAACATAGTGAACATAGCCGCCAGCCTGCTCTTCGTGCTTGGTCTGCATATGAAAGTAGATGGTGTGGCATTGGGAACGCTAATCGCCCAGTATTCGGGATTCGTTATGGCGGTACTGCTGTGGTTAAGTCATTACAGTCCGCTACGCATACACATGAAGCGCAACGGTCTGTTCGATGCCGAAGCCATGCGCCGTTTCTTTACCGTTAACAGAGATATTTTTCTTCGTACAGTATGCCTTGTGGCGGTAACTACCTTCTTCACCTCTACCGGAGCCGCATACGGTGATGTAGTATTGGCGGTAAACACACTGCTGATGCAATTGTTCACCCTATTCTCATACATCATGGACGGCTTTGCCTATGCTGGCGAGGCACTGACAGGCAAGTGTATCGGCGAAAGAAACCATACTCATTTGCGAAGCACAGTTCTGTTGCTCTTTAAATGGGGCATCGGCTTATCGGCAGCCTTCACACTTTTGTACGGCATAGGGGGACAAGGTTTTCTGAGTCTTCTAACCGATGACAGCACTGTAATATCAGCTTCAAGCGAATATTTCTATTGGGTGCTCGCCATCCCTATTGCAGGATTTTCAGCATTCTTGCTCGACGGTATCTGCATAGGAGCTACCGCCACACGCATTATGCTGAAGGCTATGATAGTGGCATCGGTCAGCTTTTTCTTGGTATATTTCGGTACTCGCTCTATGCTGTATAATCATGCCCTATGGATGGGATTCATCGTCTACCTAAGTCTGCGAGGAATCATGCAGGCGTATTGGCTACGCCGATTGCGGATATTTGAGCGAAGTTGACAACACATGTACATGTATCACTCTTTTACCTGAGCAAACATAGCTAATTTCTACAGTCAACAAGCCTCATCAAAAAAATCGAATGTCGCAACCCCACTCATAAGCCTTCTGAGGCCGATTTTCACTAATAACAAGAGGGGAAAAAACAGTATGCGAATCGCAGGAAAAAGAATACAATGAAGCAACCTGCAATATGCGAATGGTAAGGTGAAAGAATACGATGATACGATTGAATCATCGCAATGTTTTTCCGGCAGATTTCGTGTATATCATTTTTATCGTTTGTGCTATTTACAATCGAACGCTTACAAAAAAAGTGAGAGTGCGTCTTTTAGTTTTGACACACTCTCACTTTTTATTTATATCGTAATATCCTGTTTACTGCAATGAAGCTATTGCCGAATCGGACAAGAGCTGGTAAACGCTACTGCATACACCCAGTAGGATAACTCCCATCAGGCAGATGAACAATGCGGCACGTACCATAGGAGTGCTCTTGAATGTGGGCAACGGATTATCGTTGGGCACAATGTACATAGCCTTTACAATAAGCAGATAGTAGAACAGCGAAATGATAGTGTTTACCAACGCTAAGAATACTACCAACCAATGTCCGGCATGAAACGCTGAGGCGAACACGAAGAACTTAGAGAAGAATCCGGCAAACGGCGGGATTCCTGCCAACGAGAACAGGGCGATTGTCATCACAAAGCTAAGCTTAGGATTGGTTTTATACAAGCCATTGTAAGCAGAGCGGTCTACCACTCCCCCATTATGCTGCTCTACGGTATTGATTACACCGAATACGGCAAGGTTGGCTACGATATAAACCGCTACGTAATAAACCAACGATGCAAGTCCCTGTGCCGAGTCGCCTAATACAGCCAGCATGATGTAGCCTGCCTGAGAAACACTACTGTACGCCATGAAGCGTTTAAGGTTGGACTGCAGGATGGCGAATATATTGGCGATGGTGATAGTCAGCACAATAACTACCGACAGCATCAGTGTCCACTGAGCTACCATCGGAGTAAATACTTTCATCAAGATGCTCATCAACGAAAATGCTGCGGCTCCTTTAGAGATAACGCTAAGATAACCCGATACGGTGGTAGGTGCTCCCTGATAAGTATCGGGAGTCCACATGTGGAATGGAACCAAGCTCAACTTGAATCCTAATCCGGCAAACGACAGAACCAAAGCGGCTATCTGAAGCGGAGTGGCTGTAAGGCGAGAAGCCAAATCGTCGAAGTACAATGTTCCGCAAGTTCCGTAGATGAACGACAAGCCGAAAAGCATCAGTGCCGAAGAGAACATGGCGCTAAGTATGAACTTCGCACCAGCCTCAGCGCTGTGATGACGCACTTTGTCGATGGTTACCAAACAAGCCATAGGGATGCTGGCCAACTCCAATCCCACGTAGAACATAAGGAAGTTGGCTGCTGTAAGCATGTAGTACATACCCAGCAAAGTAGATATTGTAAGCACATAAAACTCGCCCGACTTTTTACGGGTATCGGGACGCTGAAGCCATGAATCGGCCTGCAAGAACACCAACAGAGTACCCATGGTAAGCATAGTCTTCACTACCGAAGTCATGGTAGTGTTATGATACATACCGCCAAAAGCATCGGCTGTATAAGGAACCAGATTCAATATTATATGTGCCACGAGCAATCCGCAAGCGATGTTGCGTCTGGCTTCATAGCGTGATTCGTTCAGAATCAAATCGGCAATCAGCATTAAAAGCAGCACTGCTATCAGGCTGATTTCAGACTGCATGGAAAATATGGAAGTTATATTCATAGCTTATCAATGTATTAATTGTGAAATAATAGGCTCTACACTTCCGCTGATAAGATGGCTTACCCAATACGGAGCAAGACCCAAGCCTGCTACTGCCACGATAAGACAAATTACAGCAAAGCGTTCGTCCCATGTAGCGTCTGTAAGTTTCAGATGCTCAGGGTTGGTACATGTTCCATACAGAATCTTTCCTACTACACGCAAGATGTAAACGGCGGTAATAACGATACTCATGGTAGCTACTATGGTGCATACGCGATGGAATAAGTCGGGATTCTGGAATGAACCTACGAATACTGTCATCTCGGCTACATAACCACTCAGACCCGGAAGTCCCAAGTTTGCCAAACCAGCTATTACATAACCTACTGCCAGGAACGGCATGATTTTCATCAATCCGCTAAGCTGACGGATATCACGTGTATGTGTACGTCCGTATATCATACCGATAAGAGCAAAGAACAAGGCTGTCATAAGTCCGTGGCTCAACATCTGCAGAATGGCTCCGGTAGCACTGACGCGTGTCATCATCAGCAGGGCGAACAATACCAATCCGCAGTGGCTTACCGATGAATAGGCGTTGATGTACTTCAAGTCTGTCTGCACCACGGCGCTAAACGCTCCGTACACTACAGAGATGGTGGTAAGCACCAAGAAGAAATCGCCCCAGATAGCGGCTCCGGTAGGCATAAGATACATGGCTATACGGAAGCATCCGTAGCCACCCAGCTTCATCAATACTCCGGCATGAAGCATAGATACGGCGGTAGGTGCCGAAGCGTGACCGTCGGGGCTCCATGTATGGAATGGGAACAAAGCGCCAAGTACGCCGAATCCCAAGAATATCATCGGGAAGAAGATGCGCTGCATTTCGGTAGGAATCTGCAGTTTCACAATCTCAAGAATGTTCATTGTAGTACCTCCGGCTCCGTAGAATATACCCAAGATACCGATAAGCAAGAATGCCGAGCCACCCATCAACATAAGGGTAAGCTTCATGGCTGCGTATTCTTTCTTGCCGCTACCCCATACACCGATAAGCAGGTACATAGGGATAAGAGCTACTTCGTAGAACATGAACATTGTGAAGAGGTCGGTAGAAATAAAGAAGCCGAACACTCCGGTGCTAAGCAATGTAAACCAAAGGAAGTATTCTTTAGTAAGAGGCTTCAGCTTCCACGAAGCGAATGTTCCGGTAAACACGATGATGGAGCTAAGCAAAAGCATCACCACCGAAATGCCGTCTACGCCTACCGAGTAAGCGATATGCAAAGGAGCATACCAAGAGATACTGTCGGTGAATAGCATTTCGGCAGTAGCACCTGCGTTACGCAGTCCGATATATGAAACAGTGAGATAAGCGGAAAGCGCCAACAGCAGCGTTGAGCCTGCCACCATTACCCCTCTCACCTGATTGACGTTGCGGGCAATCCACAAACCCAAGAGCATGAGCAAGGGTATCAATACAAAAAGACTTAATATGTTCATTGTTCGCTTAGTTTAATAGTAATATCATGGTTAATACAACAATTCCGCCCAGGAACCAGATGGCGTAGCTCTGTACCTTGCCGCTCTGAATGGGCTGAACACTCTCGCCCGAAGCGTTGGTAGCCCATGCCATGAAGTTCATGAACTGATCGATGACATGACGGTCGAACCATGCCAAGGGTGTAGATACGCAACGGAATATAATCTTCTTGGTAATGAACAACCATATCTCGTCCATATAGAAACGCTTGTAGGCTGCGCGATGCAGTGTAGAGAAGCGGCGTGCCAACATATCTGCCACGGGCTGACGGTCGCGGGCGTACATCCATGTAGCGAGTGCTATAGCTACCAGCGCCACGATGATGCTTGTTACCGCTACTTGCGTATCGAGGTGGATATCGTAAGCGTGTCCGTTAGATGAAACCAAGTGTCCGAACGGAAGCAACCATCCGCATACTATGGTGATAGCTGCAAGGAACATCAACGGGAAGGTCATGGCAAGCGGACTTTCATGAGGTACGTGCTCGGCATGGAGTTCCTTGTTTTCAGTTCCCCAGAATATTCCGTAGTAAAGACGGAACATATAGAAAGCGGTCATTCCGGCTATGATGGTCATAACCCAACCAATTACGGGACTGAAATGGAAGCAGGCGGTAAGGATTTCGTCTTTAGAGAAGAAGCCTGAGAACGGAGGTATACCGGCAATAGCCAAACATGCTATAAGGAATGTGATGTGGGTAATAGGCATGTATTTTCTGAGTCCGCCCATGGTAGACATCTCATTGCTGTGCACTGCGTGGATAATACATCCGGCTCCCAAGAACAGAAGTGCCTTAAACATGGCGTGTGTAAACAGATGGAACATACCTGCCATATATCCCAAACCGCCTTCGTGAGGGTCGAGCGATGTACATACGCCAAGCGCTACCATCATAAAGCCTATCTGCGAGATGGTAGAGAATGCAAGCACACGCTTGATATCGCTCTGAGCACATGCTACCGATGCTGCATAGAATGCGGTGAACGCGCCTACGTAGGCTACTATATGTAAGGTGTTAGGAGCATAGTCTATATACAACGGGAACAGACGTGCTACCTGGTATACACCGGCTACAACCATAGTAGCGGCATGAATCAATGCTGAAACGGGTGTAGGACCTTCCATAGCATCGGGCAACCATATATGAAGCGGGAACATGGCACTCTTACCGGCTCCACCGATAAACATCAGGAAGAGGGCGGTAGGAATCATGAATGCTCCTTTGGCAAAGCCTTCGGCATTGAACTCAAAACCGAACGACTGGCAGTAGTATCCGTAGATAAGAATACCTATCAAGAAGCCAAGGTCGGCAAAACGGGTTACGATGAACGCTTTCTTGCTGGCAGCTATCGCTTCGGGTTTAGTGTAATAGAAGCCGATGAGGAGGTAAGAAGAAACACCTACCAACTCCCAGAATACATACATCTGGAAGATATTGGTGGCAACTACCAGTCCCAGCATAGAGAATGTAAAGAGTGAAAGGAAGGCGTAGTAACGCTGAAAACCTTTCTCACCTTTCATGTAGCCGAAAGAATAGATGTGCACCATCAGGCTGACGGTAGATATAACTACCAGCATCATGACGGAAATCGGGTCGAGCAAGATGCCCATATCTATATGAAGAGAGTCTGTAAACGGCAGCCACTCTATATTCCACGGTGTCAAGGTAGGATAAACCCCGTCGGCTGTACGCGGAGACATGAAGTATTTAAATGCAGTAAGGTAACTCAGTATGGTTACTCCCAGCAGAGAGGCGGTACCGATAAGCCCTGCTACACGGTGCTTCATAAACATGCCTGTCAGTCCTAATACCAGAAAGCTAAGCACGGGAAGCACAAGTATCAAAATCGTATAGTCCATAAAAATAATCTTTTTTAATTCACAATGGGGTTAACCTTTCAAATCGTTGATGTCGTCGGTCAGAATCTGACGCAAGTTGCGATATACATTGATGATGATGGATATCGCTACGGCAGTTTCGGCTGCGGCAATGGCAATGCCGAACAAGGTGAAGAAATGACCTTCTAACTGATCGGGGAACAAATAACGGTTGAACACCGCGAAATTGATGTTGGTGGCGTTAAGCATCAGCTCTACAGATATCAGCATAGCAAGCAGATTTCGGCGAGTGAAGAAGCCATAGATTCCACAAAACATCATGATAGTACTTACTATCAGATAATAAACTACGTGTATTTCTAAATTCATGATTGAGTCCTCCTGCTATTTTTCTTTTCTCGCTATCAATATACTACCAATCATACAAGCCAACAGCAGTACGCTGGCTACCTCGAACGGAAGCACGTACTGGTACTTGTCAGTACCTACCAGGGCACGACCTATCTCTTGTATAGGCAGCTCTGTTCCTTGCGGAATAATGTCGGCAGCGAATCCGTTGGTGAATATCAGGAACGACATAAGAGCCGCACCCGCAAGTGTGGTTAAAAGCACGCTTATCAGCTTGGGGCGTGGCACACGGTATTTCATACTCTTATC
>ERZ1026870.1207-NODE-1207-length-11804-cov-4.345817_pt1 | contig 11804 bp, 7 predicted proteins | sample MGYA00380165_ERZ1026870 | MGnify/ENA primary metagenome ERZ1026870 (study PRJEB33269, sample SAMEA4719801) | human gut metagenome | biome: human-associated habitat; feature: organic feature; material: feces | place: Cameroon | collected 2013-10 ...
TGCCAACCGTCGCCGAAGCGCCGTCGTAGAGGTCGCTCGCGAGCTGCTCGACGCGGACGCCTTCAACGTCGTCCGTTCCCGTCACGGTCGTCGTATCACCGTCCTTGGTCTTTGTCGCGTACTGAACGATGTCGCCCAGCGCATTCAAGTCAGCTTCAACATTGCCCGTATTGCTTGACGATGCACCCGTCACGGAGATCTTGTCGGAAGACAGTTTGGTATTTTCCTTGGAGAGCAAAACGTTGTTTTCACTATGCGCATCCAGGACGACGATGTTCAGAGAGTCGGCCTTCAGAACGGCCTCATTGGTTTTGCGATCTGAACCCGACGGACTTTCTTTGACAAAATCCGCTACGGCGCCCGCGTCGAGTGTTAGGGAGATGTCACCCAAAATATTCACGGAGTGAGCGTCTCCTTTATGCTCCATTGCGGCTAAAGTTGAATTTTTCCCTAAAAAGACTTCATTGAGCGTGATATTGCCGGTTCCATTAGTAGTTCCATAACCTGCAATGTTGACACCCGACTCATCTTTGACATCGAGTTTTTCGACGCTTATGGAAGAATTGTTGTCCGCTTGAATAGCACCCTTTCCCCCTTCGACAACCACAGACGAAAGGGTTACGGACGCTCCTTCATTCGATACAACTCGAGCGTCCGCGCTTTCCTTGTTGTTAACCAAGGTAATGGTGTTGACGTACTGATGTTCGCCTGCATCAAAGACCAAACCGGTACGTCCGCCATTGGCCTCGATTCTAATTGCGTCAACGTTGGTCAGTGATGAGGATTGTTTGACAAGCAGACCGACTTGATTGTCGTTGGTTCGATCGATCCCTACAATATGAAGCAAAGGCGTGTCAATCATTGCGGTCAGCGCAAGGTCGATTTTATTGCTCTTGGAGCCGCGATAGATAAAGGCTTTGTCAGCTTTAATGTTGCCGCCAATGGTTTGAGTACTGGAGACAAACAAGTCAATCACGTTCGTTTCAATTGAACCGTTGTTTTGGAAAATGCCATCGGACGAAGTTTTAATATCCATGATTACATGGTCATTTTTAATCGTCCCGTTGTTTTTGATTCCGCCGACTCTATTTTCCGCGAAGATGTCGATGTCTTCGGTGTAGACTTGGTCAGCGCCCACTTCAATGGTCGAGGTGGTTGCTGCCAGGGCGGACGCACAGCTAAAGCACAGTGAAACTGCGACGGCGACCGGAAGAGGGGAGAAGCATTTCATAATTCGGCTCCTGAAATATTATTGATACCTGATTGGTATACCCCCCCCCAGAAAAATTTGTCAACCCGTAGTTACACTGATACCGCTTGAGTTTGTGCCACTGAAAGCCGACCCGACCGGCTCGGCGTGAATGCAGTAGAGGGTTGGCCCTTGAGTGTTGGCCGAAGACTGGCCGAAGGTTTGTAAAATCCCCCCTTGGCACAACCTGCCTTAGATTCCCCTAAACCATCCGCTCCTGCCTCATTCCTCGCCATGCCGGACTTTTTCTCCGACTTCGAACTCACGCTTCTCACCCTCGTAAAGGCCGCCAACGGCTTTCTCTGGGACAACTTTCTCGCCGCTCTCCTTGTAGCCGCCGGCATCTGGTTCACATGGAAGACGCGCTGCATTCAGGCCGTCTTCTTCCGCGACGTCGTGCGTCTTCTCTCCATGAAGACCGTACACGAGGGCCTGACGCCGTTTCAGGCCTTCTGCCTCTCGACGGGCGCACGCGTGGGCGTGGGCAACATCGCGGGCATCGCCATCGCCGTTGCCGTCGGCGGCCCGGGCGCCATCTTCTGGATGTGGGTGAGCGCGTTTTTCGGGGCAGCCACGGGCTTCATGGAAAGCACGGCGGCGCAGCTCTACAAGCGTCCCAACGGAGACGGCGGTTTCGTAGGCGGCCCTTCGGCTTACATACGCTACGGGTGCGGGAGCGCAGCCGGGGCGGTCGTCTTTGCGGTGCTCCTCGCCGTCTCCGACGGCCTCATCTTTAACTCCGTCCTCTCCAACACGCTTGCCATTTCGTTTGAGAGCGTCACCGATGCGCCCCGCTGGCTCTCCGGCCTCGTGCTTGCGGCCTATGCGGCCTGGGTTGCGTTTGCGGGGCCGAAGCGACTTGCGGCCTTTTCGTCAGGGATCGTGCCTCTGATGCTTGCAGCCTACCTGGTCCTTGCCGCAGGTTCTCTGATCCTCCATTTCGACCGCATCCCCGAGGTGTTCGCGTCCATCGTGCGCGACGCCTTTTCGCTTGAAGCAGCAGGCGGCGCCGGGATCGGCTTCATCATGATGACGGGCATTCGGCGCGGGCTCTATTCAAACGAGGCGGGCCAAGGCACGGTCCCGAATGCCGCAGCGGCAGCCAGATGCCGCCATCCGGTCGAGCAGGGCTTCGTTCAGGCGGTGGGCGTCTACGTCGACACCTTCATCATCTGCACGGCCACGGCCTTCATCGTGCTTCTCGATCCCAACTGGGCTGCGTCGGGAGAGAACGGCATCAAGCTCGTGGAAACGGTGCTCGCGTCGAGCATGGGCGCCTGGACCTCCGTCTGGCTCTTTCTCGTCGTCTGCGCCTTTGCGCTCACGAGCGTCATCGGGAACTTCTTCTACAGCGACATGGCGCTCAACACGGTCACCTCGAACAAAAGGACGCACGCGCTCTTTCGCCTTGCCGTGATCGGCATGGTGTATCTGGGCTCCGTCATGAGCCTTGAGCTCGTCTGGAATCTCGCGGACCTCTTCATGGGCGTCATGGCGCTCGTCAACCTCGCTGCGGTACTTTACCTCGCGCCGCGCGTGCTGCGTCTCCTTGATCACTGGCGCGAAGCCAAGAAGAGGGGCATTCCTGAGGAGGACGTCGTCTACTTCAGTAAGGCCGACCTCCCTGAAGCCGACCAAAAGGGCGTCGTGTCCTGGTAGGGTCGCAGATCTCAAAAGAAAGGCCGGCGCTTCTCCTGAAGGCCGGCCTTTCCTTTTGTGACTGCCTGAGGGCTGCATGCCCGTCCGGGCTTACCCGATCGTAAGCACCATGCGCGGCGTTCCGTCCGGGTTGCCGAGCTCCGCCGGATCAACGCCTTCGGGCGCGAAGACGAGTTCGCACAAGCCTCCGGGGAGCCTCACGGACAGAATGTCCAGGCCCTCCGCCTCAATAACCTCGCGCGTGAGTTCAAGGTCAAGCGCAAGAATGCAGGCGGCGGCAAGGCCTCCGATGTCAAGGTCCGCGTCCTGATCCTCGATGCAGTCAAGCAATTCGCAAAGCGCATCCATCGCCGCATTGGGTTCGGCGGACCACATGGCGCGAAGGAGTTCCCGCGTGGGGGCCGTCCAGTCGGCGCCCGGGATCATGACGCGGTTGAGCGAGATGACGGCGAGAAAGCGCACGCCGAAGAAGGATGCGTAGTCATAAACCAAACCCTCATTCCCGTCTTCCGTAGAGACAGGCGTCCAAAGCCCGAGCGTTTCCATGGCTTCGCAAAGGCGCAGAAGGCCGCCTTCGTCGCCGCCTGCGTCAACATGCTGATACCGGCCCATTCGGGCAAGGTCAAAGAACCCGGCATGGGCGAGCCGCTCCATGAACTTCGGGTTGCGAAGCGCGGCGGGAAGCGACGGCAAGGCGCCGGAGCCTTGAGCGCCGAGCCACGTGTCGACCAAGGGCGCAACGTAGCGGGGGCCGATCGCGGCCGCACGGTCGAGCGCCATCATGACGAGGTCGGGCATCATGCCGCGGGATTGCCCTGCAGACGCGAGCGATTCGCCGTAGACGGCGCCAAGCATTTCGTGCGAGAGCGTAAAGAGGTCCTCCGCTTCGGACGCATTCAGTGCGCGCCCGACCGGCAGGGCGCCTTCGCACAGGCCATGCGTCAAGCTTGTGAGCCCGGTGACGAGCATGAAGGCGGGATTGACGCCCGCGAGCGCATGAAGGCCCGCGGCAATGACGTCGCGCATCGCCCGCATGGCCTCCTGATCGGGGCCGGCGGCGAGAATGGGGACGTCGACGTCGGTGACGATGAAGCCGCGGGCGAAGGACGCAGACAAAGCTTCAAAAAGCGCAGCGGCACCCTCAGGCGACTCAAGCCCGGCAAGGGACACCTGACGCGCGTCAATGCCCAACTGCATGGCCGCCAAGCCGGGATCCATGGGAAACCATTCGGCGTTTCCGACGCACCAGCGGATGCCGCCATTCTCAATGAGGCGCGTGAAGGGCGTCATGAGAAGACGCGCCTTTGGGGGCAGGTCGTTGAAGATGAGGGAGGCGAGTTGTGCGGCGTGATTGGCCATGTCTAGGGTCCTTCGTGGAATGATGGACGGAAGTTTATCGGATTGTCGGCAAAAGGGTCGAAACGAACGCATCGAAAACAAAAGGAAGAGCCCCGCCGCTTCCGGGGAGAAGCGCGGGGCTCGTTTTGGTTTTGGCTCAGTTTTGGTTTTGGCTCATCGGAGTGTCCTGACCGGGGACGCTCCTTGCCTTTTGATTTCTAGCCTTTTGGGTTAGGCCGGCTTGCAGCAGGCCTTGCAGGGAACGGCGGCCTTGTAGGCGAGACCGAGGATGTAGCCGACGACGGCGAACGGGACCCAGGCGAGGCCGTACTGGGCGAGCGGCACGTAGGCCTTGATCGCTTCGGAGAGGGCGCCGAGGTTGACGCCGGCGGTTTCGAGGCCGGAGACCGCGGCCATCACGAAGGTGAAGGCGGTGGTGAAGCCGTAGACGCACTGGCGGCCGCCGAAGAACTTGTCCGTGAAGAGAAGAACGATCAGGATCACGCAGAGCGGATAGACGAACATCAGAACCGGGATCGTGGAGACGATGATGGTCTTGAGGCCGAACATGCCGATCAGGAAGGAGACGACCGTAAAGAGCAGGCAGTACTGCTTGTAGGTGAGACGGCCCACGAGGCGCATGAAGTAGGCGGCGCAGCAGGTGATGAGGCCGATCGAGGTCGTCAGGCAGGCGAGCAGCACGATCACGGAGAGCAGGATGGCGCCGAAGTTGCCGAAGAGGATCTTGGCGGTTTCGGCGAGCACCGGAGCGCCCGTATCCTGCATGCCGATGGCGGTGACGGACTCGGCGCCGATCTTCGCGATGAAGAAGTAGATCACGGCGAGGAGCGACACGGCGAGGATGCCGGACTTGTAGACCTGGGAGGTGACTTCGGCGGACGTCTTGGCGCCGCCTTCGCGAACGAAGTTGGTCACGAGCGTGGCGAAGACGAACGCGGCGATGGCGTCGAGCGTGTTGTAGCCGTCAAGGACGCCGGAAACCGCGGCGGTCACGACGCCGGCGTAGTTGGGCTGGGCGGGCTGCGGAGCGCCGAGCGGATCGATGACGGACTTGGCGATGAGGGCGCCGAGCGTGAGGACGAGGGCGGGCGTCAGGATCTTGCCCACGCGGTCGACGAGCTTCTGCGGCGTGGCGGCAAGCCAGTAGGAGACCGCAAAGAAGAGGACGAGGAAGATCCAGAGGCCGGTTTCGACCTGACCGGCCTCGAGGAAGGGACGCAGGCCGATTTCAAAGGCCACGGTGCCCGTACGGGGAATGGCGAAGCAGGGGCCGATCGACATGTAGACGATGACCGTGTAGAAGAGGCCGTAGAGGGGATGCACGCGGCCCGCGGCTTCCTGAAGGTCGTTGCAGCCCGCATAGGCCATCGCCATGATGGCAAGAAGCGGAAGGCCTACGCCCGTAATGCAGAAGCCGATGAAAGCCCAAACGAAGTGGTCGCCGGAAGCCTGGCCCATTGAGGCCGGGAAGATGAGATTGCCTGCGCCGAAGAGGATCGCGAACAGCATCAGGCCGATCGCGACAAAGCGCGTGTTGTCTGTGTTTTGCATAGCTTTTATATTGCGGGAGTTGTTGTAGGACTCTTTGTTTCCGGGCTTTGGAGGGACGCATCCTCGTATTCAGCAGAAAGATGGAGACGCCGCGCCCCTTCCGACCATTGCCCTTGAAATGGATTATAGGGTCTTGAAGCGTCTCGTTACATAAGACAAACAGCTTACATGAGCCCGATTTTTGCAAGCTTCGTTCACATTGAACCCCTTGTGCGGCATGGATTCTAAGGAAAACGTCTCATGCCGTTTCGCAAAAGTTGCACGGAAAACGCACCCGAGGATGCGCCTAAACGCTCCCAAGCGGGTAATGTGAAGGGGCGGCGCGAAGCTGAAGAATCGAAAAGCCCGAAGGCGGCTGCGCCTCCGGGCTTTCTGCTGAAGTTCGTCAAAGGGTGTTCGTAAAAGGGTGGCTGTCAGCTGGAGACGTTCCCGTTGATGTCGAAGTGAAGCGCGTCGCCGTTGGAGGCAAAGAGGCTCCCCGCGCGGCCCACGATGAGGGGGTCGATCGCGCCCACCTTCTTCATGTCGCGGTTGTCGTAGGGGATCGATTGGAGAAGCACGCGGATGGCGTTGAGGCGCCCGCGGCGCTTGTCCTCGTTCCTGATCACGGTCCAGGGCGTCTCCGCCGTATCGGTCATCTGGAACATGCGGCGCACGGCCTTCGAGTAGTCGTCCCAGCGGTCCATCGACGCGATGTCGACGGGCGAAAGCTTCCAGCGCTTGAGGGGATTTTCCCGGCGCTCGCGAAAGCGGCGGCGCTGCTCTTCCTGGCTCACGTCGAGCCAGAACTTGATGATGTGGGTGCCGCCGCGGATGAGCGACTGCTCAAAGCCCGTCACTTCGTTCAGGAAGATTTCCGACTGCTCGGGCGTGCAAAAGCCCATCACGGGCTCGACCACGGCGCGGTTGTACCAGGAGCGGTCGAAGAAGCAGATTTCGCCCGGATTCGGAAGGTGGGCGCAGTAGCGCTGGAAGTACCACTGGCCGGCTTCGTTCTCGGTGGGCTTCGAGAGCGCCACGATGCGCGCGCCGCGGGGATTGAGGTTTTCGGTGAAGCGCCGGATTGTGCCGCCCTTGCCGGCGGCGTCGCGCCCTTCGAAAATCACGATGATCTTGGCGTGCGTGCGCTTCACCCAGTCCTGAAGCTTGAGAAGCTCGACCTGAAGGTCGAAGAGCTCCTTCTCATAGAGCTTGTTGGGATAGTGGTTCTTGTACGGATAGGCGCCTTCGCGGAACTTGTCCGAAAGGGCGTTCATGTCGGCGGGCTTCCTTGGGAAAAGCCCGGCCTGATGCGCCTCCTTCACGAGAAGAAGCTTGAAGAGGGCGTCCCGTTCGGTTTGGGTGAGATCGCGGTTGAGAATCGAGAGCACTTCATCAGCCGACTCTTCGGGGGAGACGAGCGGCGTGTCGCGAAGCTTGTCGCGCAGGTAGGTGACGACCTGCGTCATCGAATCAAAGGCATGCGGCACGACATGCCGGGTCTCAACGGGGGCGACGGGATAGTCGGTCTTGGGTTCGACCTCCACCACCTCAAGCGTGCTGCCGCCCTTGCTGTTCAAATCGGACTTGTTTAGATCGGACTTTCGGGAGGGATCCTTGGCCATGCGCGTTCTCCTTTGAATTATGGGTTTGAGCGCTCTCGCAAACGTAATCGTTGGAATAGCGAAGCGGCCGACATCGGAGGTTCTTAAGAATCAGGTTAAGACCCGGCCAGCCCCGCGCCTTCATCAATGATAGTCCACGACGGCATGCATGAGGAGTTCGGCGCCCGAGAGAAAGTCCTCAATTCGCATCGCTTCCCGCGGGTTGTGCGAGCCATTCTGGTTCGCAACGAAGATCATGCACGAGGGAATGCCCGCACTCGTCATCACGGCCGCATCGTGCCCCGCGCCGCTCGCCATCGTGAGATGAGGAATCCCGTGCGCTTGAGCCGCCTTCTGAATATGGTCAAAGAGCGCTTTGTCGGGCGAGGCCGCTTCGCCCACGATCACGTCGTCAAAGGCAATGGCGACGCCGCGCGTCCTTTCGATTTCGACTGCTTCCGTGAGGAGCAACTCATGGAAGGCGCGAAGGGTGTCCATCGAGAGGCTTCGCATGTCGAGCCCGAAGTCGACTTCGCCCGAAATGATCGAGATGTCGGCGGTGGCCGGCGTATTCACGACGCCGCACGTGAAGACCAAATCCTTCCCTTCGGCAAGCCACCTCTCCCAATGACGGTTCATCGTGCTCACAAGGTCTGCAAAGGCCGCGACTGCGTCGTGTCTGAAGTCATGGTCGACCGCGCCCGAATGGGCGGTTTCGCCCTTGATGCTGCAGCGCTTGTGCCTCAGGTACCCGCGAATGCCCGTGACGACCGCCGTGCGGTTCACGGGTTCGGCGTCAAGCCTCGGGCCTTGTTCAATGTGAAGCTCGACGAAGGCGGCGATTGTGGAGAGATCCATGAGCGGGACGCCCGACGAAATGCGGTTGACGTCGACGCCCTTTTCAAGGAGAACGTCCTTCAGGAGCCTGCCCGTATCGCGGTGGGGGAGGTCAAGCTCGAAGGGCTTAAGCCTTCCCGTGAGCGCAAGCGACCCCGCATAGGCGCGCCCGAATTCCGGGCACTCCTCCATGCGAAAGGCAACAATGGAGAAGTCCCTTTCAGGAACTCTGTTCTGATCCTTCAAATATTTCGCCACGACAAGCGGCCCTACGATGCCCGCGAGCCCGTCGTAGTTGCCGCCCTGGGGAACTGAGTCGGCGTGAGAGCCCGAGACGAAGGCGGGAAGAGAACGGTTGCGACCGCGGAGCGTCATCCAAAGGTTGAGCGCCGCGTCAACGCGCACCTCAAGACCGATTTCGCGTGCGGCTTTCGCCAGGCGCTCGTGCACGAGGTCTTCGGTTTGGGTGTAGCCCTCGCGCGTGACGCCCTGTGCGTCGGCGCTGATCGCCCTGACGTCGTCAAAGAGCTGGATGCAGAAGTCCTTCACGGAGGCGCTGAAGTCGGTCGTTTGAGTCATGGGCGGGTCCCCTGGTTTTGTTGGATTCTCGAATGTCGGATGATCGAATCAGTTTAGCCGCAACGGCGCAGGCTCGCCCAAAAGAAAGACTCCGAAAGAGAAAGGCCGCCGGACTCACGTCCGACGGCCTGGGATTGATGGCGTCTTGCTTCTCACTTCAAGTAGCGGGGCACCCGGCGCTTCGTGAAGAGCGTGGCGACGAAGAGCGCAATCGCATAGAGAAGGGGCCAGATGATGCCGCCCAAGACTGCGACGATGTTGAGTTCCGTCTCCTCGACGATGATGCTCTCCATGCCAAAGAAGCCGGTGAGGAAGGCAACCATCGGTCCGCCGTAGAACTGATCGACGGCCGAGATGAAGATCCAGACGATGACGGCGGCGATCGCAGCGATGAGGGATGCGCCCGCCGAGCGCGTCAGGGTTTTGCAGCGCAGCATCGCGAGGCCGAAGAGCACCACGTAAAACAGGATGGCGGCCGGATAGACGAAGGCCGAGGAGATCCAGCCGGTGTAAAAGAGAATCCGCTCCCAGCCCACGGCCGTGACCGCAACGCTGAAGGCGGTCGCGATGAGGGAGAGAACGATGACGAGCATGGAGCCGATTCGCATGAGTGTGCCTGTCGGTGGAACTTTGGGTAAGCGCTTGAAAGCCGAACGCAGAGCCTTGCGGCCCGTCGTCCGGTGCGCAGCATGTCGGAAGCTCATTTTACCCGACCCGCATGCGTCCGAACGCAAGCAGTTGATGCAAAACGTTGGGCGATGGAGCGGCAACCGGCAAACGCTCGCCGCGTTTGCTTTGCGGGGCGCCTTCGACGCTCGACGGGCGCGAAACCATGGTCTTCCGGGTGGTCGGAGAAGTGCCGTACTGACGCTCAAAAGCGGCGCGCCTCAAGGGCCCGAGACGTTTCCGAGCGGGAGAAACATATTTCTTCACTGCTATAATTACTGGCTAATCCGACGCGTCAAACCCCTCTCGCTTCAACGTCGGTCAAGGTACAACAACGGAGAATCCCGCATGTCCGGCAAGCCCGCCACGCACAACAACTCGAACCAGGCTCCTCTTTTCGGGGTTGCCGACGCTGTCGCCATTGTCGAAGGCGAAGGCGGTCTTGATCGTCTCGACCAAGTCCTTGAATCGCTGCCCGAAGGCGGGATCACGGATGAGGTCGCACGCTACGTTCTCGGCGTCGCCGTTCATAACTACGAGCATGTCCGGTTCACGGAAGTCACCGAAGAAATCATCCAAAACTACAAGATTCTCCTCTATCTCGAAGATCTCCCGTGCGTCGACGATGCGGCCCTGATGATGCTCTCCGACTACCTCGGGCTTCTCAACCAGGTTGAAGACGCGCAGGAAGCCCTTGACATAGCCGTCAGCATCCGCGCTGAACGTCCCAACGACCTGGGTCTGGACCTTGACGAAATGATCCGCCGCCGCAGAATGCGCCTCAAGGTCCGAACGGAATTCGTCATCGGCGACGGCATGAAGGGGCTGCGTCTCTTCAATGCGCTTCCCGCCGACGTCAGGGCTGAAGACCCGTCCTTGTGCCGCAACCTCGGCGAGAACCTGGCCATGCAGGGCTACGGGCTTGAATCCATGCGCAAGGATGCCACGCGGCTCTACACCGCTGCGGCCAATGCATTTTCGAGCTACTTCAAGATGGGAGGCCGCTCGCCCAAGGCCTATGAGTGCCTTTCCGTCGTTTTGACCAAGACCCAGCGTTTCTCTGAAGCGGTCGACTGCATCGAAGCGGGCATTCGGGCGTCGCTTGACTTGGGCGACCTTTCAAATGCGACGAACTTTGCGCTCACCTGCCTGCAGATTGAATACAGCCCCGCCTTCGACGGCCAAGCCGGGAAAGCCTTCTCCATGGAAGATCCCGCCTTCAAGCGTTATGCCTGGATGCACGAACAGTATGCCCGTGGCATCGAAGGCCGGAAGGCCATCCTGCTCGCGACGGCGCCCCTTCAGATCGAAAGCCTCACGATCCTCGAGCAGAACCTCGTGGCCAAGTCGGCGATCGAGCTCAAGGACGTGAGCCGCGCGCTCACCATCTGCGAAGCGATGGGCGACGACGAAGACGGCAACGTTCTCAGGCTGCTTCTGCTGGCAAAATGCGCGATCGCTCAGCAGGACCTCAAGAAGGCGCGCGATCTTGCCCTCAAGGCCTTCCAATTCATCCTCGACGCCGAGGTCGACGAAACGTCGACGGACGTTGCGTGCATGATGATCTACGACTACTTGAACGTCTGGATGAACAACACGGGCGAGGTGGAAACCTTGACGCAATTCATTGAGCGGATCCCCGAAGCGTGGCCGAACCGCCGCAAGCTCCTTCGTCTCGTGGTGGCCGCCTCCATCGCCAAGTGTCCCAAGGGCGAAGCCTCGGCAATCGCCGAAGCGACCATGGCCGTTCTCGAGCCCATCCCCAAGAAGGAGCGCGACGCGCAGTGGTACATGGCGCTCGGTCACGCCCAGATGCAGATCCAGCAGTACGACAAGGCCATTTCCGCGTACGAAAATGCCAAAAAGAAGATCAGCAAGCTTGGCAAATTCGACTTCTCCGTCTTCGCCAACCGTTCCGTTGCCGAGATGAAGGCGCAGCTGCGCGAAACCATCGACTCGAACATCGAGGTCGCAAAGCAGCATTTGACCGTTCAGGACAAGATCCCCGCCGTTCAGGCCCGCCTCAAGACGGTTCTTGAAGCCGCCGGGTTCAAGATCATCCGCTTCATCAACAACGGCGACGGTCCCGTCATCGCGGTCTGCACCCATGAGGTCGACGGACACATCGCACGCATCGTCGTTGCGGACGAAAAGACCCTCATGATGGACATGCCCGTGCCCGCCGTCGAGCTAGACGCCCCGATGGGCGTGCTCCGGCAGCAGGTCTGCTCGATCGCCATTCCGACCGACGAAGCGCCCTTCATCAACCGCAACGACTGGCGAGTCCAGACGCTCGACATCGTCGGGCGCAAGATCCGCGC
>ERZ1026870.1213-NODE-1213-length-11723-cov-6.185893_pt1 | contig 11723 bp, 9 predicted proteins | sample MGYA00380165_ERZ1026870 | MGnify/ENA primary metagenome ERZ1026870 (study PRJEB33269, sample SAMEA4719801) | human gut metagenome | biome: human-associated habitat; feature: organic feature; material: feces | place: Cameroon | collected 2013-10 ...
AGGAAGTCCGTTGACAAAACGGATGGGAATCCAGAGATGGCGGCTGTGGCTCAATCGCTTGGGCGTCCAGATGTCGGCCATAAAGAGTTTCCGATTTTCCTGCCTTCACATCACGCCACAGCCGAAGGTCCGCTCACGCTTTCCCCAACCATTGCTTTATACGCGCCATTGCTTCTTCGCAATCTTCGCGCGTTCCGAATGCCGTAAGGCGGATGTAGCCTTCACCAGAAGGCCCGAAACCGACGCCGGGCGTGGAAACGACATGCACTTCATGCAGGAGGCGTTCGAAAAAGTTCCAACTTGAAATGCCGTCGGGCGTTTGCAACCATATATAGGGGGCGTTGATGCCGCCAAAGACGTTTAATCCTGCTGCCGTAAGGCTCTCGCGCATGATGCTTGCATTGGTCATGTAATAGTTGATGGTTTCGCGCACCTGACGCTTTCCAGCTTCGCTGTAAATGGCCTCTGCTGCCCGCTGAACGATGTAGGCGGTGCCATTAAACTTGGTGCACTGACGGCGATTCCACAACTGATTGAGGGAAACCTCTTCGCCACTGGCGGCCCTGACCTTGAGGGCTTTCGGCACCACGGTATATCCACAACGCAAACCGGTGAAACCGGCTGTCTTGGAATAGGAATGAAACTCCACGGCGCATTCTTTGGCGTCTGGTATCTCATAGATGCTGTGGGGGACGTCTGGCTGCGTGATATAAGCTTCATAGGCTGCGTCATAGAGCAACAGACTGTTGTTGCGACGGGCGTAGTCCACCCATTTCTCGAGTTCGCCGCGGCACAACGTCGTGCCCGTCGGGTTGTTGGGATAGCAAAGATATATCAAATCAACGGAATGGGAGGGCAAGGAGGGGATAAAGTTGTTGCTTGCCGTGCAAGGACAGTAAGTAATCCGGCTCCACGCATTGCCGAGGAACTGGCCCGCTCTGCCGCCCATCACGTTGGAATCAATGTAAACGGGATAGATGGGGTCGGTCAGGCAAATGGTGTTTTCTGTGCCGAGGATGTCGCCGAAGTTTCCCGTGTCGCTCTTGGCGCCGTCGTTGACAAATACTTCATCGATGTCCAAATCAATGCCGCGCGACTGAAAATCGTTTTCAACGATGGCTTTTCTCAAGAACTCATAGCCGTGTTCCGGCCCGTAGCCTCTGAAGGTCTCGGCCTTCCCCATCTCGTCGACAGCTTTATGAAGCGCCTCAATCACTGCTGGCGGCAGCGGACGGGTTACGTCGCCAATACCTAATCTAATCAGTTTGGTCTCTGGATGAGCTGCCTTAAAAGCGGCCAGCTTCTGGGCTATGTCTGCAAAGAGATAGTTCTTTTGCAGTTTCAAGAAATTTTCATTTACCGTAAGCATCGTATATGATTTTTATGGGGATGTTCTATGTCTTATTATTATAAGGAGAAGGGGAATTATTATAAGGAGAGGAGGGATTATTATAGGGAGAAGGGAAAGAGGGATTGTCTATTCTTCGATGGTGATTCTTCCGTCGAACACTTTGGTTGCCGGCCCCGTCATATACACGTGTCCATCTTCCTCACGCCATTCAATGGTGAGCTCTCCCCCATCCATCGCGACGACGCACTTGCGTGGTCGGCGGTCTGTCAATGAGGCCGCAACGGCCGTTGCACAGGCTCCAGTGCCGCAGGCCAAGGTGATGCCGGAACCGCGTTCCCACACGCGCATGCGGATGCTGCCATCGGGCTTCACTTCGGCAAACTCGATGTTGCAACGCTCGGGAAACAGCGAAGCGAACTCTAAGGTTGGGCCTACTTTCTCGAGGTCTATGTTTTCAACGTCGTCCATGAAAATAACGAAATGGGGATTGCCCATGGAGACGAAAGTTCCCACATATCGCTTGCCGTCTGTGCTCGCCACGACGCCTTCGCGCATACTACCGTCGGGCGATGCCAACTGCGAAGGCACAGCCAACTGCGGCTCGCCCATATCAACGGTCACTTGCTCTACCAATCCGTCGGCACCGAGCGAGAGGTGGAGCACCTTGATGCCAGAAAGCGTGGCCAAGCGGATGTCGAGCGAGTCGGTCAAGCCGTTGTCGTGAAGATATTTGCCGATGCAGCGGGAGGCATTGCCACACATGCGGGCCTCTGAACCGTCGTTGTTGAAAATACGCATCGAAAAGTCGGCAACGTCCGAAGCACCAATGAGCACCAAACCATCGCCGCCGATGCCCTTGTGGCGGTCGCTCCAAGTAACGGACAGTTTTTCGGGATGCTTCAACGGATAAGCAAGCGTATTGACGTAAATATAATCATTACCTGCCCCGTGCATTTTCGTAAATTCTATGGTACGTTTCATTGCTGTGTGTATTGGGTTTGACGTTGGCTTTTATTTATCACGGCGCAAAGGTAGAAATACTTTCTTTTTGCACAAAGAAAATCCATGAAAACTTTCTTATTTTTATTTACACACATCGCAAATAATCTTTTTGTAAGTTTCACCAGTGTATTATTTTACATAAAGACAGGGTTACGCTAAAGCCAGATAAGGTGGTTTCACCGAAGAAAGCACCGAAGAAAACGGGGGAATATTCAAAGCGGACGCACTTTCAGCGGAGCCTTCGGAGAAATTATTGTATATTTGCCGTTCAGAACAAACAGAAAACTCTCATGACAAGATTAACCATCGTGGTGCCTTGCTACAACGAAGCGCCCGTTCTTCATGAAACGACAAAACGCCTGCTGCAAGTGGCCGATACGCTGGCCGCCAAGGAGGTGCAGACCCATATCTTATATGTTGACGACGGCAGCGCCGACGAGACATGGCAGATTATCGAAACGGAATCGCAGACCCACAGTGAGGTGTGCGGCTTGAAATTGGCGCACAACGCGGGCCACCAACACGCTTTGTGGGCCGGCATGGAGCGTGCCTGCGAGTCGGCAGACTGCATTGTGACCATCGATGCCGATTTGCAAGACGACGTCAACGCCATCTGCACGATGGTGGACCGCTTTCTGGAAGGCAACGACATTGTCTACGGCGTTCGGCGCGACCGCTCAACCGACACATGCTTTAAGCGGCAAACGGCGGTGTTCTTCTATCGTTTTATGCACTGGCTGGGAACGGAGGTGGTGTACAACCACGCCGACTTTCGCCTTATGAGCCGCCGCGCGGCAAAAACGCTGCTGAGTTATCCTGAGCGCAACCTTTTCCTGCGCGGCATGGTGAAATCGCTGGGATACCGCCAGGCAACGGTTGAATACGACCGCGCCGCCCGCTTTGCTGGCGAGTCGAAATATCCGCTCAGCCGCATGTTGGGATTCGCCTGGGACGGCATCACTTCGTTTTCCGTCCGTCCGCTGCGCCTCATCCTCCTGCTCGGCGTCCTCTTCATCGTCATTTCGTTCGCCGTCATCGTCTGGGCTCTGATAGCGCACTTCAACGGCCATACGTTGCCAGGATGGACCTCCCTACTCGTCAGCGTCTGGTTTGTCGGCGGCGCCATCCTACTGGCGCTCGGCATCATCGGAGAATATATCGGGAAAATCTATTCTGAGGTGAAACGCCGTCCGCGCTATATCGTGGAATCCTTCACCGGAAACATGGAATGAGCGGCCTTATGGAAGTCATATCTCAGCGCCCGATTCCCATCAAAACCCAAGGAAGAACTTTCTTACACCCTCTATCTCAACGGTTTCCGCCTAATACGGGAACCGTTTTTTATTGGAAAACTTGTAAAATAAGGCAATGAGCGAGCGCGAAATATGTAAAATAAGGCGTTCTGACGGGAGAAAACTTGTAAAATAAGGCAGTGAGGAGGCGCGAAATTTGTAAAATAAGGCGTTCTGGCGGGCGAAAACTTGTAAAATAAGGCAATGAACGAGCGCAAAATATGTAAAATAAGGCGTTCTGGCGGGCGAAAACTTGTAAAATAAGGCAGTGAGGAGGCGCGAAATATGTAAAATAAGGCGTTGTGGCGAAAGAAAACTTGCAAAATAAGGCAGTGAGGAGGCGCGAAATATGTAAAATAAGGCGTTGTGGCGGGCGAAAGCCAAGGGCAAAGAACTTGAAAGCATCATGTTGCGAACTGCATTTCAGACAAAGCATCTCTATAAACTTCGGCCCATCGGCGTTCAACGGATTTCTTGCATTTTCGTAGAAACAAAAAAATCGCCGATGTTTTGCAGGGATGCAAAACACAGGCGATTGTAAGTGTAAGTGTGTACAAGTGAGATGGGCTATTAAGCTTCCTTCGCAACGTTTACGCGACGTTCCTTAATGCGGGCCTTCTTACCAGTGAGGGCACGGAGGTAGTAAAGCTTAGCACGACGCACCTTACCATGCTTGTTGATTTCGATGCTTTCGATAGCCGGAGATTCGATTGGGAAGATACGTTCAACACCAATGTTACCAGACATCTTGCGAACCGTGAAACGCTTCTTGTCCTGATGACCAGAAATCTTGATGACAACGCCACGATAGAGCTGAACGCGCTCTTTGTTGCCTTCGACAATCTTGTAAGCTACGGTGATTGTGTCACCAGCCTTGAATTCGGGGAATGACTTGCCCGTAGCAAATGCTTCCTCAGCGATTTTAATTAAATCTGCCATTTTTTCTTTTGGTAATTTATTATGTTATTCGTCTGTGGGCGTAACGGGGAACTCTCATCCCGACAGCGGCCCATCAGAAAAGCGTTGCAAAATTACGATTTTTACGTGAATTACACAAGGTTACGCGCCACATTTTTATGAGAATGCCTAACAAATCAGCCGATTAGTCACGGGGAAAAGTCTAAATGGGCGATTTTTCTGGGCTTCCCGACGGGTCAAATCGCCGCCTTTTTCCGCCAAAAGCCCCTGCGCATATAGAAATAGGCCAGGGAGGAAATGGGGATGGAATAGACAAACTCGCTGAGCCAACATACGGGCAGACTGCTGCGGAAATGGAAGATGGCCACGAAGACGTAGACCGTATAAATCAAAAGACTGACCGACTCCATCGCGAGCGCGGCCTTGGTGTTTCCAGAGCCAGATACGGCATGGAGACACAATTGGGCGGGGATGCTGAAGACGTATGAGGAGAGGAGCACGTAAAGGGCGCCTTGCGCGTGGCGGATGAGCGCCGCGTCATCGGTGAAGATGTTCAAAACGTTGTATGAGAAAGTGGCGATGAGGAGAATGACGGGCACGAGGATGAGAAACGTGAGTTTCATCACGCGGTGTATCATGGGCATCACGCTGTCGTCGTTTCCCTGTCCGATGAAGTTGCTGACGAGGGTGGAGATGGTGGAACCGAAGGCCACGAGCGTCATGAAGGTGAAGGCAGAGACGTTGCGAATGATGTTGGTGGCGGCCAAATCATGCTGCCCGAGATGCTCGATGGCCAGGAAGAAGATAAACCACGTGCCGAGCGACAGGAAATTCTGTATCATTATCCACACACTCAAATCGAACACATTTTTCAGAATGCCAAAGCGGAAACGCGGCATGGCATTGAGGGCATATTTTGCGCAGTCGATGCGCCGCGAGGTATAGACAAGGAAGAAGAGGAAGGAAACGATTTCCGCCAAGGCCGAACCGATGGCCGCACCTTGTATGCCCAAAGCAGGGAAACCGAATTTGCCGAAGATCAAGACATAATTGAAGACGACGTTGCTCAACACCATGACGAGGGAGTTGAGCGTGAGCGTGCGGGTGTTGGTGGTGCCGATATAAAAGGCGCGGAAAACGAGGGTGATGAAGGCAAAGGGGATGCCCGCCATGCGCCACGTCAGGTAGACATCTGAGGCGCTGGCGATTTCGGGAGAGCTGATGAGACTGTCCATCAAGCGGTCGCCAAAGAAAAAGACGAACGCCACCAAGACGAGGGAAAGGAGGAGCAGGAAGAAGAGGCCGTGATAGAACACACTGCCGATGGATGTGTAAGCGCCCTCTCCGTTGCGGCGGCCGATGATGATTTGCACACCGATGCTGAAACCGAGGCCGAGCATAAACACCACGATATAGGCGATACCGCCGAGAGCTGCGGCTCCCAATTCCACCTCCCCAACGCGTCCGAGATAGGCCGTGTCGGTCATGCCGACGAGCTGCTCCATCAACACACTAACGAGAATGGGCAACGCAATGGCGAGGATTCTTTTATAACTATAGTTGACTGCTTCCATACTTTTTCCGTTTCCAAATTTCATGCTACATCACCAGACTGCCCGTTGCGGCCGTCCATCAAAGGCCCAGCAATCCCTTGACAAGGAAGAAGAGCATGGGGATGAAGAGGGCGGGCAGCAGATTGATGGTCTTGCAATCCTTGATGTTGAGCACGCCGAGGCCAGCGGCGGCAATCAAAACGCCTCCGACGATGCTGACCTCCGCGATGAGTTCTTCAGAGATAAAGGAGGCAGAAACTTTTGCAATGCCGTAGATGCTGGCCTGCCAAGCAAAGACGAAGAAGGCCGTGATGGCGGTGCCGAAACCATAGCTGGAGGCCACGACAACCATTGTCACGAGGTTGAGCGTGGCGGCCGTCATGAGATAGGTGTTGTCGTTGAAGAGGGCGCTCAACACGGGGCCCATCATTGAGAGCGTTCCGACGCAGCAGAACAAGACCCCCGTGGTGATGCCTTCTGCGAGGTTGGAACCGCCGGAAACGCGGCGCGTGGCACGCTCCAAGTGCTGGTCGAGCTTGAGGAAGGTGCCGATGAGCCCACCGATGGCCAGGCAGAAGATGAAGAGAACGGGATAGTGGCTTTTGATCATGTGTTCCATGGCCACATTGACGCCGAGGACAATGGCGGCAAGGCCCATAGCGGTGTTGAGAACGGTGATGTATTTCTCGCGTATTCCCTTACGCGCCAAAGCACCAACAGCGCTGCCGACAACGACGGCGACTGCATTTAAGATAATTGCATACATAAAAAGATGTTATAAGAAGGCCTCCGCCGTGCATTCACGCCAGGGGCGGTTTAGGGAATCAGACTGTGGGTGGGGGAAAATACAGAGAATGCTGCACGATTTTTGACCAAATAGCATGGCGGTTGCAACACCGCTGCCCCCTAAAAGGTAGGGTGTTCAAAATGGGAATATTGAGTCGATGAAGATTGTACGGGAAAGCCCTATCTGCGACCCGGCACGGGCTGAAAGCCCAACAAGTCCAAAGCCCAGGGCAACGCCCTGGGTGCCGTGTTCCCCGTTCGTGCGCCCTGTAAGGGCAAAAGTAAGCATCAACACTGCGCCCATACTTTTGCCCTTACAGGGCGTAGGCATTTATGCACTAATACCCAGGGCGTTGCCCTGGGCTATGCACTTACTGCCCTTTCAGGGCGCTCCTTTTCGCGCTTTGTTCGTTTATCATGTGCGCATGCTTCGCCACTTGCTATTTAGCTCAAAACCGCGCAGATTGTTTCTGGATTATAACCACCCTACCTAAGAGCGCAGTCTGGTTCAGGTTTTTCAATTTCAGGACAAAGTTACAATTTGCTTTTCACATCCACAATTCTGAAAGGGATTTTATAGGGCCAAGCGGCACGAAAAAGAAGCAAAATGCCGCCGAAGGCCACGGCGGCCCAGAAAACAAAAAAGGCGCCCCGCGAATGCGGAGCGCCCTTTTTATTGAAAATGCATTAACATTCAGAGAGTGATTACTTTACGTAAACCTTCTTACCGTTAACGATGTAGAGACCCTTAGGAAGACCTACAGTTGAGTTAGCGCGAACCTTCACACCAGAGATAGTGTAGATGGCACCACCCTTAGCGTTAGAAACCACTGCGTTGTTGATACCGTTGATAACGTCTTCGATGTTGAGAGCAACGTCTCCATCTTCAGTCGTTTCAGGGATTTCAACAAAGTAACCAGTGCTGGCATCAACAGTAGTGTTGTCAACAGAGTTCTTGATCACACCGTCGAGGAGCAAGCCGAGGCCAGCATTAACAGTCAGCGAGTTCAAAGTACCCACCATACCATTCTGGTTGACGTGATCGTAAACGTAAGTACCGTTAGCGAGTTCGCTTGCATCAGCAGCCTGGATACCAATCTGGAGATAGTTGATATCTTCGGCAGTCTTAACGATGAACGGAGTACCAGCCGGGATGATTTCAGACTCAGAGTATTGCTGGAGCTGAGCCTTACCGTCCTTCTGTCCGAGGAGCTTGTAAGGAGCAGGTTCTACGTACTGGATGTCGAACGGCATCGTAACGATCTGATAAGCATTGGCCTTGACATTGTAAGTCATACCGTCGGCAACGACATCAGAAGAAACTTCGTCGAACACGAACAAAGAGCTTGCATCGCTGCCGCTCCAGTTAACCACGTTGTGGCTTGGATCAGCGTTCATGTAGCGACCTTCAACAAACTGGATGTTGAATACGCCAGGAAGCTTACCAGAAACGAGGGTGAACTTAGAATCTTCCTTAGTTGAGCTCAAACGCTGTGAGAGCTCCACTTCGTCCTTGTCTTCAACGCCGTCATACAAGTTGGCGATGTTGAGACCAGTTGCCAAGTTCTTGATAACGAATGAACCATCGGCCTGCTTTCTGAGCTGCCATACAGCGTTCAAACGAGTGCTCTGGTTTTCGTCGTCCTTATAGCCCCAGTAAACGTTAGCAACAGTGTCGGCGTTGCGAGCATATACGATGTTACCATACTGACCGTTCTGGTCGCCGTTTTGATTCTGGCTTACGCTCTTAATGCGAACGATTGCGCCGTCTTCAGGAACGATCAACTTGCTGTTGTACGTGCTGATTGCGCTGCGGAGCGCCTTCAACTGGTCTGCGATGGCAGTGAGGCTCAACGGAGAGTTAGCTTCAACATAAGAAGAAACATTGTCAACCGTTGTCTTCAAGCCGCTCTGAGCATCTGCTGGGAAGTAACCCCATGCTGTGCCCACCATGCCTTCAGCTTCAGCCTGAGCCTTAGCGTCCTTCAAGAGTTCGAGAAGTTCAGTGTCATCAGGATATGCATCGTTGAATTCCTTGATAACAGCTTCCAAAGCTTCATAGTCAGCCTGAGTTGCAGAGCTGTCTGAAGCGAGCTTTTCAGCGTTGGCGATGGCGTCAGCCAACTTCTGGCGTACTTCTTCAGGAATCATGTTGTAACGTGGGTTGTCACCACCGTCCTTGTAGAAGCGCAATTCTGATACGTGCCAGCATGGGCCGAGGCCGTGGAGCTGGTTGGCCTTAGTCTGGAGACCCACGAAACGGAGGTGCTGAACCGGCTTACCCAAATCGATACGCATTACAGTCGTAGTGCTGTCGATGGTACCATCAGGGAAGTTAGTGGCATACTGGTAGATAACAGTGTCCTTGAACAAAGTATCTGTCCATGCTCCTTCAGGATCGTCGCCGTCAGCCTGTGCAACGAGAGCGATGCGGCTCGGGTTACCTCTACGGTTGTTGTGGCGCTGAGAGAACTTGAGGAAGAGCTTCTGGATTGGCTCGTCGCCGAGGTTCACCTGTACCCAGTGGTATTCACCGTCCACATTACTTGACCACAGAGTGTGGTAGTAAGTACCGAGCTTGCCATCGAATGCATAAGCTTCCTTACCTTCAGAAGGTTCAGTTGCGTTGCACTTTTCGAAAGAAGAGACAAGACCTGCAGAAGCATACTTGTCGTCGAAAGTTACGTCAGAATTAAGCTTATACTGCTCTGAAGTAGACTTAGCCTCATCAACCAAAGCGTGGTACTTCTTCATGAAGCGGGCCTTTTCAACAACAGCGGTGAGTTGGTCTGCAACGTCAGCAGGAACTTCCTTGATTGCGAACAAGCAACCCAGTCCGTTCTTCGACTGCCAACGAACGACATTCATACCGGCATCACAGTGCCACATATTGCCATCTTCGTCAGTGATGTTGAACATCAAACCAGCAGCTTCGCCGTTCGGGTTGAAAGCAACGTTGCACTTAACAGTTGCGCCTTCAATGGTTGGGAACGTAGAAGAAGTGCTACCCTGCTTGCCGGCATAACGACCGGTTGCAAAGTTCTTGATGTAGTACTGACCATTGCCTGCATCTTCAACAGTCCACAAGTATTTGGCATCGTTGAGGGTTGGAGGAACGTCGATAGCGACTTTGTCCTTCGTACACTTCAAGCTACCGCCCGCATCGAACATACCGTCTTGTGAACGCTGGCTGATGAACATGTAGTACTTACCAGGAACGAGCATGATGCGACCACCGTTGGCCAATGCTTCTTGACAATCAAGAATGTCCTGAACAATTTTTTCCTTGGCTTCGTCAGAAACACCTTCGTTGCCCATAGCGTCGTTGGCTGCATTGTAAGCAGCTTCGAGGCGGGCGTGGAGATCCTGAGAGATGTTACCCGGCTGATCGCCTACAGCAAATTCGAGATCAGAGAAACCATTCTTGAAGACTTCGTTGTAGACAGTCTCCAATTTGTCATCAGCGCTCGGCTGACGAGAAGTGGCTTCATAGATTCGCCAGTTGTTGGTGTCGCTGTAAGTCGAGTAAGCTGGGCAGCCCCAATAGCAGAGGTAATTAGGCTTTTCACCATTTTCTGGCAACTTGCCTGCGAGCACCCAGTCGTTACCTTCTGAATCTGGCTGCTTTTCGTTACCATCAATCAAACGGCGAAGGTCGGTCGAACCAGCCTCACCCTTCAAAATGGTGCACTGGAAAGCTTCGCCATAAGACAAAGTGTGACCACCAGAGTACATGTACTGCTTGTTGGAGAAGTTTTTCAGAACGAATACGTTATCGCCCTGCGCGTCTTCGCCAACCTTTACGAGTTCGTAAACACAGGTAGCATCAACGGCTGCCTTGAAGGAACCAGAGGGATTCAGATAGCCATTGCTTGACCAGCCAGCCTTGTTGCCGCCCTGCTGAAGCACCACGAACATACCGTTCTGCGGCGTCTCAATCTGGCTTTCTGCAACGTCCCACACGGTCCAATCGCGTTCAGCAGCAACTGCTGACAATGATCCTGCCACGAAGAGCAGCATCAGAGCAAGAAAATTGTAAATTTTCTTCATTGTGAGATGAGAATTTGAATTAAACAATTAGTGAATAAATAATTTGTAGATTTGATTATGTTAAGTTTCAGAGCGAGGCAATGCATGCCCAGCCCCAAATCATTTTCTTTTTCCATAACGGCTGCGCAACGTCAGCACACCTTATATAATAGGAGCCGAACCGCCCGTCTTGCATCTCCGCCCCGTCATGGGGCATCAACGCAGACTTGCCGTCGGCGCGTCTGCCGGTCTTGCAGCATGCATCCCCCAATGCATAACATAATTATGGCGTTGCGCCAAACACCCGAAAGGGCAAATGGGCGCACGAAACAAAAATGAAACATTGTTGCAAACATATTCCGCCATCTTGATGCAGAAGAACCGTCCACGCTTTATTATGGAGCGGCCAGCAACAGGGTTACATCCCGTCTCACTGGAGGTTGAGGAAAAGCACTTACTTCCATTGTCTTATTGCAATGTGATGCAACATTCATGCGAGAAACGTCTTTTTGTCAGACCGGCAACCATATTCATGAAAATATGCTGCCAAAACTGCAAGTCTGTTTTCACTATGCCACATTCACTTTGCAAGACAACTTCAGAGACTTAACATCAGAAACCATCTATTTAATTATTTCAAGAATTTGCCACACGCAGCTCAGCTCGTTTAATGAGAGTTCTGAGACCAAGACTAACATGCAACTCATTCATTCACACATCGTTAAATACGTTTTCTCGTTTCAACAACGTGAATGTCTCCGCATTTTCGTCCCAAAGATAGCAACATATTTC
>ERZ1026870.1217-NODE-1217-length-11697-cov-66.291273_pt1 | contig 11697 bp, 9 predicted proteins | sample MGYA00380165_ERZ1026870 | MGnify/ENA primary metagenome ERZ1026870 (study PRJEB33269, sample SAMEA4719801) | human gut metagenome | biome: human-associated habitat; feature: organic feature; material: feces | place: Cameroon | collected 2013-10 ...
GGCTTGGCTCTATCCCTTGTCCTCTCCATTTGGGGCAATCTCACCCAATGGCGAGAGCACCAAAATTGGGAGGAGGCAGACTTGAAATATAGGGCATTGAAAATGGTTCTTCCATCTGATGACCCGAATATTCGCTACATCGAAAAGCATTTCAATGTGCAACGAGATGAAGATGTGATATACAAGCTCAGAACCAGAGTTGATGTTTATGAAGACTCTGTCTATCAACACCATAAAATGGTTGAGGTAGTATCATATAAAGATAGTGTAGCAAGACAACTTATTAATGAATCAAATAGAATAAAAATGCAGATAAACAGTAAGAAAAGTAAATAAAAACGTTATTTTTGTATTATTATGCAAAGTGTAAGCACGTATAACATTGTTTAATGTAATTTAAATACCCTCCTAAAATTATGTTGTTTCAAAAAGTATTTATACCTTTGCACTCGGAATACAAAAAGAGGCAAATAATTGCAGTTTGCTTTCGTTTTGGTGCAATTGTTCCAAAAACCTTTGCGCAAGGTTGATACAGCCCCGTCTGGGTAAAAAGGCGTATACTTTCCAAGAAACGTTAGATTCCAAGATTTAAAACATTATTAGTTTTTTAAAAAGAAAGGAAACAGACAATGAAAAGAAATTTTAAGTTTGAAACCCTTAATGGAGAATCTTTGTCCAATGTAAAAGGAGGAAGCGAGGCAACAAAACACACCCATATGTCACAGTCAACGGATCATGCGTGTGGAAGTCATGGTTGCCAATCTTCGTCAGGGCTGCTCATCAATAGAGGATAGTCTTATAGTCAAATAGAAATAGAATGAGAAAATAAATCCTTTAGGCATTGGACATGGAAGCATAAAATTTTCTCAAACTAATTCTGATTGACTATAGAAAAGTTGCGAATCAGATTGTATAACAACTTTCTAAAATGTATAATGGGTGTGCTACTAATGCTTTAGCACACCCTTAATATATAAACAAAAATGACAAGTGTTTACAAAAAAAAAGATTTGAAGGAATTTGATTTAAATAATCAAATATACATATTAGACCCACTAGATTTGGAATTGTATCATATATATTCTCCATTAGATATAGAGCGTTTATATGAAAGTGTTATTATGCCCAAAAGAAATAGTGTAAAAATATCTTCAAGTTATAATTTTGATAAATCAAGTAGAAAAATAGATGTTGTTAGTTTGGACATTTCTCACGGATGTACTTTGAAATGTTCTTATTGTTATTTGTCAGCAGGGTATCATAAAAAAGAGATGATGTCTAAAGAGCGCTTTTTAGAGATACTAAAATTCCTTGCTAAAAATAATTCTAGTAATGTTACATTTTATTTTGCAGGAGAGGGAGAACCAACTTTAAATTTCAATTTGTTAAAACAAATTCCAAAGCTATGCAAGGAATTCGGATTTGAAAATAGTCATTTTGAAATAACGACAAATGGCACATTATTGTCTTCTTCTGTTATTAAATTTTTTGAAGAGGAAAAATTTACTGTAGCTATTAGTCTTGATGGAGATAAGGAAAATGATAGCAAACGAGTATTTCTAAATAACACACCAAGTTTTCCTTTAGTCATCAAAAATATTCTTACCCTGAAGAAAACTAGAATAAAATTTGCGTGTAAAGCAACAATTATGCCAGAGAATAAGAATATCGTACAGATGTTCACTTTTTTTGAAGATAACGAAATTCCTTTCTATCATGGGTTCGCTACAAGAGCATTTAATGACAGTTATTTACCTCAAATAGAAGATGTAAATAATAATCTTAAGCAACAATTTAGTCTTTTAGTTGATTATTATGTATCTAGGATAAAGAACAATAAGTATGTTTACGCTCGCAAACTTATAGAAGACATAAGAAGAATCCAATGTAAGACAACGAGCTATACTGGATGTAGTGCTGGGATCAATTCCTTTTATTTCAATCTAAAAGGAGATATTTATGTTTGTTCTAGTCATAATAGTTGTAAAGAATTATGTGTTGGAAATATTCATAATGGTATTGATTACGAGAAAATAGACAAACATAATTTTTACCCAAAAGAAGTTGACAGGTATGAAAAATGCAAAGATTGTTGGCTAAGACATCTTTGCTCTGGTTCATGTATTGCAGCAAAATGGCTTGAATCTAAGGATACGACTATACCATCAGCATATCATTGTGCATTAAACAAGGTGTATTGGGAAGCAATTATTAGAATTTTCATACAGATACAACCATATATTAAGAATAATGTAAACTTTGAAGGTTAGCTATGAATAAAATATTATTTTTCATAATTACGATGCTTTTTGCTAATTTGTCAATAGATGCGCAGTCTTACAAAATCTATGGCCATGTGTATTTTCATGACAAATCGCAACCACTTTCGTATGCATCTGTCAAAAATTGTAATACTCAACAAGTCGTATTATCAGATTCCGTTGGATATTTTGAAATCCAAGTGAACAAAAATGACAGCCTTACTTGCAGTTATATTGGGTATGCAGATAAAGTTGCATCCATCTCGGATGAAAAAACAATAGATTTTTGCCTAGATGACAATGTACAAAATCTTAATGAAGTTGAAGTAATTGGTAGAAGAAAGGCTATCCAAATGTCACATGGTGGTTTTATTATCAACATGGATGTGATTAATAAAAATGGGAAATTGTTTTCTGACATATTGCCACAAATACCCTTGATTAACATTAAAGGTAGTATCATATCTATGGTAGGTAAAAATGAAGTTCTTGTTTTTTTGAATAATCACCAACTTTATTTAAAAGGTGATGAATTAATAGCTTATTTGAATTCTTTAGGAGCAGAAAACATTCAAAAAATTCAAGTACTATCAACTCCACCAGCAAAATATGAAGCCAACGAGAATATTGGCATTTTAAAAATTGAAACACTGAAAAAAATAAACCCAGGATTACAAGCTAATTTACTGGGGAAAGGGAGTATTGCCCACTATTTATCTTATGGTACTTCTGCAAAAATTCTCTATTCAGGTAAAAAGTTTAGTGTAGAGACCGCGGTATTAGGTAGTTGCGAAAAACTATTCACGCATAGTCAATATAGTAATATGTTTAAAAATTATACAATATCTACAAATTGTCCTAAAAAAAACGAGGATAATTTTGCTAGAATATTAACAAATTTAAATTTAACTTTAGGCCAACATGATAATATATCAACAATGTTACAGTTGCCGTTACTTAGTAAAATTAATAATCGAGACATTGCTAATGATACGAAATATTTTTCTATAAACAATATACAGGAAGATTCCATAATGTCATCTAAAGGATATGGAAAGTCAGCTAATTATCAAACGAATTTAGAAATAAATTATGCTCATTCTTTCAATGACAAATCTAATCTCAATATAACACTTGGCTACATTAACAGCTATGAAAGAAACCATAGGAATTGGCTTTCACTTACAAAAACGGCATTAACAACATTAGATGAAAATTTTTATAGTGCAGGTCACCAAAAGAATGATATATATACTTTCAAAATGGATTTCGACAATTCGTTTAAGAATTGGAAATTTAGTGAAGGATATAAATTCTCTTATATCAACACAAAGTCATATAATGAAGAGGATGAAAAATTGGTTTATTCTACTTCACACAACTTGTTTGGATATAGAGAAGCTAACAATGCTTTATATGTAAATGCAGAGAGTTCAATAAAGTCAATTCAACTAAGTTTGGGGTTGAGAGCAGAATATACTTATACAAAAGGACTCTCTTATACTTTAAACACTATCAATAACAACCATTATTTAAGGGTATTTCCTGTTGTAGGTATAGAATACTTAATAAATAATAGTAATACTATAAGTATTGATTATTCTGGAAGAATTAAGAGACCCAATTTCCAACTATTAGACCCTTTTAGATGGTATACAAGTAAATATGATTACTCAGAGGGAAATCCGTTCATGAAACCATCTTATATACATAATGTAAGTTTGTCTTATATGTACAACAATTCATTTTATACAAAAATGTATTTTACTAAGACTAACAAAGATTTTGGAAGAATGGTATTTTTGGATTCAGAAAATATTCAAAACCAAGTAGAACGAGCAGGAAATTACTTTGACATATCTGCATTTGGGATTAATATCGAATATAATTTTCAGTTGGGTTCTTGGTTAGAAACTGATTTGACTGGAGATATTACATATTCAAGCTATATTTCAAATCAGACTTCCTTTAAGAATGTAAGAGGTTGGGGAAGTGATTTTTCGTTGGACAATTCATTTTTTTTAAGTAAAAGATTGACTAGTTTTTTGTACATTGAAGATGACATACCTGGATATTATAATTATAGAAAGGTAAAAAATGCCTTTCTTTTAAACTTAGGGCTGTCGTATACAAACAAAAATAAGACTATGATTGTCAGCATTAAAGCTGAAGATTTATTCAAAACGTCGAATCCAAAATACTCTTATTATTCCAATGGGATTAAACAGAAGTTTAACAACTATTATGATAGTCAACATTTGGAAATAACTTTAATTAAAAAGATCGGAAATATTTTTAACAAAGCAAAACCAACTTTTCAGTCATCAAATTCTGAAGAAAGAAATCGTTTATAAACTCTTAGAGAAAAATAGTGCGGTAATGTAGATTTCAAAGTAACAAATGAAGAATCATTTTCCTATAGAATATCAGTATGATAGCATGCAATGTGGTATAGCTAGTTTGCAAATGGTATGTAAATATTTCGGCAGAGAATACTCTTTGGATTCTCTGTCGAAACTTTGTTTTGCTACTGCGGAAGGAGTCTCTCTGTTAGGTATCAATGAGGCAGCAAACACACTTGGCTTGCATACTATATGCGCTAGAGCTACAACTATGGTGCTAGGCGAAGCCCCTTTGCCTTGTATTCTCCATTGGAACCAGAATCATTTTGTAGTCTTGTATAAAGTCAAGAAAGGAAAGAAGTTCTATGTCGCTGACCCAGGAAAGGGATTGGTCACTTATGGTTTAGAAGAGTTCAAGCAGCATTGGATAAGCACGAGTTCCAATGGCGAAGACAAGGGCATTGCTATGTTCTTGGAAACCACCCCTGCATTCTTTACCTATAAGATGGAGGGCAAAGAGAACTTAAAAGAAAGGCGGTCTTTCCGCTTTCTCTTTGGGTATGTAAAGAAATACCGCAAGTATTTCGGACAAATTATCTTGGGCTTGATAGTCGGAAGTCTCTTGCAGCTTGTCTTGCCATTCCTTACTCAATCCATCGTAGATGTCGGTATCAAGAACCAAGATATAGGTTTTGTTTGGCTTATATTATTGGGGCAGTTGATGCTTACAGTCAGCCGAACGGCAATAGACTTTATCCGCAGATGGTTGTTGCTTCACATTTCCCTACGTATCAACATTTCATTGGTGAGCGACTTTTTCATCAAGCTTTTGAAGTTGCCGATGTCTTTCTTTGATACGAAACTCATGGGCGACTTGATGCAGAGAATGAACGACCATAGCCGTGTGAACAATTTTCTTACGCAACAGACGCTCAACATCACCTTTGCCATGCTTACTTTCGTGGTGTTCTCGGTGGTGCTATTCTTCTATAACAAGTTGGTGTTTGCCATCTTTTTGTTGGGAAGCATCCTCTATGGCGCATGGATGACCTTGTTCTTGAAACGGAGAAAGGTGCTCGACTATGAATTGTTTGAGCAGCAAGCCATCAACAATAACAAAACTTATGAGTTTATCACCTCCATACAGGAAATCAAATTGCAGGATTGTGAACAACGTAGAAGATGGGAATGGGAGGACACGCAAGCAGACTTGTTTGGGGTGCAGATGAAATCACTCAAACTCCAACAGACACAGGAGGCAGGAAGTATCTTTATCAACGAGGTGAAGAACATCATCATCACGGTAGTGGCTGCAACCGCCGTGATACATGGGCAAATGACACTTGGTATGATGCTTGCCGTGCAATACATCATCGGACAGCTCAACTCACCTGTAGAGCAACTGATGAACTTCTTCTATTCTCTGCAAGATGTGAAGATTAGCTTGGAGCGAATCAACGAGATTCACCAGATGGATGATGAGAATGGAAAGGAAGGCTTGCTAACTTCTATTGAAGATAAGAATGAGGGCATTGACATCAAGAACATCATGTTCAAGTACGACCCACATGCTTTGCGTAAGACCATAGACGATGTGAGCATTCACGTTCCGCAAGGTAAGGTAACAGCCATCGTTGGTGCATCTGGCAGTGGAAAGACCACCCTCATCCGTTTGATGCTTGGTTATTATCCTGTCTTGGAGGGAAAAATCAACATTGGAAATACTGACATCAACAAACTCAACAAAAAGTGGTGGCGCAGACAATGTGGTGTTGTCATGCAGGATGGTGTTATCTTCTCGGAGAGTATCGCTAGAAATAGTGCTGTTGATGATGGCGATATAGATAAGGAACGGTTGTTGAAAGCTGCCGAGATTGCTTGCATCAAGGATTACGTGATGGCTTTGCCTCTGAAGTTCAACACCAAGATTGGGCGTGATGGCGTGGGACTGAGCCAAGGACAGAAACAGCGTATCTTGATAGCAAGGGCGGTGTATAAGAATCCCGACTACATCTTCCTTGACGAGGCGACCAACTCGCTCGATGCCAACAATGAGAGAAGCATCGTGGAGAACTTGGATAAGTTCTACAAGGGCAAGACTGTTGTGATTGTGGCTCATCGCCTAAGCACGGTGAAGAATGCCGACCAAATCGTGGTCATCGACCATGGAAAGGTGGTTGAGATAGGCAACCATGAGTCTTTGACCGCCAAGCGAGGGGCATATTATAACCTTGTGAAGAATCAGTTGGAATTGGGAAACTAAAATGCTTTTGATATGGAACAGAATGAAAAAGAATCAGATAATATCGAGTTGAGAAGCGAGAAGGTGAGGAACGTGATAGGCAAAGTTCCTCCTCGCCTCGTCAGCTTGGGAACGGTTGTCATTACGATAATAGTCCTCGCCCTCGCAGTTGCTTTCTACAAGATACCTTATCCTATATCCATAGAGGCTAATGGTGAGGTCATCAATCAAAGAACAGTGCAAGTGTTTGTGCCATACAAGTATTTGTATCTTTTTGATGAGCCAAGAACTGCTCATGTATCTTTCGAGGATAATGACATTGTATCTTATAACTGCGACATCACAAGCCATAAAGTCAAGCTCATACATAGGGAAGATGGCAACTATTTTATGGCAATAGCCACAATGAGCACACAGGGGCAAAATACTCCTATACTGCAAAAGTATATGAAAGCTGATGTCAGGATCATCGTAAGCAACAAAACGTTGTGGCAGCAGGTATTTGGATAATTCTTGTAAGCAAATATAAAAAATGACACTTTGTGGTTATTCTTTACAAGAATTGCCACAAAGTGTCTTCATTGTTGTTGTAAAATCAAGGAGAACCACTATAATGTATATCCCAATGTCAGATGATAGCTGTGGTTCTTGAATTTAAACTGAGGTGACTTGTCAAGAAAACCACGAGAATAGCCTAATGTTACAGCATAACGATTGGCATAAACAAACTTTCCTTCAATTAAGCCTCCAACATCCCATCGCTTATAACCATCAAGGCGATTGGTATTATGTTGATAGTTGTTGAAGCTGTTCCATTTGAAGCTATTTCCTGAGTTTTCACCAGTATTCTCTGTTACATTCTCCTTGATAGATACCATGGAAAATCTACCATATGCACCAACTGATGGAATGAAATGCAATTTTTCACCCAAAGTGAAGTCATATCCAAACTTGACTGGAATTTGGATAGATACTTCTCTTGAATTTACCGAAGGGAATGCAGCTGTTAGTCCACCATTATAAAGATAGTCCGACATGGCGGTATAGCTACCTGCCGTCATCAAGAAGTCTATTCCGGAAGAATAGACTTCTTGCTTGTTTCATAGGATACACCAACACCTACACTAGCACCCATTTTCATTTTTCTATCTTGGACAGCATAGGATTTTCCACCAGCAAAACCAGATAAGTTTGCACCAGTATGTACATTTACTTTGACTCCCTGTTGTGCCATGCTGCACAAAGGAAAAAGGCTTGCCATAATAGCAAGACTTATTAATGCAATTTTCTTCATTTTATTATGTTGCTATTTTTGCGAACTAAATATATTATAAATAATATCCAATGCCTATAAATACCTCATCTCCTCTTTTCTTTTTCTCAAATTCTATATGCGTGTTTCCTAAGTACGCATTTCTAGCACTTCCGTAGATGTCAAGGTTGGAAAAGGTGTATCCTAAAGTAAATTTCCATCTGTCACTGACAAGATTGGCAGAAACACTTGTCTCATGATAAAATGGCGTTCCGCTTTTTATGTTCTTTATATCTATTGGCGAATATGAATCTGGTAGTTGCCCATTGTCAGGCTGGGGATATGCATGCCCTTTTGTGAAATGATCAAGAGGTAAAAGAATTCCATACTCCATTCTAAATACCAACTTATCTCCAACGTTATCAAGTTTTATAGATGGAGCGCATAGGTGGATAGATGGATGTAAGATAAATTGATACATAAATGTGGAATATTCGTCAAGTTCATATTTACCTTCGGGGCATACTATGTGTAGGCTTTCATCTTGCTTACACGGATTGAGAAATTTCATCCCTACATTTATACCAAGGAAAGAAATAGGATTATATTCCCCTTGTACTTCCAAGAACCAAGTATTGTAATTCGCGCCTAACCCTGCATTTATATTTACGCAGAAGTGATGCACAGGTTCATCCATCTCTTTCTTGTTCTGGCAAAGTGCTGCCGTTGTAGTGAGAAGTGCGATACCTATAAAAAACATTCTTAGCATATTCTGATATTTTTCATAGCTATTGCCCTTTGGTTAATACAAGGACAATAGCTATATATTAAACATAACTTTAACGATAAATGTGTTCGTCTATACCTTGATAATTCTTATCTATTACTAGCCCACCCCAGCTACCATCGATTTTTGAGAGTAATATAACTCTGCCAGATTCTATATGCTTTACCGGAATGCTCTTTACATTTGTAAAGAAATCAGCAGCACTCTTCAAACTTGTAGGGTTATTAATAATGTTATTGGATATATAGAATTGCCAACTATGATTAAATACTTTCCGTAGCTTTGAACTATTTTTCTCAGATGTCTTGCATTCCAATATCTTAGTATAACATTTAGTCGGTGTCAAAATCCTAATAACTTCTGTATCATCGGGAATTTTATCTCTGTTTAATTTTTTGCGAACCATATTTAGAATTTGCGGAGCTGTACCTTTCAACGTACTGTAGAATGCTTTAGCTGGTACATCATACCCAAGAATATCTATAGTTCTCAGTGGCTTTTCACTTAAATTAGTCTGAACATAATTTGATGTACTAACCAATTGTAAATTGGAAGGAAAAGTCAATGTGTATGGAACATTGTAGTCTAACACAAAAGAAAGATCCTTACATTCTATCTCTAGCTCTTGGGCATCTATGTCCTTCCAACCATTAATTTTCCTGAAAAAGCCTCCTCTCTTTCTGCTGGCAGAAACAAATGTACCACTTTCTGCATAAACTCCATAATTATAATCATACAAAGAGCCGTTCACTCTTTTTTTATGTAAGTATTCATAATGCTTTGTGGAACGATCTCCCAAAAGATGAGATAATTGTTTCCATACCCATCCATTACTCTTATTTGAGGCATAGTGTTTTAATGGAACTTCAGTTGAAGCTCTAGATTCTAGCGAAGTTCCTTCTAATTTATATTCTGGAAAACTATTATATAACAAAACGTTGTCAGTTAACTTTATATAAGTGCTATCATTAAAAGCCAAACTGTCTTTTTGCAGAATTTGCTGATATAAACTCTCTATCTTTTGAGAACCAACAGGTGTTGCATCACTTGTGCAAAATGTTCCTATTGGTGTAATTCTGTACAAGGAATCATCTACGAGGATTTCTCCTTTCCAGTTTAAAAGTTTGGCAAAGTTTTCGTTTGGGACAAGATCTTCATATCCAAATGCCTCATAATAAGTCAGATGTTGGCTTAGAATTGTGTCCTTTTCCTCTGTAGTCAACTCATCTAAACAAGGAGCATTTGAACTCACTTCATCAAGTAAAGACGTAAATTCTCCATTCTCAACAAAACTGGAAATAGTGCTTCTAGTCATAGTTCCTTGTTCTATGGCATCTTGTAGTGCATCTTTAGAAGGAAGACTAAGGAAGCCATCTCCACTAGTTTGGGATTTCTCTGTAGTTGTCTCTCCAAAGTGTTGAGTCATTGGCTCATCACTACAGCCGCTTAATATATAAAGCAGCATAAATGAGAAATAAATAATAAATCTTTTCATTTACCTTATTTTTGATTTAACTTAAACTTTTCGAGTGCAAAAATATTAAGATATTTCAGACTATGCAAGTACAATCATCGTGATTCGGAGAAATTGAGGTGTGAATCACTCAAAACCACAGATGAACCTTATCTTACTATGCTATGAATGGTTCATAAGCGAAAATAGCGGATTCATGGGCGAATTTTCGTCATTCATGGCTCTTACTGTTGTCTATCTCGCAAAAAATCACTAAATTTGCAAGCAAAAATGAGCAATATGAGCAAATATAATAACTTTATAAAGATTTGGGCTGTCATATCTATCGCCACGTGCATCTTTTCCTACTTACTATGGGCATTGATGGATTTTGACACGTTCGTGGACACAGGTATCACCATCGAAGACTTGTGCTTTGACATTGCGTATTGTTCTGTCTACACCATGTTCTCCTTATTGATTTCAAATATTTTGGGGAACATCTTTGTAAAAGACAGGATAAGCTATCCTCGCTTTGCCATTCATATACTTCTCATGCTGACAGCAAACTTCGCTTGGGCTGTCACTTTTGAAAACATATTCGATAGTCTTTGGCATGCAGGGAACGAGGTTTATTGGGACAGGATATATGTCTTTGGACTAATCGCTACATTGCTGACGATGGTGAATACCTGCCTATATTATTGTTCCATTCTCATCAAGAAAGAGAAGGAAAATATAGTACTCACCAATAATCTCTTGCGACAGCAAACAAATCCGCATTTCATATTCAACAGCATCAACACGCTGGCAGATTTGATAGAGGAAAATCCTGTACAGGCAGAAAGTTTCACACTGAAATTCTCAGAAATCTATAGATATGTAGTCACACATTTGGACGATGACACAATACCTATACATGAAGAGATTCATTTCGTGAAGAACTATTGTGAGCTCCAAGAGATAAGTTCACCCCATACTATGCATATCGAAATCGCCGAAGAATTAGAAAGGTGCAAGGACAAGACCTTGCCATTGAGCATACAAATGATGGTAGAGAATGCGATTAAGCATAATTGCCATACCAAGGAAGCACCACTTTCTATCTCTATATATCGTCAAGACGAGTATGTCATAGTAAGGAACGTGTTGAATCCAATAAAGAGTTCTTTACCTACAACCCAAAAGGGATTAGCAAACTTGCGCCAGCGTTATAAACAAATCGGAAATGAGCTAATCGTCAGCAACGATGATAAATATTTTGTAGTCAAACTTCCAATCTTATAAACAATGAAAGTTTTAATCATAAGTAACTGTTCAAAATTAATTTTATAAATATGAATAATTCACGAATAAGTTC
>ERZ1026870.1221-NODE-1221-length-11648-cov-132.392392_pt1 | contig 11648 bp, 10 predicted proteins | sample MGYA00380165_ERZ1026870 | MGnify/ENA primary metagenome ERZ1026870 (study PRJEB33269, sample SAMEA4719801) | human gut metagenome | biome: human-associated habitat; feature: organic feature; material: feces | place: Cameroon | collected 2013-10 ...
GCCGTACATGACTCTATCGAAGCTATCAAGAACGGAAAGGTTCCTGAGAAAAAAAATCAAAAGTTCAATTTTGAATGGAGGGTATAGATATGGCTTGATGACATGAAAATTGGTGCAGCAGCTTCAGTCGTAGCTAGTTTTGCCTAATATAAAAAGAGGTGCATCGCAAGAAGTCTTTCTCTTGCAATGCACCTCAATTTTTTAACCTATAATGATGCTATCTTCTACAGATGGAAATCAATTTCCTTGAGCCATGCCTTGGTATCAAAGCAAGGACACTCCTTCTTGACACCAGGCAAATCGCGGTGGCCCAGGATGGTGGCATCCGGATAATCCTGAGCCAGAGAATACAGCAGCTCCTCCAGCGTAATCTTCTGCGCCTCGGTGCGCGTATCCGCAGGATGACCATTCTTGTCCAAACCACCCTCGTAGCAGATACCAATGCTATGCTGGTTGTAGTGACGGGCATGAGCACCCACCTTGTCCTCATGGCGGCCAGGATACAGAGTGCCGTCCTTGGTGATGTAATAGTGGTAACCAATCTCTGCGAAACCACGAGCCTTGTGGCACGCCTCCAGATCCTCAATGCTGAAGTTCTGGTTCACACGGGTAGCGCTGCAGTGCACTACAATCAAATTGATAGTTCTTTTACATTTCATTTTCTTCTTCTTTTTTTTAATGGTTCAACTTAGTGTTCTTTTTCTCTCAAGCCTTTCACTCAAGGCCCTTCTCAAGCCATCTCACATCATTTACAGGCCCTTGCAACTCTGTACACAGAAGGCGCTGAGGATGGCAGTCAATACCGTGATGGTAAAATTAATCACTTTCTTAATAGTCTCTCTCTTCATTTGTTCACGCTTTTAATGTTAGTTATCCCATATTAGATTGTTACGTCTGTAGAATCGCCGTCAGATCCGCCGCCGCCAGTGGTGCCAGAATCGCCCTTGCCAGTGCCTCCTGAAGTGTTATCACCCGTTGAGGAACCTCCCGATGGATTGCTGCCGCCGCCGTTCGTTCCGCCGCCATCAGTTACTCCACCAGTAACAGTCACTCCCTTATCCACTCTCTTGATAGTGGCATCGAGGTTCAGACTGGCAGAAATCAAGTTACCCGTGGCGCGGGCTCTCGACTTCACTCCGGCAATGTTCTTGGCTGCCGACCACTCGCCAATGCTCTTGGCACCCATCTTGTTCTTGATGCCCAAGCTGAAGATCGCCAGGTCGTTGATCTTCACGGCAATGCCCTGCAAATTCAACTCTCTGATGCAGTTCACGGCATCGGTAAGCATGCCCTTGATGGCACCTTTTGAGAAGGGGGTGTTGTGTGACGACATGTGCTCTGCCAACTTGTCGAGATCATAAGTCTCGTTAACCACTGGATATGCGTAGTACAAACCATACGCATTCGGCATCTTCTTGTTCTTGTTCTGTTTCAATACTACCTGAATCATACTTTTTCCCTTTCGCGTTAAAATTGTTAGTTAATTTAGTTTTAGTAACTCTCCAGTTGATGCATCTCCTTCTGAATTACGATGCAAAGATACGGCTTTTTTTCGACTCACTCTGAACTTTCGTGAACTTTCGCAAAAAAAAATCTAAAAAAACATGAAAAAAGTTTGGGGAACCCTTACGGATCCCCCAAATATTCAAAAATCAACTCCTTTTGCCTCGGAGTAAACAACTTGTTGCAACTCTTGTAACCTTCTGCCTGAAGCAGTTCCATGAGTCCCTTGCATTGCTTGATCCAAATCATCAAGTGCTTTTCGGCACTCCTTGGTTTGGCATCAGGAAAGTAGAGACGAGCGATGGCTCTCTTGCTATTTTGATTTGGCATACTCTCTAACTTGTTTCGGGTTCAGAAATGACTAAGATAGAAATCTCAGTGACTTAGATAGAATCCCCAGTGACTTAGATAAAAATCCCAGTGACTTAGATAGAATCACGGGTTAGGGTAGTTCGGATTATAGTTCGAATACTGCGCCACTTCCGCCCCGCTCTTTTCCACCACGAGCCAAAAATTTCCCGTACGTCGGTGCTCACTCTTGAAACCAAGCCTCGCCATGATGCTGCCGATGCTCTGGTTCGACATGTTCTGGCGCAAGGCAGGGTTGGTGCAGATCTTTTCCATGATCTCTGCTGTGGTAACCGACTTGATGAACCTGGGCTCTGTTGATTCATCCGGGATACGAAAAAAACGCAATATCTGCTCCTCTGCAAAGTTGGAAACCATGAAGAGGCGATTGTGCTTACGCATCTTCTCCACATCCTCGAAAGTCTGCCAGTATACCCAGCCATCCTCTCGGGTGCCTTTCGATACACTCTGCCCCAGAGCCAAAGCCTGAGAGTAGAGACCCTCGTAGTTGATAGCCTTCTCTCTAGGGCTCACAATCTTGGTAACAATCCATGGCGAGAAACGGCGGTTCTCCACATCGGTGATGATGTGCTGCTGGTTGCTCGTTCCGCAGAGCGAAGCACGGTGCTCCAGCTCAGATCGGTACTTGTCATAAGGCCGGCGGAAGGAGAAAACCTCCTTGGTCATGTTGCTCTTGAAGGCACTCAGGTTTCTGCCGAATATCGCCTCAAACTCATCCAGGTTCACACTAGCCTTGGTAGCCTGAGCCTCCATGGCATCCTTGTCCAGATAGTTGCTGGTACTGTCGTTCAAATAGTAAGTCTTGAGGCATGGAGGGAGCAGGGCACCCAGAATGGTGGTCTTGTAGATGCCGCCCTTGCCCACCAGAATCAGCATCGACTGGTTAACGAAGTGAGGATTCACCCATGCCACCACCATCGACACGAACCACTTTCGGAAATATTCCACAAACTCCTCCTGGGTGTGGCAATACTCGGGGCGGTCTTCCACCGTGATTCGCATGGCAAACTCCCTGATGTAATCCGTCTTGCCATCCCACTTCGGCAGACTGCGCAGATAGTGGTCCAGCGGATTGAAAGGCTGACTGTAGTCGCTGGTCACGATATCCCCCAGTTTCTGCACACTGGTATGGATGCCCTTCAGGTCCATCTCCATCCAGATGGAGTGCAGGATGTCGTCGCTCACATCGGTATACTTCAGGTACTTGGCATCCTTCACCATGCGGCTCACCACCTGATACTTGCCGGTAACCATGTTGTGAACGAACTCGTAGTTCTGGTCGAGCCACTGTCTGATGAGCTTCAGCGTAGCCTGAACCGGATAGTCCTCGCCCTTGGCGTAGAAGTGCCATTTGCCGGCAAGTTCGCCATGGTTCTTGTACACACTTCTCACCACGCTTGCCGTGTCGGCATACTGCTGCGAGAACTCGGAGGTGGCATACTGCAGTGCCTTCTCCTCCTCGATGCCGTATTTCAGGCAGCAGTAGGCAAAGCTGGTAACATACTCGTTGTGCTGATGCTCCTCGAATCTTTTGCCCCAGCTCTCAATCATCACCTTGATGTGGGGAGCTGCCTCCTCGATGGTTGGGGTGTAGCCGCCCTTTTTCTTGCGGGTCTTGCTGCTCTTAGGTCTGCCGCCCTTGTTTTTCTTCTTCTCGTTCTTGATGCGTTCCTGGGTAACCTTCAGCTCGCTGGGGGTGAGCTTCAGGGGGATTGCCTCCCAGTTGAAGTAGGCATCAGGGTCGTGGGCAAGGCCGCAGAGTCTGCCGATGTCAGTGGCCTGCTGGTCGGCCTCCCAGTTGAGCAGGGTGTTGTAGAAGCTGATGGCCTTCTTGATCATGGCATTGAAGAGTTCCACGATGGTGAGGTCGCAGTTCTCGGCTCTGTCGTATCCCACGATGATGCGGATACCCTGTCCGCTGATGGTGTGATAGACGGCTAGGGCATAGGCCGACTGGCATGCCGCCTTGAACATGCTCTCAATCTGCTCAGCCGAGGCATCATGGATGTCGTAGTCCAGGGCAATCATTCGGGTCTCAGCCTTCACGTTCTCCAGGCTTCTGCCTCTGCCGTCATACTGCAGTGAGGCAGAGATGGCAGGGCCTAGAGGCTTGAGCTCATCTGCATAGCTCTTGCTGATGGCCATTCTCTTGCGATAGGCCATGGTCAATGAACTTACCAGGGAGTCTTTTGTGATAAGTTGCTCCAAGGCTTCTCTACTTGCGAGAGGCATGCTCTCGGTGCTCTTGAGTGATGCGAATAATGACGGCATCACAGCGTCATTTGTTTTTTTGTTCATTGGTTTGATTTTTTTTGTTTGTCAATTATTTAGTAGTCGGCTGGAGATTTTAGCCTCTTCGGTCGGCCATTTTTTCTGTGAATGCAAGGCTGTGATGTGAAGGCTTGGTCTCAAAAAACTAGTTTTCTGATACTAAAAACCTCTATGTAAAACCCTGATATTCATTTCATTTACCTTTATAACACGCTGTATATACAAAAGTTCTGGACCCTAGGGTTCACATCACACTCTCGAATCAGCGGTCACTCGGGCTTGAATTCGGTTGCAAAAGTAATTTTTTCCGGCGAGATTCACCATGCCTTCACCCCAATTTTTGGGTGGAAAATAGTTGATATTTAACAAACTTAAAGAGATTTCTGTCTAAAATTTACGAAAATTCACAGATGGTTCGGGGGAAAATGTCAATAATCCAGAGAAATTGTATATCTTTGCAAACAGAATGAAGATGAGAGGGGGTATTTAACGAATAAACAATAAAATAAAACAAAATTAAAAATGGCTACAAAAAAAAAGATGATGAAAAAGGAGTACTGAAGAGAATTGGAACATTTTTTCTTGATGTATTTAAGGATTTGTCTGAAAAAGGTACTCATGTTACCCAAGAAAAATTGGAGAAGGTGTATGGTGTTTCTAAACATGATTTCGAGTTAATCAGAGCTGGAGATGATATGAAATTTACTCATGTGATGAAGTTGGTGCGAGCTTACCTGCTTCAGTTTAAAAGTATCGAGGATAAGATGAATCATCTCTTCGAGATGCTGGATGTTATTAGAAATCAAGATATTGATAACTCTGGTCCTGAAGGCTCTCCTTTTGGTATGAGTATCAAGGACGCCATCCAATATATGATCTATAAAAAAGCCTTGGAGTTGATAAAGATTAAGTCTGAGGAAGAAATAAAAAAAAAGATTCATGATTTGCTGGTTAAAACTCATCAGATAAAAGATTAGGATAATTGGCTTATTTGTACAAAAAAATCTGCCCCTCTGCTTCGCAGCAGAAGGGCAGATAATTAAACTTTATCTTACAAAACTAATCTACATAGTCAGTTTCTTACTTCTCATCCCAACCTGGGTTCTGCTTCAGGTTCTTATTCAGTGCCAACTGATCGATTGGCAATGGATACAACCAGCGGCGGTCGTTTTCCGTCCACTTGCGACCTGCAGCATCGTCATAGCTCTCAGCGTAGATGCGGAGGTATGTCTTGCCCTTGTACTCTCTAGTGTTGCTGCTATCGAAGGCGTAGATTTCGTTATACTGCTGCTTCACCTTGTCGGTAACACGGATACCCAGAGTAGTAAGAGGATTCTCCAACAGCTTCATCGCATTCCAGCGCTTCAAGTCGTCCATACGGAAGCCTTCGCCAACCAACTCGATACGGCGCTCACGACGAATCTCATAGAGCAGGTTAGAAAGCTCATAACCATAGTTGATAGGCTTCTGGTCGGCAACTGGGTTCACGGTGAGGTGAGCCATATCTACACGGTCACGAAGCTGGTTGATGGTCTTGTCAAGAACAGCCTGAGTGCATGTACCCAACTCGGCATTAGCCTCGGCGTTGATGAGCAATACCTCTGCATAACGGTAGATGAACCAGTCGTAAGAGGTGTTGCGAGCCTGCCACTGAGTCTCGTCAGCAGAGTGGAACTTGGTACATGGATAACCTGTTACACCACCAGATACTGAGCAGTCTGGCATCTTGTTCTGCACCTGCTTGTTGTTGCGGAGCCAGAATGGCTTGTGGTTGTTGTCGATGAGCTGATAGAGACGTGGGTCGCGGTTGGCAATCTCTGTCTCCAACTCTTCGTCACCCTGGTAGCCTGAACCCTGGTTGTAGATAGGTGTACCATCCTTCATCAGGAACGACTCGATGAAGTCCTTGCTCAAGCCCATACCGTTGCCACCAGCCTGACGGCCAGTCTCGTGGGTAAGGATACCAGTCTCGTAGAAGCGGACCATGATAGCCTCCTTGTTGTCAGCAAGGTCTTCCTGAACAAACTGGTTGGCATAGCTGAGTGGATAACCCTCGTAAGACTTGGTGCCGGCACCGGCGTCAGTACCCTTTACGATGGCATATTTGCCGCTGTTGATGATTTCATCGGTCAGCTCCTTAGCCTTTGTAATGAGGCCTTCAGCTGTCAAACCCTCAGAACCAGTCTCCTTGTGATACTTCATATAAGTACCGTAGTAGAGGCATACACGAGCCAGCTGGGTGCGGGCTGCATCCTTGTGCAGACGGCCCTTCTCGGCCATGGTCTTCTCTGGGAGCCACTGGATAGCGAACTCCAAGTCTTCGATAATCTTCTTCAATACGAAGTTGCGTGGATCACGACCCTTGAAGAGCTCTGCGTCATCGCCAGTCTGGAGGTCACTCTCATACCAAGGCACATCACCGAAATTACGGATCTTGCTATAGTAATCCTGTGCTCTGAAGAAACGAATCTCAGCCACATACTTGTTGATGTCGGCCTCAGAGCCAGAAGCTGTATGATAGCGCTTCAGGAAATAGTTGCAGCTGCGCACGTTGCCCCAGTCCCAGCCACCGCCTGATGTAGGAACGGTGTAATTGTTGAACAGATAACCACTAGGGCTATTGGTTACAAAGTTATCACTCTCGCCATCAAGAGTAGATGAAGGACCTGCCAGCATATTGCTGTAGATACCATTGGCGTACATCTTGAGGTCGTTGGCACTCTTCCAGTATGACTTATCTGTAAATGAGTCCATAGGGCTCAAGTCGGTATAGTTGCAAGATGCAAGTGTCATACCAGCCATCATACTCAAAATGAATATATTTTTAATTTTCATTGTCTGTCTATTTAAGTATTAATAATACACACTTTACGATTCTCTAATATTAGAATGATAAGTTCATACCTACAGAGATCTTCTTGTTGATAGGGTAAGTCATGTTACCAAGTGTCTCTGGGTCAGCGAACTTCACCTTCATAGGAGTGAATGTAAGGAGGTTTTCACCCTGTACAAATACTCTGAGGCGAGCAATGCCCACCTGCTTCAGCAAGTGTGAAGGGATAGAGTAACCTAATGTTACATTCTTCAAACGCAGGTATGCCGCATTGAGCATGTAGCGAGAAGAGGTATTGTGGTTAGCACCATTTACACTGTAGTGATGGAGTTTTGGGAAGTAAGCATCACGGTTGTCCTCTGTCCAGTAGTCGAGAGATGTGGTCTGTGGAGTACACCACTCATTAGTGAAGCCCCAGAATGATGGACCACCCCAACCACCGAAGTAGTCGCGCTTGCCGATACCCTGCCAGAACATCTCGAAGTCGAAGCCCTTGTAGTCGGCACCTGCTGTGATACCGTATGCATAGCGAGGAGTTGAGTTACCGAGAATCTTGCGGTCGCCTGGCTTATCTACTGTACCTTCACCCCAGGTTACCTTCTTGTCACCATCGAGGTCTTCAAACTTCACGTCACCTGCACTCCAGTGGCCGCCGTCGATAGCCTTCTGATCCCAGCTGGCTGCTTCCTCGTCGCTCTGGAAGAGTCCGTTAGATACAAAACCCCAGATTTCGCCCAGCTTCTCGCCCACGTAGTGGTCGCCCAGGAGGCGTGCGTCGTTAGAATACTTGGTGATTTCAGACTGGTAGTCAGACAATACACCCTTGATGTGGTAGCCCAAACCGCATTTCAGACGGTCGCTCCACTCTACAGAGATTTCCCAACCAGTGGTCTTCATGTTGGCTGCGTTGCTTCTTGGCACGCCTGTACCGAGCACTGAAGGCAGGGTAGCACCCCTGGTCAACATATCCTTGGTGTCACGGCGATACCAGTCGAAAGATGCACTCAGTCGGTTGTTGAGCCATGTACCATCGATACCGAGGTCGAGCTGGTTCACGGTCTCCCATGTAAATGAGCTACTTACCAAGCCAGGAGCATAAACTGCTACAGGGCGTGTGCCGCCGAGCAATACGCCAGCCTTGGTGCTTACACCATAGGTAGCCAGGTAAGGGAAGTTACCAGATACGTTCTGGTTACCGAGAGAACCGTAAGATCCGCGGATCTTCAGGTTGTCCCACCAGCTGCGCAATGGCTCGAAGAACTTCTCCTCTGATACACGCCAAGCTACAGAGCCTGAAGGGAAGAACGCATAGCGGTTGCCCTTGGCAAACTTAGAAGAACCATCCTCACGGCCGTTGAACTCGAAGAGGTACTTGCCCATGTAGTCGTAGTTCAAGCGGAAGAAGAGACCGTTGGTTGACCACATGCTTTCGCTGCCGCTGGTAGAGATGTCACCATAGGCGAGGTTGATCTGTGGAGTATCGTTGTCGATGAGGTTCTTGCGGCCCACCCAGTGATACTTGTTGTGCTTCTTCTCCTGGTTGTAACCCACGAGTACCTTGAAGTTATGCTTTTCTGCCAGTGACAGTGAGTACTCTGCGAAGGCATTGAATGCCTGATAGTAGTCATCGTAGTTAGATACGGTGATACTGCTTGGGTTGGTCCAAGGATAGTAGTTCTCTGTACCTGGAACGGCTGTATAGTCGTAGAAGTTACGTACGTGCTCGTTAGCGTTTCTGCCGTAGAAGTTCCATGTATAGTCAGCATTGATGACGAGACCCTTGATAGGAGTGATGCGTACGGCACCAGTCATCCACAAGTCGTTCTGGCGATACTTGGCGTTACCACCCTGCTCCATGATAGCGATAGGGTTGGTGTAGCTACCCTGACCTGCATAGTGTCCATCAGGATGCTTTACTGGCATCAATGGGCTCAAGTCGTTCTTCATCATACCTGAGTATGCGCTCAAACCTGAGTAAGCAGTAGGGTTCATCGCTGTAGTACCACCGGTAGGGTGAAGCTCTGATGTATAGGTATGAGTAATCTTGGCGCTTACATTCAACCACTTGGTAATGTTAGAAGAGATGTTTACGTTAGCGTTGTACTTCTTGTACTTATCGTCACCAGCGGTCAAGATACCCTTCTGGTCGTTCATACCGAGAGATGCATAGTAGGTAGTACGGTCGTTACCGCCGCTGATGCTGGCATTGTAGATCTGAGAGAATGATGTCTTGTAAAGCTCGTTCCACCAGTCGGTATTGCCGCAGTATCCATACTTAGCCTTGTCGTATGCCTCGTCGAAGAATACAGGATCCTTACGGGTTCCGTTGAAGTATTCCTCTGTATATTTATAAACCTGATCCTTGAAGTATCGGCCAGAACCACCGTCATTCTTGTTAGCCTCATCCATCATCTTGAGGTACTGCATGGAATTAACGTTGTGGTATGACTTGGCAGGGCTCTGCCAGTAGCCTGTAGCGTTGAAAGAGATGGTTGGCTTGTCGCTCTTGCGACCCTTCTTGGTAGTAATGAGGATTACACCGTATGCTGCACGTGCACCATAGATGGCTGCAGAAGAAGCATCCTTCAATACAGAGATAGACTCAACGTCTTCTGGATTCACGAGGTTGGCATCCATCTGAACGTTATCAACCAATACCAATGGGCTACCGCCGTTCAAAGACGTGTTACCACGGATATTGTAGCTAGAGCTGGCACCAGGAGCACCACCACTGTTCATGGATACGTTGAGGTTAGGAACAACACCCTGGAGACCCTGTCCGATGTTGGTAATAGGGCGGTTTTCCAAAACCTTACCATCTACGTTGGCAACAGCACCAGAGAGGTTTACCTTCTTCTGTGTACCGTAACCTACGACAACGACTTCCTCCAAGCCTTGTGTGTCTTCAGCGAGAGTTACATTGAGACTTGTTCCGTTCCACTTTACTTCGCTATTTACGAAACCGATGTAAGAAACAACGATGGTAGTACCCTTAGTTACACCCTGGAGTGTGAACACTCCGTCCAAATCGGTAACTGTAGCATTCTTCGTGCCTTTCACTGATACTGACGCACCAATAATAGGTTCACCGGTAGCATCCTTTACCACACCTTTGCAAACAGCACCCTGCTGTGCAACCATAGTTGCTCCGAATGTGCTTGAGCTAGGAACAGTACTCGCATTGGCGGCACCTACTAAAATCGTAGATAGTAATAGGGTCATGCCAAACTGACTTCTTTTGTTCATAATTGTTTGGTTTTAAATGTTATTTTTAATTATATAGGATGAATATTTTCATTCTAATGAATAGTTAGCTATTATCTACTTTGCAGTTTTAAAAACTACGCCATAGTTATTTAAAAACGTTATTAATGATGTCTTGTTTATGTTACACACTTAGGTCATTTATTATTTCCGTTTGCAAATTTATGGCTTTTTTATTAAACTTGGATATTTTTAATAGTTAATTAAATTTAAATGGGGTAAAAAAGGGTATAGTTCTGTATTTTTTGTTAGAGAAAAATTCTTCAAGTAGCTATTATTTTGTATCTTTGCAGCATCTAACAGCATTTTTGCAGAAGATTTAAATGAATATCGTATGAAACAGGTAGAAGAAAGATACATCAGCTTGTTGACCGACTTCGGCTTCAAGCGTATTTTTGGAACGGCAATGAATAAGGATTTGCTGATTTGCTTCCTCAACAGCTTGTTTAATGGCAGACAGGTTGTGAAGGATGTTTCGTATCTGAATCCAGAGCACGTGGGGGATGTCTATACCGACCGCAAAGCCATCTTCGACGTGTATTGTGAAGGAGAAAACGGCGAGAAGTTCATCGTTGAAATGCAAAACGCCTACCAGACGTATTTCAAGGACCGATCTCTCTTCTATTCTACTTTCCCGATTCGTGAGCAGGCACCTAAGGGGAATGACTGGAATTTCAAACTCAGTCATGTCTATACTGTTGCCCTGCTTAACTTCAATATGAACGAGGATGCCTTCGACAAGGAGAAGATTCGCCACCACGTGCAGTTGTGTGATACCGCAACCCACAAGGTTTTCTATGATAAGCTTGAGTTTATCTATGTAGAGATAGCCAAGTTCAATAAGACTTTGGAAGAGCTGGAAACGCTATATGACAAATGGCTTTATGCCTTGAAGAACCTCTATAAGCTTACCCAGCGTCCAAAGGAGTTATGCGATAAAGTCTTCGACCGCCTTTTCGAGGAGGCCGAGATTGCCAAGTTCACGCCTCAGGAGGTAAGGGAGTATGAAGCAAGTAAGAAGGCTTATCGTGATATCAAGAACTCTATTGATACAGCGAAAAATCAGGGCAAGGAAGAAGGTCTTGCCGAGGGTATTGAAATAGGTAAGAAAGAGGGTATAAAAGAGGGAAGAAAAGAGGGAAGAAAAGAAGGCAGAATTGAAGCTAACACTGAAACAGCTCAGCGTTTGCTGGCTATGGGACTTTCTGCCGAACAAGTAGCCGAGGCTACTCAGCTGCCTTTGAATATCATTGAAAAACTGAGCAAATCTTAATAGTTTGCTCCCGCTAGGCGCTTGCTCCCGTCAGGATGCCTAGCGGGGAGGTGGGGTGTGGCATGAGTCACACCCTTTCCTTTTAGGGTTATCTTTTAAATAAACAAATCATTCATCGTAATCTGTTTCTGTACG
>ERZ1026870.1224-NODE-1224-length-11629-cov-8.605495_pt1 | contig 11629 bp, 11 predicted proteins | sample MGYA00380165_ERZ1026870 | MGnify/ENA primary metagenome ERZ1026870 (study PRJEB33269, sample SAMEA4719801) | human gut metagenome | biome: human-associated habitat; feature: organic feature; material: feces | place: Cameroon | collected 2013-10 ...
CCTCCGCACGGCGGCCTCGCCTTCGGTCTCGACCGCATCGTCACGATGATGTGCGAAGCAGACTCCATCAGAGACGTCATCGCCTTCCCGAAGACTCAGCGCGCTCAGTGCCTGCTTACGCACGCTCCGGCTCCGGTTGACGAAAAGCAGCTGCGCGAGCTCCATATCCGCCTGCGTAACGAGCCGAAGAAGGAACTTGAAATTGCCGGTCAGTAATCCGCTGACCTAAGCATTCACCCATAAGCAAAAAGGGCCGCTTACTCACGCAGGCCCTTTTTGCTTTGTATCACTCCGAAGCGCCGGAGACCTTCTTCGTTTCCACCCTCTTCGCGGGACGGCGACCGCCGGATATGCGACGCATCCATACGTCACTCCAATCACATCCAGCGGTTTGGGGAATCTCAACCTCAAGCTCTAGTGCGGGATTCTCCCTGCACAGCCTGGCGGCCAGCGCATACGCTCCCGCCTGACCTGTGAAGCTCGTGTCGTTGTCGCCGAAAACAACAACCTTCCTCACGCCATCGGGTACTTTCGTGAAATTCTGAAACCCTCCCACGCTCACGGCGCTCCAGACGGGCATTTTAAAAATCGTTCTTGCTGAAAGCGCTGTTTCAATGCCCTCGGCGATGCCGAGAATGTCTCCCGGCTCCCCTAATCTGATGAGCCCTCCGCGGGTGTTGCCCGCATAAAGCTTCTTGGGGCATTCGACAGGCGCCTTCGCTCCATCAGGCGTAAGGTAGGTTCTGTGCAGCGTGACTATTCGCCCATCGTCGTCAGTAACAAGCGCCAGCATCGCCGGCCAGCGTTCGTGCGACTTTTCACCGTCATCAAGCTCTTCCCAGTAATCCAACAACGGATGACTGCGAAGCTCTCCGATCGATCTGCCATAAAGTCCGCGAGAGGCAAGATACAGCCTGACAGGATCGGTCGCGGGAACCGTTGAAAGCGTCTGCGCCTCCTGCCAGAGCGCTTCGAGCTTGGCCCGCCTTCGCTTGCCGTCATCTCCTTCCCCGTTCGGCATCGCCCTCGCAATCCGCAATGACTGCATTTCCCTGCGCTGAAAATCCGGCAGTCCCAAAAACCTCTCTAGATAAACGAGCGTATCCATGAAACGCTCGCCTCTCCACTTGCGCAAGAGATCAAGTCCGTCGCCGTAACCACAGCCTCGGCAGAACCAATGGCCGTCCGGCTTATCCTTATAGAAGGAAAAACGATCCCTGCCGCCGCAAAGCGGACACGGCCGATTCAAACGCAGAAGCATTGTCTCCGGAATGCCGGCGCTGATCAGAATTTCCAACCAACGCCCTGACGCCGCATTCTGAACACGTTGAATTCTCTCTCCAAGCTGCGGATCCTGCATGTGGTTCTCCTTCGATCTGACGGCAACAACGTGCTCAGAAGCCCCAAAAGTGACCGTCCCTATCCTTCCACGGATCGGTCGTAAAGCCCACCTCGGTCACAATTCCATGAAGATCGAACTGCACCCAACAGGCCATGTCAAAAAGCCCGTCGTCGCGAAAGCGATACATCCAAGCCGTCTGGTCAATGAGCGAAAAGGTATACTTTTGCGCGCACTTGCCAAACAGTTCCCAAACATCCTGCTCCGTACTCACACCAGGCTTGATGAGCGCCATATGCGCCCTGTCGAGCACTTCCTCACGCTTCACGAGCCTGCCGTCGGCATCAAATTCCAACCACCACACCTCTTGACCAAAAGGCTGCATGGAATAGACCCAGCGCTGAGTGCCGTCACTTGTTTCAACGGCCGCATGAGGTTCGCCGAGCTCTGCTTCAACCTGAGCCTCAGTCATGCCGGGATCCATGAGCTGCGGATGAGCGCAAGCCGTCAAAAGCAGACAGGCTGCGGATGCAAGTAAGCACCCCCACACACGAAAACTCATTTGCCCACCTCCTTAGCAACCCCCTTGGCCTCAACAGGCTGAAGGAGTTCCCTGTAATCACAGTCGAGGCCATCGATCAGACGGCGGAACTCCGCTCTGAAGGCTTCCTTTCCGCAACCAAGCAACACGGCATCTTCGAACATTTCCAGAAGCATGTCGTGAGCCTCTTGCCAGTTTTCATTAAGGACCTTGACGCTCTCCGTGCAGGAAACAACCGAGCCGTCGACTCTGAACCACTTTTCAGGCGCCTTCATCGTCACTGCTCTTCTCCCTGAACGGACTGCTGCCCATAGGTACTGAACCGTCTCAGAATCTCGTTCATTTCTTCATAGGCAATGAGCTTCGGCTTGCCAAGCTGACAAACAAGAATGTATTGGTGAGCAAGGTTCTCAATCTCTGCCGCAAGTGCAAGCGCATCATGAAGCGACTTGCCGGCCGCCAGCACACCATGATGCGACAGCAGGCAGGCATTCTTGACAGAAAGCGCTTCCGCCGCAACGCGGGCCAACTCCGGCGTGCCAAAAGTCGCATAGGGAGCCACATCGACCGAATGGCCTCCTGCCGCAGCCACCATGTAGTGGAAGGGCGGAATCGGCATGTCCTGGCAAGCAAGGGCCGTAGCGTGACACGAGTGCGTGTGCACCACCGCCTTGACGTCGCCGCGCCGCAAATAGACGCGAGCATGCATTTCCCACTCGGAAGACGCACGCCGCACGCCACACGCTTCACGCAACGACGGCGGATTCACAAGAGGAACCCAGACCAGATCATCAGGCGTCAACGTCTCGTAAGGCATCCCTGTCGGCGTAATCAAGAAACCCTTGACGCGGTTCTCTTTATCGGCACGAACGGAGACATTCCCCGACTTGTTCACATTGATTCCGCGCAGATTCATCTCGCGGGCGGTTTCAATAAGTTCGGCGCGAAGCGCCCCCGTATCCAACATCATAGTTTCAAGTCCTGGGCAACAAATCGGAAAAGGCCGTTGCAAGGTCCGTCGGCTTCACAATGCCGCGTTCCGTAATAATGCCCGTCACAAACCGGTTGTGCGTAACGTCAAACGCCGGATTTGCAACGGCCACGTCGGGTGATGCAATCTGCACGGAACGCGCACTGCCGTCACTGCCGATGCCGTTGACTACGAGAAGTTCACTCGCGGCACGATTCTCGATCGTTATTTCTCGCTTGCCATCGTTGATCGTCCAATCGATGGTTGAAGACGGCGCCGCTACGTAGAAAGGCACTTCATTGTCAACAGCGGCAAGTGCCTTGAGATAGGTTCCTATTTTATTGGCCACGTCGCCGCGACGCGTGATGCGGTCGGCCCCTACGATCACGAGATCCACATCGCCTTGCTGCATGAGTTGGCCGCCTGCATTGTCAGCGACCAGCGTGTAGGGAACGCCGTGCTGTCCAAGCTCCCAAGCCGTCAGCAAACCTTGATTGCGCGGTCGGGTTTCATCGACCCAGACATGCAACGGCGTCCCCTGTTCAAACGCCATGTATATCGGCGAGAGAGCGGTACCGTAGTCGACGGTCGCTAGCCAACCGGCATTGCAATGCGTCAGCACGTTCACGGGACGGCGCAACTTGGTGTAGAGGTCGGAGATGAGAGTCATGCCTGCCTCTCCAATAGCGCGGCAGGTCATTACATCCTCCTGCGTCATCGCCTCGGCCATCTTGACTGCGGCCTCAAAGCGAAGAGCTGCATCGCGCGGCAAAAGAGTGCTCATCATTCGGCGCACGGCCCATGAAAGGTTCACCGCCGTCGGACGCGCGTTGGCGATGATTTCCGCCGCCTTGAGCAATGCGTCGTTTTCGGGATTTTCCTTGACGGCGAGCACTACAGCCCAAGCACCCGTGATGCCGATGAGCGGTGCGCCGCGAACACGCATGGTGCGGATGGCTTCCACGCAGTCCCGCCAGTCGCTCAGCACCCGTTTTTCAAAACGATAAGGCAGAAGCGTCTGATCGACGATCTCGACGGCAGTGCCGCCGTCAAGGGAGCGAATGCTTCTTGTAGGTTCCCCATAAACTTTCATATCTTCCCCTTTGCGGTAGGACAGGCGATGCGAATTCGCCCGTTTAATTCCTGAATGCGGAACGATGATCCGCATTCGTGCTTCGATGCAATCCGCACTTTAGCGATTACTCGATCAGCAGAGCACGAGGTGCTCAGGCTCAATGACCACGAGCAAACATCGGTATGCCTTCATCCGCCAACAAACATCCTTGCGCCAGATTATGGCGCACAGTTCCTGAACACGAACTCGTTCGCCTTCCAAAATGACATTATGCAGACTACAGCAGGCTGAAACTCCCAAACCACACTAACCGCCCCGTTCACCAGCGATAACCGACACGACGACGAAAGCCACGTTCCTGAAGTTACCTTAGCACATGGCCTGGGAACGGGCATGCGGCGACCTACGGCATGACGATCAGCCGAATTGCGCATCTGTCAACGACTTTGCCTTCAGTTGCCGATTCGTAGCAAAATGGAGCTTCAACCATCAGGGAGGTAATCTTGAACCCCATCCGCCCCAAGCTTAAGCGTGCCCTCTGTCCGGAAAACATCGCCGTTATCGGTGCCAGCGACAGAACCGCCAGCCGAGGCTCCTTCGTCTGGCGCGCCGTCGCCCGATCGAAACTTCTCAAGAATGCATGGGCAATCAATCCAAAGTACAAATACATCGGTGAACGACCTTGCTTCTCGAGCATCAACGAAGTACCTGGCAGCATTGATCTGGCGGTGATCTCCCTGCGTGCCGACCGCATTCTCAAGGCATTGATCGACGCAGGGGAACGAGGCGTGGCCTATGCGCTGATCACGCCGGATGAACACGCCTTTGCAAGCGATGTGACCTGGCTGCAAAAACTGCAACTCGTGGCCGATCAGTACGGCCTGCGCCTCATCGGCCCCGACTCTCTCGGCCTCATGAATCCCGGCCTCGGCGTCAACGCGAGCTACTGGCCCACTCTTCCACGCCCGGGCAACATTGCACTCATCACTCAATCCGGCATGATCGGAACCGCACTGCTCGACTATGCACATGGCGCCGAGCTCGGGTTTTCAGGCGTGGTTTCTACCGGGGCTGCGATCGATGTCGACATGCCTGAACTCATTGACTACTACGCGAACGAAAAAAACACACGCGTCATCGCCCTGCACATCGAAGGCATCCGCAGACCCCGCGAGTTCTACTCATCACTGCGGGCCGCATGCGCCCGCAAACACGTCGTCATTCTCAAAGCTGGCAGCGGCTCAGGCTACGCCGCCGACCGAATCGCCTGCTTCAAAATGGGCACAGACGCAGGCAGTGAAAGCGCCCTTGCCGCACTTGTCGAGCAGGCAGGCGCTACGCTCGTGCCCTCCTTTGAGGAGTTCACGGCTGCCGTCTCCGCCTTTGCCACCAACCGCCTTCCCCGCGGAAACCGCATCGCCGTTATTGCCAACGGTTCGGGCTTTGCGTCGCTCACGGCCTCGGCGGCACAAGCCTGCGGCATCGACCTACACGGTCTCAGCAACGCCACCATCAAGGACCTCAAGACCGCCTACCCCTCTCAGCAGATTGCAGTTAATCCCATCAACGTCGGAGCCACCGCTGCACCCGAACGCTATAGAAAAACGCTCCAGATCGTACTTCAAGATCCGATGATTGACGGCGCGCTCGTCGTTGTGGCACCGAGTCCCGTCACCACGATCGACCCGACGCTCAAGCTTCTCGCCAAGACTGCCGCCGGCTCCTACAAACCCGTCATAACCGCTTGGGTGAGCGACCGCATTGCACTGAGCGTGCGCAAACAGCTTCGCTCCGTCCCCAACGCTCCCATATCCGCCATTCAATCCCCTGTGGCAGCAGCGCTGGCCTTTGGCTATCTTGCAAGCGAAGCCCGCAGACGCTCAGATCGCCTTAGCATTCCGCCAGAATGGGCGGTAGAGCTCAATGCCGCCAAGCTCGCAGAGGCGCGAGCCATCGTCAACGGCGCCCGCCTGGAGGGACGCCATTCGCTCTCCCCGAGCGAAACAGGACGCCTTCTCGCCTGCTTCGACATCCCGACCGTGCCGCTTCGCGAAGTCCGAACGCTCGACGAGGCGATAGCAGCCGCAGATGAGCTCGGATGGCCCATAGCCCTCAAGGTTATTGCCCCGGGCCTGCGGCATAAATCTGACATCGGCGGCGTAGTACTCAACATCAAGGATGGCGACAGCCTCGCTGCGGCTTGGCAGCGCATGCAGAAGAATCTCTCCACATTCTCTCCAATGACGCCGATGGAGGGCGCAATCGTTCAGAAAATGGCGCCGCATTCGGCCGTGCGGGAACTTCATCTCGCCATCGCCTATGACAACGTGCTTGGGCCCGTTGTCGAGTTTGGTGCCGGCGGCATCGGCTCCGAACTCTATCAGGACAAGAAGGCCGCGCTCGCACCCATAACGCTGAACGAAGCCGACCGTCTTGTCGGGCGCACGTGCATCGCACGCGCTCTCGACTCCTACCGCGGACTGGCACCTGCGGATCGAACGCTCGTCGCCCAGATGCTCTGCAGGCTCTCCGTACTTGCCGCCCGCATTCCGGCCATTCGCGATCTTGCCATCAATCCGCTCGTCTGGACTGACGGTGGCGCCGCCGCCATCGATGCCGATGTCAATCTGAACGAAGCGCCCGTCGAACCGGCGCTCGACTATCCGCACCTTACAGTTTGCGCTCCCCCTTGGGAGGAAGACCACAACGTAGCGATCGGCGATACAGAACTCACGCTGCGTACTTTCGTGCAAAGCGACTTTCATCCGCTCAAGCGCTTCCTTGCCCGCCTGTCAGACAAAACCTTCTATCTGCGCTTCCACACATCCGTGCACCTCTCCGATGAACGAATCTGCGAACTGACCTCACTCGACTATGCTCGCGAGGGTGCCTGGATGCTGACGCGGGATGGCGAAATCCATGCCGTCGCACGCTGGCGCCTGACGGGAGAACCTGACGAGGCCGAATTCGGCATCGTCGTTGAGGACTCATGGCAGCGCCGAGGTCTTGCCCGCGTGCTGATGGCCCACATTGAAGCCTCCGCAGCAAGACGCGGCGTCACACGCTTCATCGGTCACGTACTCAAAGGCAACGAAGCCATGCAATGCATGATGGCGGCAATGGGCTACGTGCTCCGCGAAGGCGATCACCGCGACACAGACCCTTGGGTGAAAAGTCTCTCCTCTCCTGCGGATCACCTATAATGGCGCGCTAAAAATCTTTTCTTCATGGAAATCACATCAATGGCCATCCTGTCCAACACCGAATTCGGCATTCTCCGCCTGACCATCAGCCGTGCGCACAAACGCAACAGCATCAACGCCGAAATGTTCGACACCATGACGGAGGCTCTTTCTCAGGCCGCCGCTGACGATGCGGTGCGAGTCGTTCTCCTGCAGGGAGGGGAACAGGTTTTCTCAGCCGGCGCCGACCTTGACGAGATGCGCGCCGCACCGGATGTGCTCGATCGCGCCATGACGAACTTCTTCGCCGCCCTGCGCGCATTCCCAAAACCTGTCGTTGCTCAAGTGATGGGACCGTGTGTTGGCGACGCACTTTCGATGTTGCTCTACTGCGATTTGGTCTACGCCTCCGAACATGCACTATTCTCCCTACCCTGCGTTGCCCTGGGGCAGACGCCCCGCTTCGGCTCCGCCTACATCATGACCGCCGCTGCCGGTCTGCCCCGCGCAACCGAAAAGCTCGTGCTCTCCGAACCGATCACCGCCGCCGAAGCTCTCGAAATGCGCATCATCACCGGCGTTGCCGATGACGAAACGCTTGACAAGCTTGTCGCCTCCAAAGTCGCCCGGCTCGCAGTTCTGCCTCCTAACGCCGTTCGAGCCACAAAGGCCCTTCTCACACACCCGCGCAACAAAGCTCTCGAAAGCCACTTCGAGGAAGAGGAAGCCGTTTGGCGCCGTCAAGCCCGTTCCAACGAGGCAGCCGAGGCTCTCGCCGCCTTCCTTGAAGGCCGCAAGCCCGTCTTCCGACCTGCGGAATAGCTTTTCCTCCCCTCCCACCCAAAGCGCGCACCAAATTGGTGCGCGCTTTGTTTTGGTGCATTTCACAATGACCTTCTTGAGCGCTCTTTCCTTTCGCCCCATCTCCCTCTCGCGAAACGCTTGAGGACTTCCTGCCATCATCAATTCTGCCACAGTCGTTTCAACGATCTAATTTCTTTACCTTAGCGACTTTGGCATGGTACTTGCTAAGAAAAAGAGCAACACACCTGCGACCGTTCGTTTTTGTCGCGGTCCCTCGCCAGACTTGATCTTCAGGAGTTCCACCATGAAGCTTTCTCTTCAGCTTACCGGCCTGCTCTGCGCAGGCATGCTCATCACCTCCGCCGTTTCCGCCGCAGAACTGACCGGCACGCTCAAGCGCATCCAGGAGTCCGGCACCATGACGCTCGGCTATCGCGAAGCTTCCGTCCCGTTCTCCTACCTTCAGGCCGACGGCACGCCCACCGGCTATGGCTTTGAGGTCTGCAAGGCCGTCGGCGAAGCCGTCAAGAAGGAACTCAACATGCCGAACCTGACGATCAAGTATCAGGCCGTCACCAGCGCCAACCGCATTCCGCTCATCCAGAACGGCACGGTTGACATCGAATGCGGCTCCACAACGAACTCCAAGGCCCGTCAGCGTGAAGCCGGTTTCGGCATCAACTACTTCGGCGTTCAAGTTACGGCCGCCGTTTGGAAGGACTCCAGCATCAACGCTCTAAAGGATCTTCACAATAAGAATGTCGCCGTCACCTCCGGCACCACCGCCGTCGCACTGCTCAAGAAGTTTGAAAAGGACAACGGCATCAAGATCCGCTATCTGATGACGAAGGACTTCGCTGAAGCCATGCAGCTCGTCGCCAAGAAGCGCGCGGCCGCCTTCGTGATCGACGACGTGCTGCTCGCAGGACAGATTTCCAATCTGCCCAATCCCCAGGATTTCAAGATCGTGGACGCCTCTCTCTCCGTCGAACCCTATGCTCCGATGTTCGCCAAGGATGACCCCGCCTTCAAGACCCTGGTTGACAAGACCATCGTCGGCATGATGAAGGATGGAACGCTCGACAAGCTCTACAAGAAGTGGTTCGAATCCCCGATTCCGCCCAAGAATGCCAACCTCAACTTCCCGATGAACAGCGTCACGAAGGAGCTCTTCGCCAATCCGAACAGCGACGGCATCTAATTCCAAGCCTTTACGGTCCCCGGGACATCAGCTAGCAATCGTGCCCCGGGGATCCCTTTTAGATTTAATTCCCGAAAACAAGAGGAACTCCCGCCATGGCCCTGAACATGACCCTCAACACTCTCTGGGAAACTTCCCTGTTGAGTGATGACCCTTGGTGGCTTTATCTAGTCTATGGTGCCGGCTGGACCATCACCCTTGCCGTCGCCTCCTTTCTGCTTGCTCTTGCACTCGGCACGCTCGTAGGCACTCTTCGAACCGTCGACAACAAATGGGTGCGAGGCATCTGTGAAGGCTGGATCGAGCTCTTCCGCAACATTCCCCTCATCGTCCAGATCTTCATCTGGTACTTTGTCGTTCCTGAATTGATTCCTCCCTATAAGGACTGGATGATCGAAGCCGATCCCGTCACCAGCCAGTTCCTGTCGGCCTTTCTGTGCATGGGCCTCTTCACCTCGTCACGCATTGCCGAACAGGTGCGCGCCGGCATAACGTCCATCCCGTCCGGACTTCCCAATGCCGCTCGCGCACTCGGTTTCACGGCCCTTCAGCGCTATCGCTTCATCATCCTGCCCATGGCCTTCCGCCTCGTATTGCCGCCTCTAACGAGCGAAGCGATGAATCTCATCAAGAACACGGCAGTAGCCATGACGATCGGCCTGCCTGAGCTCACCATGCGCGCCAATGAAATGGGCGAAGCCACCTTCCAATTCTTCGCGGCCTACCTCTGGGCGACGGTTCTCTACATCGCCATCGCACTGTGCGTCAATCGCCTGATGGCTTGGATGGAATCGCGCTGCGCGATCCCCGGCTTCATCGCCGCCAAGTAAGCAAAGGAGTTGGTCATGGATTTCACTTCGATTACGAACAGCTGGGGCTACATTCTTTCCGGCGCCGCCTACACAATTCAGCTCACGGCAATCACTGCCGTCGGTGGTCTATTTCTCGGAACTCTGCTTGCTCTTTGCCACATCTCTGAAAAGCGCTGGCTCTCCGCCCCCGCCAAGCTCTACATCAACCTGATGCGAGCCGTGCCTCTGGTGCTTGTGCTCTTCTGGTACTTTCTTCTGATGCCTGAAGTTCTGCGCGTCATCCTAGGGCTTGAGCACCCGGTAAAGATCGGCGCCGAAATGACGGCCATCATCACGTTCGTGCTCTTTGAAGCGGCCTATTTCGCCGAAATCATGCGCGCAGGCATTCAGTCCGTGAAAAAAGGGCAGATCCAAGCCGCATACGGACTTGGGTTATCCTATGCACAGACCATGCGGCACGTCGTTCTCCCTCAGGCCATCCGCCACATGCTGCCCGTGCTTCTAACGCAGACGATCATTCTCTTTCAAGACACCAGTCTCGTCTACGTCATCAGCGGCAACGACTTCATGGGAGCGGTCTCCAAGATCGCCCAGCGTGACGGACAGCTTGTTTTGATGTACTCTTTTGCTGCTGTCTGTTATCTTGCCGTCTCCTTGTCCCTCTCCCTGCTGATTCGTCGACTTCAGGCGAGAATGCGAACGGCTCAGGCTCACTAAAAAATTTAAACAGGATATCCTCCATCATGGCAATGATCGAAATCAAGAACATCAGCAAGTGGTACGGCAACTTCCAGGTGCTGAAGGATTGCTCCGTTGAGGTTGAAAAGGGCGAAGTCGTCGTGGTCTGTGGCCCGTCCGGCTCCGGCAAGTCCACCCTCATCAAGACCGTCAACGCGCTTGAGCCCTTCCAAAAGGGTGAAATCATCGTAGACGGCATCTCGGTAGGGGATCCGAAGACGAATCTCCCCCAGTTGCGTAGCCGTGTCGGCATGGTGTTCCAGCACTTCGAGCTCTTCCCGCACCTCTCCATCCGCGAAAATCTCGTTCTTGCCCAGATGAAGGTGCTCGGCCGCGGCCGGGAAGAGGCCACCGAGCGCGGGCTGAAGCTCCTTGACCGCGTCGGCCTTCTCAAGCACGCCGACAAGTTCCCGGGCCAGATGTCGGGCGGCCAGCAGCAGCGCGTGGCCATTGCCCGTGCCTTGGCCATGGACCCGATCTGCATGCTCTTTGACGAACCGACGTCCGCTCTTGACCCGGAAATGATCAATGAAGTGCTTGACGTGATGGTTCAGTTGGCCAAGGAAGGCATGACCATGATGGTCGTCACCCACGAAATGGGCTTCGCCCGCAAGGTGGCCGACCGCGTGATCTTCATGGACGCAGGCGAAATCATTGAAAACCTCCCCGCCCAGGAGTTCTTCAACTCGCCGCACACCGAACGCGCCCAGCAGTTCCTCTCCAAGATTCTGCAGCACTGATTTTTCAGCGCTCAGGCCTCGAAACCCCGCCGCTTCCCGGCGGGGTTTTGTCTTTTTCCGAACCCCCTCAGGGTCATGCCACGGGTTATCATTAACAGGTTGTACAGCTTTTTTTTTCCCACAAAGAAGGACCGTCAAATGAGCAACACTCATGCATTCGATGCCGCAGCAGCTCTCCAGCTCGGGCAGGAAGTTCTGACCCAGGAAGCCGGGGCGCTCACGCACCT
>ERZ1026870.1225-NODE-1225-length-11627-cov-3.865192_pt1 | contig 11627 bp, 9 predicted proteins | sample MGYA00380165_ERZ1026870 | MGnify/ENA primary metagenome ERZ1026870 (study PRJEB33269, sample SAMEA4719801) | human gut metagenome | biome: human-associated habitat; feature: organic feature; material: feces | place: Cameroon | collected 2013-10 ...
GGGCGAGCCCCAGCGCCAGTTGTCCAAGGAGTTTGTCCGCCAGTGGCTCATCGAGCACGGCTTCATGAACGAGCCGGGACAGACCTTGCCCGAGATCACCGATGCCTATGCCGAGAGCGTGAGCGAGCGCTACATCGAACTCTACGAGCACATCACGGGCGAGAAGTTTGACAAGGCTGCCGAGGAGGGCGACATCGCAGCGCGCATCGAGCGCAATGTGAGCCAGTTCCTGGCCACGAGAAAGTAAGCAGCCCACGCCGGTCATCGTCCATGTACGAGCAAGAGAAAATCAAGCCCTACCGACAAGGGGAGAAAGGTGCGCAGGTGGAGGAGATGTTTGACAACATCGCCCCCACCTACGACACGTTGAACCACCGCCTGTCGTGGAACATCGACAAGTATTGGCGGCGCAAGGCGATCGACAAGTTGCGCCCTTACCGTCCCAAGCGCATCCTCGATGTGGCTACGGGCACGGGCGACTTCGCCATCGAGGCAGCCCGTGCGCTCCAGCCCAAGGAACTGCTGGGCACGGACATCTCGGAGGGGATGATGCAGGTGGGCCGCGACAAGGTGGCTGCCTTGGGCCTCGACAGCGTGATCCGTTTTCAGCGCGAGGACTGTCTTGCCCTCTCGCTGGCCGATGACTCCTTCGACGCGGTCACGGCGGCCTTTGGCATCCGCAACTTCCAGAACCTGGAGCAAGGACTGCGCGAGATGAGGCGCGTGCTGCGCAAGGGAGGCCACCTCTGCGTCATCGAGCTGACGACACCCGTCGCTTTCCCCATGCGCCAGCTGTTCTCCATCTACTCCCATACCGTGCTGCCCCTCTACGGCCGCCTTATCTCCAAGGACACCAAGGCCTACAGCTATCTGACGCAGACCATCGAGGCCTTCCCCCAGGGCGAGGCGATGGAGCAGATCCTGCGGAGGGCGGGTTTCGCGGAAGCCTCCTTCCAGCGTCTCACCTTCGGCATCTGCACGCTATATTTCGTAACCAAATAGACAATTAATTATTATGGACAAATACGGACTGATAGGTTATCCGCTGACCCACTCCTTCTCCAGAGACTATTTCAACGAGAAGTTTGAGAACGAGGGCATCGACGCGACGTATATCAACTACGAGATCCTCAGCGTCGAGGAACTGCCGGAGATCGTTCACACCACGCTGGAACTGCGCGGGCTCAATGTCACCATCCCCTACAAGGAACAGGTGATGCCCCTGCTCGACTCCATCAGTCCGGAAGCAGAGGCCGTCGGAGCCGTCAACGTCATCAAGGTGATCCGCGACAAGGACAACGTGACGCTCAGAGGCTACAACAGCGACGTCATCGGATTCATCAAGAGTCTGGAGCCGCTCCTGGAGCCCCACCACCGCAAGGCCCTCGTCCTGGGAACGGGCGGCGCAGGCAAGGCGGTCTTCTACGGCTTGCACCAGTTGGGCCTGGAGGCGCGCTACGTCTCGCGGACCAAAAAGCCGGGCTGCCTGACCTACGAGGAGGTCACGCCCGAGATGATGAAGGAGTACAACGTCATCGTCAACTGCACCCCGATGGGTATGTTTCCGAATATCGGCACCTACCCGCCCTTGCCCTACGAGGCCATGGACAGCCACACGCTGCTCTACGACCTGGTCTATAATCCCGAGCAGACCCTCTTCCTGAAGAAGGGCGAGGCGCGCCTGGCGACGACCAAGAACGGACTGGAGATGCTCCTCCTGCAGGCCTTCGCCGCATGGGATATCTGGAACGAGCAGGTGTGATGAGAAAAGAGATTCAATTACCTTATTATAGATAAAGACAACCATATGAACAATAGATATATGATGCGCGGCGTGAGCGCTGCCAAGGAGGATGTCCACAACGCCATCAAGAACATCGACAAAGGTATCTTCCCGCAGGCTTTCTGCAAGATCATCCCCGACGTGCTGGGCGGAGACCCCGAGTGGTGCAACATCATGCATGCCGACGGAGCGGGCACGAAGTCGTCCCTGGCCTATATGTACTGGAAGGAGACGGGAGACCTCGACGTTTGGAAGGGCATTGCCCAGGACGCCATCGTCATGAATACGGACGACCTGCTCTGTGTGGGCGCCGTGGACAACATCCTGGTATCTTCCACCATCGGACGCAACAAGATGCTCATCCCGGGTGAAGTCATTTCGGCCATCATCAACGGCACGGACGACCTGCTGGCTGAGATGCGCGAGATGGGTATCGGCATTTGGCCCACGGGTGGCGAGACGGCAGACGTCGGAGACCTCGTGAGGACGATCATCGTCGATTCTACCGTGACCTGCCGCATGCGCAGGAGCGACGTCATCGACAACGCCAATATCCGTCCCGGCGACGTCATCGTGGGCCTCAGTTCCACGGGACAGGCCACCTACGAGAAGCGCTACAATGGCGGCATGGGCAGCAACGGCCTGACCTCGGCCCGCCATGATGTCTTCGCCAAATACCTGGCCGAGAAGTTCCCCGAGAGTTTCGACCATGCCGTGCCCGACGAGCTGGTCTATAGTGGAAAACATCAATTGACGGACCCCGCCGAGGGCACGCCGCTCAACGTGGGCCAGCTGGTACTTTCGCCCACCCGCACCTACGCGCCCGTCATCAAGCGCTTGCTCGACGAGATGCGCCCGGAGATCCATGGCATGGTCCATTGCACGGGTGGCGCGCAGACCAAGGTGCTCCACTTCGTGGGCGACAACTGCAAGGTGGTCAAGGACAACATGTTCCCCGTGCCGCCTCTCTTCCAGATCATCCACGACTGCTCGGGCACGGACTGGAAGGAGATGTACCAGGTCTTCAACATGGGACACCGCATGGAGATCTACGTCCGTCCGGAGATGGCCGAGAAGGTCATCGCCCTCAGCAAGAGTTTCAACATCGACGCACAGGTGGTCGGCCATATCGAGGAGGGTAAGCGCTCGCTGACCATCCAGTCAGAGTTTGGCACGTTCGACTACGAGTAAGCGAAGACGGACTCAACCAACTATTTACCACAGATAATGGCAGATAAGAACAACATATTGGAGAAGCTCGACGGCCTGGAGGCTCGCTTCGAGGAGGTGTCAACCCTGATCACCGACCCCGACGTGATCGCCGACCAGGGACGCTATGTCAAGCTTACGAAGGAATACAAGGACCTCAGCGACATCATGGATGCGCGCAAGCGCTTCGTCGCCTGCATCAACGCCATCAGCGAGGCCAAGGATATCATCGCCAACGAGAGCGATCCCGACATGAAGGAGATGGCGCGCGAGGAACTCGCCGAGAACGAGGAGTTGCGCCCCCAGCTGGAGGAGGAGATCAAGCTCCTGCTCGTGCCGAAGGATCCTGAGGATGCGAAGAATGTGCAGATGGAGATCCGCGCGGGAACGGGTGGCGACGAGGCTTGCCTCTTTGCGGGCGACCTCTTCGCCATGTACAAGCGCTATTGCGACAGCATGGGCTGGCAACTGAGCGTGACGGACGCCTCGGAGGGTGCTGTCGGCGGCTACAAGGAGATCGACTTTGCCGTCAGCGGCCAGAACGTCTATGGCATATTGAAGTATGAGAGTGGTGTCCATCGCGTCCAGCGCGTCCCCGTCACGGAGTCGAATGGACGTATGCAGACCTCAGCAGCCACGGTGGCAGTACTGCCCGAGGCAGACAAGTTTGAGGTCAACATCAACGAGGGCGACATCAAGTGGGATACGTTCCGATCGAGTGGTGCCGGAGGACAGAATGTCAACAAGGTGGAGTCGGGCGTGCGCCTGCGCTATCCGTGGAAGAATCCGAACACGGGCGAGGTGGAGGAGATCCTCATCGAGTGTACCGAGACGCGCGACCAGCCGAAGAACAAGGAGCGCGCCTTGAGCCGCCTCTACACCTTCATCCACGACAGGGAGCACCAGAAGTATATCGACGACATCGCCAGCCGTCGCAAGAGCCTGGTCTCCACTGGAGACCGTTCGGCCAAGATCCGCACCTACAACTTCCCGCAAGGACGCGTGACGGACCATCGTATCGGTTTCACGACCCACGATCTGCAGGGATTCCTCAACGGCAACATCCAGCCGATGATCGATGCGCTGACCGTGGCGGAGAATGCCGAGAAACTGAAAGAGAGCGAACTGTAAGCCAGCCTGCCAACGGCCAGGGCCGCAACGACCGCTCCTTTCTCACAACCAGAATAGCTTAGAAATTATGAACAGAAAAGAATTAGTCAATCAGATTTTCAATAAGAAGTCGTTTCTTTGTGTAGGACTGGATACCGATGTGCGCAAGCTCCCGGAGCACCTGCGCGAGGAGGACGACGCCATCTTCAAGTTCAACAAGGCCATTATCGACGCTACCGCTCCCTATTGTGTGGCCTACAAGCCCAACCTGGCTTTCTACGAGAGCATGGGCGTGAGTGGCATGGTGGCCTTCGAGAAGACGGTCGCCTACCTGAAGGAGTCCTATCCCCACCACTTCATCATAGCCGACGCCAAGCGTGGCGATATAGGAAATACTTCTATAATGTACGCGCGTACATTCTTTGAAGAGTACAACGTCGATGCGCTGACCGTCGCTCCCTACATGGGCGAGGACAGCGTGAAGCCTTTCCTCGGCTATCCTGGCAAGTGGGTGATCCTCCTGGCTTTGACGAGCAACAAGGGCAGCCACGACTTCCAGTTGACTACGGACACCGAGGGCGAGCGCCTCTTTGAGAAGGTCATCCGCACCTCGCAGCAGTGGGGCAACGAGGAGGATATGATGTATGTTGTCGGCGCCACGCAGGGTGCTATGTTTGCCGACATCCGCAAGGTGGCGCCCCGCCATTTCCTGCTCGTTCCGGGCGTGGGCGCACAGGGTGGCAGCCTCCAGGAAGTCTGCAAGTATGGCATGACGGACGACTGTGGCCTGTTGGTCAACTCCTCACGCGGCATCATCTATGCCTCCAATGGTACTGACTTCGCCGAGGTGGCGGCCCAGAAGGCAAAGGAATTGCAGGAGCAGATGGCTCTGGAACTGGAGAAAATCAACGCAGGAAAGTAGGATGCACAGGGCGTGATCCTTGGGGTCACGCTCTTTTGCGCCTGCCTTGGCGTGAGACGGATAGTCTCAAAAAAATGAAAATAGAGCTGCCAAATCGGTCTCTTCTCCATTTTTTTATTACCTTTGCAACATCATCAAAGCAAAAAAGAGTTATATGGAATTCAAAGCACAGCAAATCGCAGCGTTCATACAAGGACGCATCATAGGCGATGAAAACGCAGCCGTCCATACCTTCGCTAAGATAGAAGAAGGCAAGCCGGGAGCGATTTCGTTCCTCGCAAGCCCCAAATATACCCACTATCTCTATGAGACTCAGTCTTCCGTCGTCCTGGTCGATGAGAGCATTGAGATCGAAAAGCCTGTCCAGGCGACGATGATTGTCGTCAAGAATGCCCGCGACTGTGTGGCCAAGCTCCTTCAGCTCTATGAGAGCATGAAGCCGAAGCGCGTGGGCGTGAGCGACCAGGCGTATGTCTCGCCCAAGGCCACGGTGGGCAAGGATGTCTATATCGGGGCCTTTGCCTATATCGGCGACGGAGTGGTCGTGGGCGATGGGTGCCAGATCTACCCCAACGTGACGATTATGGACAATGCCAAGTTGGGCGACAACTGCATTATCTATCCGCAGGTCAGCATCTATCACGACTGCAAGATAGGCAACAACGTCATCCTTCACTCCGGCGCGGTCATTGGTGCCGATGGTTTCGGCTTTGCGCCCAACCAGGAGACGGGACAGTATGACAAGATACCGCAGGTCGGCATCGTCGTGATCGAGGACAATGTGGAGATCGGTGCCAACACCTGCGTCGATCGTTCTACGATGGGCTGCACCTATGTCCGCAAGGGCGTGAAGCTCGACAACCTCGTGCAGATTGCCCACAACACGGACATCGGCGAGCATACCGTGATGTCGGCACAGGTCGGTATCGCAGGTAGCACCAAGGTGGGCCAGTGGTGCATGTTTGGTGGTCAGGTGGGCATAGCCGGCCATATCACTATAGGCGACAAGGTGATGCTTGGCGCCCAGTCGGGCGTGCCTGGCAATATCAAGAGCGGACAGCAGCTTATCGGCACACCGCCGATGGAGATGCGTCCTTACTTCCGCGCACAGGCCGTCGTCCATCGCCTGCCCGAACTCTACAAGCAGATCAACGCCCTGCAGAAAGAGGTGGATGCACTCAAGGCCGGACTGAAAGCCGGGGAGGAGTAGGCCGAGACCATATATTATGAAGTAAGCCGAGGCCATATATTTATTATTCTGAAACCTTCATACGAGGAATGGAAACAAGCAAGCAAAAGACTTTGAAAGGTAGTTTTTCCCTCTACGGAAAAGGACTACATACGGGATTGAACCTCACCGTGACGTTCAATCCTGCACCCGAGAATACGGGTTACAAGATACAGCGTATCGACATGGAGGGCGAACCGATCATCGATGCCATCGCAGACAACGTCACCGATACCCAGCGTGGTACGGTCTTGGAGCGCAAGGGCGTGAGGGTAGGAACGGTAGAGCACGGTATGGCTGCACTCTATGCCATGGGTGTTGATAACTGTCTCATACAGGTCAACGGCCCAGAATTCCCGATCTTGGACGGAAGTGCCGTCATGTATGTCGAGAAAATCAAGGAGGTGGGTCTGGTGGACCAAAACGCTCCCAAGGACTTCTATATCATTCGCAAGAAGATAGAGATCACGGACGACAATGGTTCCAACATCACCATCCTTCCCGACGAGGAGTTCTCGATCACGGCTATGTGCTCGTTCAATTCCAAGTTTATCAGCAGCCAGTTTGCCACGCTGGACGACATCCATAAGTTTTCTGAAGAGATCGCGCCTGCCCGCACCTTCGTCTTTGTCCGCGACATCATGCCTTTGCTCCAGGCCAACCTTATCAAGGGTGGCGATTTGGACAATGCTATCGTCATCTATGAGAGCAAGGTGCCGCAGGAGAAACTCGACCAGCTGGCCGACCTCCTGAAGGTGGCACGCATCGACGCCGAGGCCATTGGCTATATCCAGCACAAGCCTCTCCTGTGGAACAACGAATGTACGCGCCACAAGCTCCTCGACATCATCGGCGACATGGCTTTGATCGGCAAACCCATCAAGGGACGTATCATTGCCACCCGCCCCGGCCATACGGTCAACAACAAGTTTGCGCGCCTCATGCGCAAGGAGATTCGCAAGCACGAGGTGCAGGCCCCCATCTATGATCCCAACGAGGAGCCCGTGATGGACAACAACCGCATCCGTGAGTTGCTTCCTCACCGCTATCCGATGCAGCTCGTGGATAAGGTGATCGCTTTGGGCGCTAATAGCATTGTAGGTGTGAAGAACGTCACCTCCAACGAGCCCTTCTTCCAGGGCCACTTCCCCCAGGAACCGGTCATGCCGGGCGTCTTACTGGTCGAGGCCATGAGCCAATGTGGTGGTCTGCTGGTGCTCAACCAGATCGAGGATCCTGAGCGTTGGTCCACCTATTTCCTTAAGATCGACGATGTGAAATTCCGCCAGAAGGTTGTGCCGGGCGATACGGTCCTCTTCCGGGTGGAGCTGCTCGGTCCTGTCCGCCACGGCATCAGTTCCATGAAGGGCTACATGTTCGTAGGCGACCGTGTGGTGGCCGAGGCTTCGTTCACGGCCCAGATCGTCAAAAACAAGTAGAGGCGTCTTGCCGTCAGCTCCGTAGGAGAGTTTTCGGCATTAGACGCCCACCAAATATTGACCCTCAAAACAAGCATATCGTTATGAATCAAATCAGTCCTATGGCCTTTGTTCATCCTGAGGCCAAACTGGGAGACAATAATGTGATTGGCCCGTTCTGCTACATCGACCGTGATACGGTACTGGGCGATAACAACCATCTGTTCAATAGCGTTACCATCCATCAGGGCGCACGCATTGGCAGCGGCAATGAGTTCTTCCCAGGAGCGAGTATCTCGACCAAGCCGCAGGACCTGAAGTTCCATGGTGAGGAGTCTACTTGCCAGTTGGGCGACAACAACTCGATTCGAGAGAATGTCACCATTTCGCGAGGCACCTTCTCCAAGGGAACGACCATCGTCGGCAGCAATAATCTTCTGATGGAGAACATGCACATCGCCCACGACTGTGTGGTCGGTTCCAAGTGTATCATCGGCAACTCCACGAAGTTGGGTGGAGAGGTGGAGATTGACGACAATGCCATCATCTCTGCCGAAGTACTTTGCCATCAGTTCTGCCGCGTGGGTGGCTATGTGATGATCCAGGGTGGCAGCCGCTTCTCTATGGACATCCCGCCCTACGTCATTGCAGGTCGCGACCCGATTCGCTATGTGGGTATCAACATTATTGGTTTGCGCCGCCATGGCTTCTCCAATGAGTTGATCGAGCTTATCCACAACGCCTACCGTCTCATCTATGGGACGGGAACGCGTGCGGAGAACATTCAGAAGGTGCGCAGTGAACTTCAGGTGACGAAGGAGATAGAGTATATTCTCAACTTCATCGAGGGTTCCAAGCGCGGCATTATCAAGTAGGCGGTATTGTCACTTACGCTCATCGTCATTACGGGTCCTACGGGTGTCGGCAAGACAGAACTGACACTGCGGGTGGCCGAGCACTACCAGGTGCCCGTCATCAATGCCGATTCCCGTCAGATCTACCGTGAGATTCCCATTGGCACGGCGGCGCCCACCAGGGAGCAGCAAGCCCGTGTGCGTCACTATTTCGTTGGTAGCCGATCGGTCTCCGACGATTATTCGGCCAGCATGTACGAGCAGGATGTGCTCCGTCTGCTTGCCGATATGGAGACGCAGGGCCAGGAGGTGGCGCTTCTCTCCGGAGGCTCCATGCTCTATGTGGATGCCGTCTGCAAGGGAATAGACGATATTCCGACGGTCCGTGATGACATCCGGTCGTTGCTCAAGCAGCGGTTGGCCACAGAAGGGTTGCCAGCCTTGGTGGAGGAACTTCGCCAGCTTGACCCCGTCCATTGGGAAAAGGTGGATAGAAGAAATCCGCGTCGAGTCGTCCATGCATTAGAGATCTGCATCCAGACCGGGAGACCTTACTCCTCTTTCCTCTCCGAGGGAAGCAGGACGCGCCCTTTCCGGGTGGTCAAGATAGGGCTCAACGTGGATCGCGCCTTGCTCTATGAGCGCATCAACCAGCGGACGGATCAGATGCTTGCCGACGGTTTCTCCGAAGAGGCGTTGCGGATGATTCCTTATCGCCATCTCAATGCCCTCAACACCGTGGGCTACAAGGAGATGTTCGACTATCTGGACGGCCTGGTGACGATGGAGCAGACCATCGACAGAATACAAAGCAACACGCGACGCTATGCCCGCAAGCAGCTGACATGGTATAAGCGCGACGAGGAGATGCGTTGGTTTGATCCCGTTGAGGTGGGGCCGATCATCGCTTATATCGACGAGCGGATCGAAGCAGGAAAGAAAGCCCTTCAGACCGCCTTGACATCCCTCGACCATAGTTCTTAATTAGAAGTTAAAAACATGAAGTTTTTACGAAACACTTGGCGAGCCATCAAGGGCTTCTTCCCTTGGTATGCACACCTTTATAAGGGCCGTCCATGGTACACCAAGACGGCGGTAGGCATCGTATCGACTATCGTTGCCTTCTTCCTCTATCTCGGCATGGTCGATGTCAATTTCCTTTGGCTCTTTGGCAAGAGTCCCGGTTTCATGGAGATACAGGAACCGCCCACCTTTGCCGCCTCCGAAATCTACAGCTCGGACGGCAAACTTATCGGTAAGTATTTCAAGGAGAACCGCACCCCTGTACAGTATGAGCAGGTCAATCCAGTATTCTGGAAGGCTTTGGTCGATACCGAGGACGAGCGTTTCTATAGCCATCATGGCGTCGATTTCCTGGGATTGGGTGGCGCCTTGAAGGATGCTCTGCTTCATAGCGGAGCCCGTGGTGCCTCCACCATTACGCAACAGCTGGCAAAGAATATGTTCAGTATCCGATCCCAGAGATCTACAGGACTCTTGGGAAAGGTGCCGGGTGTGCGCATGCTTATCATGAAGAGTAAGGAGTGGATTGTCGCCACCAAACTGGAGTTTGTCTATTCCAAGGAGCAGATTCTCACGATGTATGCCAACACGGTAGATTTTGGCAACAACTCCTTTGGTATCATGACGGCGGCCAAGACCTACTACGACTGCAAACCCAGTCAACTGACTCCCGACCAGTGTGCCACCCTCGTGGGAATGCTCAAGGCCACGACTTCCTACAATCCTATCTCGCACCCCAAAAACTCCATGGCGCGTCGCAATACCGTGCTCTACAATATGGTGACGCATGGCGACATGTCACAGTCTGACTACGACCGTTACTCCAAACGCGAGCTTGGTGCTGAACTTCATGTGGAGGAATACTATGGTGGCAAGGCATTGTATTTCCGTGAGGCCGTCTCCAAATACCTCGACCCGTGGTTGAAGGAGAATGGCTATGACCTGTATAGTGCGGGTCTGAAGATTTATACCACCATCGACCTGCAGATGCAGGAGTATGCCGAGCAGGCCGTCAAGAAACAGATGGAGCAGATCCAGCGCAACTTCGACCGCCATTGGTACATCCATCGTGATGCGAAGGGATGGAATGGTATGAATCCTTGGTGTGACGAGACCGGCAAGGAGTTGCCCGGGTTTATCGAGGAGATAGCCCAGCGCCTTCCCGTCTATCGCGCCCTTCAGCAGCGCTTCCCCAACAACCCCGACAGTGTGCTCCACTATCTCAACAAGCCGCACATGGTCAGACTTTTCGACTACGAACGAGGCTCGATAGAGAAGGAGATGTCCACGCTCGACTCCATCCGCTATATGGTGAGTTTCATGCATACCGGACTGGTAGCCATGGAGCCGCAGACAGGAGCGGTACGTGCTTGGGTGGGTGATATTGATTTTGAGTCGTGGAAGTATGACAAGGTGACGACAGAGCGTCAGCCAGGATCCACCTTCAAACTCTTTGTCTATACCGAGGCAATGAATCAGGGAGTTACTCCCTGTGACAAGCGCCGAGACGAGTATATTCAGATGGAGGTGCTTGACAAGAAGACTGGCGAGTACAATACCTGGCGGCCTACCAACGCCAATGGACGTTTCTCGGGCGATAGCGTCACGCTCAAGCGCGCCTTTGCCCAGAGTATCAACTCCATTGCCGTCAAGCTCGGTCAGGAGATGGGAATACCCAATATCATCCGTACGGCCCAGGACATGGGTATCACCAGTCCGCTTGCCGACGAGCCGTCGTTGGCCTTGGGCTCGAGCGATGTCAATCTCTTGGATTTGACTGATAGTTATTGCACTGTGGCCAATGACGGCAAACACCACTCGCCCGTATTGGTGACGCGGATTGTAGATAAGGACGGCAATGAAATCTACCATGGTCCCGACGATCAGAAGCAAGCCATTCCCTACCGGTCAGCTTTCTTCATGCAGGAGTTGCTCAAAGGCGGACGCATGGAGCCGCGTGGCACGAGTATGAGCCTCAACCACTACATCCAGCCTAACGGCGATACGGATTGGGGTGGCAAGACCGGCACGTCCAACAATCACGCCGACGCTTGGTTTATGGCGGTCAGCCCCAAACTTG
>ERZ1026870.1228-NODE-1228-length-11608-cov-95.212239_pt1 | contig 11608 bp, 12 predicted proteins | sample MGYA00380165_ERZ1026870 | MGnify/ENA primary metagenome ERZ1026870 (study PRJEB33269, sample SAMEA4719801) | human gut metagenome | biome: human-associated habitat; feature: organic feature; material: feces | place: Cameroon | collected 2013-10 ...
TACTTTGGATTTTAGCAAAAATATGATGTTTAATACTTTGGATTTTAGCAAAAATGCGATGTTTAATACTTTGGATTTTAGCAAAAATGTGATGTTTAATACTTTGGATTTTAGCATTTTTAATATATAAAATGCTGATTTATAGATATTTCTGATTATCTTTGCATCGTTTTTATATATATAATAAAAAATGAGACGAATATATTACTATAATCGAGAGATAGACAAGGCTCTTTTGACATGGAAAAACAGTCCACGTCATAAGCCTTTGTTGCTTCGAGGAGCTCGCCAAGTAGGCAAGTCTTCCTCCATACATCATTTGGCGGAGCAATTTGAAAGTTTTGTGGAAATCAATTTTGAACGAAAGCCGAATTTTGCAGAAATATTCAAGGGAGACTTAGGTGCTCAGCATATCATAGAAAATATCAAGTCCATTACGGGGGAAGATATTATTCCTGGGAAAACTTTATTGTTTTTCGACGAAATCCAAATGTGTAAAGAGGCTATTTCTTCTCTCCGTTTCTTTTGGGAAGATGTTCCAGAATTGCATGTCATAGCTGCAGGCTCTCTCTTGGAATTTGCCCTGAATGAAATCCCGACTTTTGGAGTAGGCAGAATTCACTCGATGTTTATGTACCCGATGTCCTTTGATGAATTTATGGGAGCACTTGGTATGAATGTTTTATGCAAAGCTAAGCAAAATGCTACTCAGACATGTCCTTTGCCGTCTTTTCAGCATGAAAAATTGGTAGAGTTGTTTCGTACATATTTGATGGTTGGAGGAATGCCGGAATGCGTAGGTACATGGGTCTCTACACATAGTTATGCCGAATGCCAAACTGTTCAAAAGGAGTTGGTCTATACCTATGAGGTGGATTTTGCAAAATATAAGAAAAGGGCTAATACCACTTTACTTCGTCAGACATTGCATAGCGTAGCTCATCAAATTGGCGAGAAATTTGTGTATAGCCAAGTATCGAGAGAATTCCGAACGGTGCAGATTAAGGAAGCACTTAGTCTCTTGACGTTGGCAGGTCTTGTCATTCCGATTTATAATACGGCTGCCAATGGCTTTCCTCTTGGTGCAGAAGCAGATGAGAAATGTGCAAAATATCTTTTCTTAGATAGTGGACTACTGCTGTCTATTTTGGGTATGGACTTAGGGAGTATCACGGAAATAACTGAGCAAATTTTAATCGGAAATGCTAGTGATTTAGTCAACAAAGGACATATTACTGAAATGGTCGCAGGATTGGAAATCATCAAAAATATGCCTTCCGATACAATACCTACTCTTTACTTTTGGATGCGGGAGGCTCGAAATTCCCTTGCCGAGGTAGATTATGTCATGGCTAAAGACATGAAGGTGCTTCCTGTAGAAGTCAAGGCGGAAGTTCGTGGTGGCATGAAGAGTCTTTATTCTTTTGTAGGATCAAAGGGTATTACTCATGCAGTAAGGACTTCTCTAGAGAATTTTGGACAATTTAAGAAAGATGACTGTTTGATAGATATTTATCCGCTGTATGCATTGAGTAATCTTATTAGAAAATAATGGATTATGGGGATAATAAAGGCTCAGGGGAGATTGTCCGTGGATAGACAATCTCCCCTGAGCCCCAATAAATTGCTTTATTCCTTTGTTTTGAGCTCCACTTCCTCCACATACTTCACCAGTGAATCCTTGCCGTTGAGCAGGTAGTAATCCACTCTCACCACGTGGTTGATGTCGGCATTGCCCTTCACCTTCACGTGGCGGGTCTTGCCGAATATCATCGTGTCGCGACGGGAAGGGTAGGAGATTAGCTGGATGATGTCCTTGGTAGAACCGCTGCCTATGTAGTAGATGCCCACACTGTCCTTGATGGCTTTCATCGCAGACAGCTTCGCCGTCTTCTTGGCGTGGATAGCAGACGTATCTTCCGGATAGAACTCGCTGGCAGCCACCGTGTCGCCGTCGTGCTGATCGGGTGCAAACTTGCAGCTTGTACCCATCGTCGTGATAAGGGATGTGGCAGCCAAGGCTGCCACAAAGTATAATATCTTCTTCATTTTATCTCTTTTCTTTGTTATTTCTTTCTTTTTAAAAACTGTTTTTTACCGCCAGATGCGTTATCGGCTGCAAAAGTACAAAAAATAACTCGAAAAGCCATACTTTTTTATCCTTTTCCTTATAAAAAAGGGTGCACCATCCATTGATGATGCACCCTTTCTTTTCGTTTGTTATTTTCCTTTTAGCTCATTCAGCTTGTCACGCTTAGCTCATGCAGCTTGTCACTCCGAGGGAAGTTCCAACAGCCGTCAAAATAGAGATTAAAATCTGAATAACCAATTTCCATGTTTCCTTTTTCATCTTGTTTTAGTGATTAATGATTAGTGATTAGTGATTAATTTTTAGCGATGTGATAGGAGAGAAGAGAAGCCCCCGAAGGGGCTTGCTCTAGATAGTTACGTCTGTAGAGTCGCCGTCGCTGCCTCCGCCGCCGGTCGTGCCAGAGTCTGAACCGCCGCCCTGACCCGTGTTCTCACTTCCGGTTCCGCCAGAGGTACCTCCGGCCTGGGTGCCGCTGCCACCCTGGCTGGTTCCGCCGCCCGGATTGGTTCCGCCGCCATCGGCATCCTCGGTTCCGTAGCTGTCGTAGGCAGTAATCTTGCAGAGTTTCTTCAACTCGCTGTTGCTCCAGCTGCGGGTGTTTCTCACAATCAAGTGGATGTCCTCCACGCTGGCTGCCGAAACCTTGTCCTTGGTCAACTCGCCATGAGATTTCATGCCGATGGAGAAGAGACCGAGGTCGCCGAGACGAACACTCTTGCCGTCGAGGATAAGCTCCTTCAGGCAGTCGAGCATGTCCATCATCACACCGTGCACGGTGCCTCGGCTGTAAGGCGAGTTGTGCGAAGAGATGTGGTCCACGAACTCCTCGAAGTTCATCTCTCTGTCGGTAACCACGGTGGCATACCAGAGTTCCTTACCTGCGTTCTCGCCCGTCTGGGGAGTGCGCTTCACTTTACGATACTTAATGTTTCCCTGTCCCATAAGCTTTTTAATGATTAATGATTAGTGATTAATGATGATTGATTAACTCTTGCCATTCTGAGAAACCAGTGTGGGTGGTATCTCTGAATGACGGTGCAAAGGTACGGCTTTTTTCTGAAGCCACCAAATTACGGGTGGCGATAAGGCGCGATTTTCAGCAGCTTACAATCCGAAACTTGGTTAATAAACTCTACTCGTAATTCTGTGAGATAAGAAACTACGAGTTTTTCTCCGAAACTCATAGTTTTCGGGTTTAAGTATCAACAGATAAGCCGGTTAACATGAAAATCGAGTCATTCAGAAAAGTGACTCAGTGACTCAGAAACTCAGTTACTCAGTTTTATTCTAGCCCTATCTTTCTATCTCTATAGAATAGATATTATATATATATATTTATTTATATATATAATATAATTATAATACTTACAATTTATAATCATACATACATGAATGGGTCCAGAAATAAACTGAGTAACTGAGTTTCTGAGTCACTGAGTCAAGTGCGAATAAGTCTTTGAAATGAAGTATTTATTTGATAATTAATGGATTATACCACATGATGCACTAAAACAGTGCGTATGGGTAGAGGTAACCTCCGGTCCCCAAAGGGGGCGAACTTATCTTCAGCCATAAAACAGCGGAGGGTGTGTCATGAGCTTATGACACACCCTCTTCTCATTTTTTATATAATCCGAATCTTCAGATTACAATCCCTCACCTGGATGTCTTGGATCATTAGATCCATACCCCGGTCCCCAGTCATCGAAATCATCCTTTGGCTTTTCTACTCCACTCGTCTGCATGATGCTGCAGGAATGCTCCATCTCGATTACCTGAATCGATGGTGCAAAATACTCCTTCTTCTTCATCATTTCTTTCATCATTTCTTTCATAATCCCTTTATCGTTTAATTATTTAACAATAAATTTCTTACCATTCTTGATATAGATGCCCTTGCCTGGGGTACCCTTTACGCGCTGACCCTCTAAGGTATAGATGGCTGCTGACTTGACGGATGAACCCGCCTGCATGCCATCCGCCATATTGATGATGCGGATGCCGGTGGTTGAACTGTCGTCTGGCAGGCCGATGCTGAACATCATGGCACGGGATGGAGCCGACTGTGATGTCTTAATGTTCAGATATACACGATATGGTGACAATTTGCCTTCGTGAATACCGAATTTACCACCTTTACCCAAGCTGTAGCTTCCTGGTTCCAGAGTTGTAGCTGTATAGACACCGCCTATTGTGGCACTTGCCAAGTCATGGCAGATAGGCATCATTCCCGACTTGCCATCCCAGTCTCTCAGGGTCAGCGACTTGGCTGCTGGAGCTGCAAAGAAGTTGGCGTTGTACTCTACATTCTGTGCCGTTGCAACCAATTTCTGAGCTGCGTTCTCTGCAGCAAGCTCAACAACCATTGGTGTGCCAGCCTTGATGTCAGACTGCTCATCGAGCATAAGAATGAACTTCAAAACACTTGCATCATCTGTAGGCATGTGGATCATCATATCTCCCAATGGATAGCATTTATCAGCACCAGCAACTTCTTCTGCTTTGATATCGAAAGGAAGACAGAGTGTTACATAACCCTTCTGTCCCTCAGTGAGCTGACGGCTATACTGAAGGTTCTTCACCGTGAACTGAGCCTGGGTGTTGATGGTTGTAGCATCGGTAAGGTTCAGTTCCTCGACATAGAACTTGCCATCTGTTGACTTTGTTGCCTCCAGCTTTCCATCTGCATTTGCTGCATACTTATGCTCAGGGCACTTCTCGTTGCGGCAGCCCATGTGATAGATGAGCTTGGCTGAGTCGAACTTAGGACTGGTTAAAGTGGCAGATGCTACGTGAACCAATTCATTTTCAGAAGAACTGTTGCTATATGAGGAAGCCGTTCCATCGCAGCAAGTGAACGATCCATGATATACAGTATTGCCCTCTTCAGCAACAAGCACAGGATAAGCATCTGTGCCGAGTTTCTGATACCAAGCCAGTTTGCCTTCTGATTTGCTTCCGTTGAGCAGGTAAGCCACTTCACCGCTGTTCAGCTGCTCTGGGGTGAATGCCTTGACCACGTCAGCTTCATTCTTACCGTCAGGATAGGTCAATGAGCCTTGTCCGATAGCCTTGATAGCATTACCTGTCTGCTCTATTTTATTGATGGTAAGCTTTGCGCTGCTGTTGTATGCCAAGATGCCAGAAGTGGTGCTGGAGGAATTGTCAATGTTTCCAACAAGGAGACCGGCACGATCTGCAGAAGTAGCAGTAACATTACCAGTGCCAAGCACATTGTTCAGATTACATATATAACCATCTCCTATCAGGTTTCCGACAAAATCAGCTCCAGTTATATCGCCATAGTTGGCACAATTCTGAATGGTTCCTGAGCCAAAATTTCCAGCAATGCCGCCAACGCTGTTTCCCGTACCTGTTACGACACCATAATTGGCGCATGAAATGATGGATTTGCCGGATTCCATATAGGCACCTACAATACCTCCTACAGAGAATGCACCCTTCGCCATTGCATGGTTTTCGCAGTTGCCGATGTCGCCACTTGCTCTTCCTGCTATTCCGCCAACGTAATCTTTTCCTTCTACCGAACAGTTAGCCAAGGTCTTGATATTTTCAATAATACAAAGCTCTTCGAATCCTGCCAAAATTCCAGTATAAAGATTACCAGTACTCTTTACCTTCGCATTGTCGAAAGTGATGTTCTTGATGCTGCCCTTTTCTGCATAGCCGAAGAAACCGGTATAATCAGAGGTGGCATTGATGTAGAGATTACTGATGGTCTTCCCGTTGCCATCGAATGTACCTTGATACTTATTACGAGCGAAGTTGCCGATAGGAGTCCAGCTGAGCTCTGCTACCTGCTTTTCGGTATCAGCCTTATGGCATACAGTGCTCATATCAATTTCTTTCACATCATCGGCAATCTTTGCACAGGCTTCCATGTTACCTTCATTCACGAAGTCACGGAACCACGCCAGATGATCTGCCGTCTTTAGCTCAAATGGTTCCGCCTCAGTTCCTTTACCAGTCATGCCTGTTAATTCACCATCAAGACCATTCATTTTTACATTGAGCTTGACTTCGCCTTCGATGGCATCGCCAGAATATTCTCTTGCACCGATATAATAAGTGGTGCCTTTCGTTACAGTATAGGTGATTTTGAAGTCTCTGCCATTGCCATTATCATTATATGTCAAGTAAGATGCAGCCGTACGGCTCTCCCACAGGGTGCCATAGGTATCTTTGCCGCTAGCAGCCGTCACCTCCAATATGCCATCTTCTGGAGCTGTATATTTATAAAGATTGTAACCGCTGATTTCATTCTTGCTGCCATACGTTTTTCCGATAGTTATGGAATTGTTGCCCAATGTCAAGAAAGGCATTTCCTGCTGACACTTCGTGCATTTGTCGTTCTCATCATATTCGTGTCCTGTAGCTGATACTACAAGAGTGCTCACTCCTTGTGTCAACAGCTCGTCTGAAAAAAACTTATGACAAAGATTACATTCCCAATATTCGATGTTGCCATCTGTGGTGCAGGTAGCATCCACAAATTCGTGATGTATGGGACTATCGCCATGCTTAATCGTAATTGTGCCTTCTTGTGCTGGCTTTGTGTTGGTAAATGTAACTGTACTTTCCACCTCGCCTAAACAATTCGATGTCGCATTACCTGAGTAAACCTCATCAGCAGAGCCAAGTAAAGGATAATCGTCTGTGTTCAGTTTTTGCCCCCATTTTGCACTTCCTGAGACATTTTTCTGGAGCAGATTGGCAACCATGCCGCTCTTCAATTGTTCTGCGGTGAATGCCATTATCTTTTCGGAAGATGTCAATGAGCCCTGTCCGACAGCCTTGACAGCACCATCTGTCTGCTCAGTTCCATTGATGGTAAGCTTTGCGCTGCTGTTGTATGCCAAGATGCCAGAAGCGGTGCTGGAGGAATTGCCTATGCTTCCAACAAGGAGACCTGCAGGATTTCTAGAAGTAGCAGTAACATTACCAGTGCCAAGCACATTGTTTAGATTGCATTCATCAGCTAATCCTATCAAGTTTCCGACATAGAAAGTTCCCGTTATATCACCATAGTTGGCACAATTCTGAATGGTTCCTGAGTTAAAATATCCAGCAATGCCGCCAACTCTCTCTCCCGTACCTGTTATGACACCATAATTGGCGCATGAAGTGATGGATTTGTCGGAAAACACATAGTTACCTACAATACCTCCTACATAGAGTGCACCCTTCACCATTGCATGGTTTTCACAGTTGCCGATGTCGCCATTTGCTCTTCCTGCTATTCCGCCAACGTAGCTTTTTCCTTCTACCGAACAGTTAACCAAGGTCTTGATATTTTCAATACAAGAGCCTGCAACTCCTACCAAAATTCCAGAACAATAATCATCATTAGTACTCTTTACCTTTGCATTGTCGAAAGTGATGTTCTTGATGTTGCCACCTGCATCAGCATAGCCGAAGAAACTGGCATAGCCGGAGATACCGATATTCTCAGAGATGTCATTGATGTAGAGATTACTGATGGTCTTCCCGTTGCCATCAAATGTACCTTGGTACATATTATCTGAGTTACCGATAGGAGTCCAACTGACTTCTTCAGTATACTTGGTGCCATCCTTCGCATGGCAGAACTCAGACAAGTCGATATCTTTAGTCAGCGTGGCTGAAATGGTTGTATTACCACTATTCACCTGGTCACGGAACCAAGCCAGTTCGGCAGCAGATGATATCTTATAAGGATTGTCTGCTGAGCCATCACCACTGGAAGGCTTCGTTTGTGCCCATGCACCCCCCCCCATAAGGCATGAGGATAGCCATCACGAGCATCAGCATCGTGACGAGCCAATTCGATTTGTGTACTTGTTTCTGTTTCATACTCAATAATTTGGATTAAATGATTTATGTAAAATATTTATTTTGTATATTCATCTATTGACAGATAAGTAAAGTATCTGATTCACGCTGCAAATATACAAAAAATATTTGGAATAAGATGCATTTTTCCCCTGTTCATGTGTCTACTTCCTATGTTCAAGGTGTCGCATTGCTCCAATGCGACGGGTAAATTTTGTTATTTAGGTGGTAAAATCTGTTTTTTCCGTTTTTCCCTCCCATTTTCAGAAAAACCATATCAGGAATGCCTCCGGAAGCCTAAAAAGGCGAAAATGTAAAGATTCCGTCTTTTCTTGAAGGAAGACGAGGGGTTTGTAAGCCCTAATCCAGCAACAGCATTCTTGCCTGCTGCGGATTGCAAATCCGCAAAGCCCAAATAGGTCTAGCAACACCGCATTTTGCGGGGTTGCTAGACCTATCTAATGTAGTTCTTCCTTCAGTTCATTATACAAGTCAACTGGACCTAAGTGCCAATATTTGGTACTTTCTGTAGACAACTTTTTATATAATTGCGAATGATATATACGATTGATGGCATCCGTAAGACTTATCCCCTTGTCTTCCGAGAGCCAAGGAGCAAGCCATCCTATTTTTAATGGCAACAACATATACAGATTGTCTTGTGTTATTTCTGCACTCATATTTTTATTATTTCTGATTCTACAAATTTAATGGCAAGCAGCGACTTCTCCGTGTGAAAAAGATACTGGTCAACCAATTTATAAGTCTTTAGCTCATGGATGAGAGTCGGCAAACTGATGATGCCGCCTTCATAGAGCGAAAATTGGGTGTAAACGCTGTCGTCTGCCACAGGACCATAGACGATATCGTAGTCGTGGATAAAACTCCTCTCTGTACGATTTCTCATTACGAAATTCACCCATTCTTCGGTAGGCTTTTCGAAGAAGAGCGATTTCATGTCCTTTATTACCTCTTCATCCAGTTCATAGATATTTACGTAGCCGACAGCCACTCCTTTATCTTTCATTCTTCGCTCTACCCATCTTTTTGCCTGTTCGTAAGAAGTAGTAGTATAGAAACCAGAGCCATAGTCGAGAGAACGGTTCGGCTGGCGTATCTCCGGGTTTCTAACTTCTTCTACACTTCCATGATATACTCTGCTCATTTTCTCCTTTCGTTTATCATTTTATCAATTTCTTCTACCATCCACTGCCCACCTTGTGTGTGGAGCACATCGTAGAACTCACAGAAATGTTCAGCTATGCCATACTGTTCAAACAAATCGACCACATTCTCTGCTGGCATTTTCTTTGCCTTGGCGTACTGCTCTATGCAGAATGAAACAAACACAGCTTTACCTTGTTGCTCTTTTTTCATTATTATTCTCCTTTCTGTGGCTCAGCCACACATAGTTGATTTTATATTACGCATTTCTAATAGCCTCATAATCACTACTATTTAAAAACTTTCTGCAAAAATACGGTAATTATCTGATAATTCCAAGAATATTCAGCTTTTTAACACAATAAATTCATTACCCATTACGATTGCTATGGATTGTATTCCATAGAAATCACACCACCAGGACCATATCCACCGGTGTTGAAGGCGGATAGCAAATCCGCCTGGATGCCTGGTATGTAGAAAATAGTAGAAAAAGAGAGTAAATAGAGGAAAATAGAAAATTTCTTGGGAAAAATGTTGCAGATTGAAGTTTTTTTATTACCTTTGTAGCCATTAAAAACGGATAACCCGCCTTTGACGAGCTAAACGCTTGTCGGAGGCGGGGTTTTTCGTGATTGGTGTTTAAGGCAACTTAGACGTTTCAGGATAAACACACAAAAAAGCAGTAAATGAATAGGAATGATAAAGAAAGTATTAGAAAAACTCCTCCTGTTGGAGGAAATATTAATAACCTGGTAGAATGAACCGGGAAAGCTTTGCCAGAAAACTCTACCATAACTAAAAAGAATATGGTAAATAAGAAGCAAATCCGCTTGACTTTGATTGTTGATGCGGATGTTGTAGAGCAGGTTTTCCAGGTGCTGACCGGCTTAGCCGATTTGCTGCATCAGGATTCCAAGATTGCTATCGAAGAGGTAGCGTGTGATGAGCAGAATGATTTGTCTTCTGAAGACATAAGTTCTGAGGATAAAGTGGTCCCAGAGGGTGATTCTCAGGCGAAAGAGGATCCGGAGATGGAGTTACTGCATACGGAGAAGGGACTTCGCGTGCTGCAGGGGCTCCGTGACATCCAGTTGCTGGATGAGGATTTTCAGCCGCTTCGTCTTTCCTGGGCAAAGAAGGGTTATCTGGCATACCAGATAGCCTTTAAGTTGGGGATAGCCCATGTTTGGGTGGTGATGGGTGCATTCTGGCATCTGAGCGCCAAGGCTTTGAAGTCGGCGCGTGAGAGAGCTATGAATATGCCGTCGATAAGTGCCTTTGATAAGGAAATCAAGCCTATATTGGGTTGATTGGGGCATGAAAGATGCTAGGTACTGGGCATGAAAATGCCGGATTTGGGCATGAGAACTGCCGTTTTGACGATTATTTTCTAGTGCTATCTAGTGCTGTAGTACTAAGCGAGCACTAGGTGCGAATGAAAAAATCTCTGTACTTTTGCCCCGGATTTCAGAACGAGCCGTGTTCTGGGATTCGGGGCTTTTCCGTTTCCTATTGCCAGGGTGCTGGCATAGATTTCGTGCCATGTTGTAGTTGGCGCAGCGTATCAGCCCATCGTTCTTTGACAAGGCTGATACATTTTTTTTAAATCCTATTTTTTTTATTTACATTAAATTTTATTCGTTATGATGAAATCAATGAATCAGAAGGCGGAGGGCAGCAAGGCTGCTACCTCTGCCAAGTGTGGTGCACAGTCTTCTAATAATAAGAAGGCGGCACCGGTGTGTGTGTTTGAAAATCCGGAGTTCGGAATGGTTCGCACGGCTACTGATGAGAAGGGCGAACCTTGGTTCTGCGCTAAGGATTTGTGTGATGCACTGGGATATAAAAAAGCGTGTGACTCTGTAAAACAGCATGTTAGGTGTGATGACACCATAAAACGTGGTGTATGGGTAGAGGTGGGCATGAAGAAGGATGGAACTCCTGCCAAACGTTTAACGCAGATGATCTTCGTGAACGAGAGCGGCTTCTATGCCCTGGTGCTGGGTTCCAAACTGCCATCGGCTCTGATGTTTAAGGATTGGGTTACCTCGGTGGTGCTGCCGCAGATTCGTAAGACGGGCGGTTATATCCCGGTGAAGGAAGGGGAGAGCGAGGAGGAGATGATTCGCAATGCCGAACAGATTCTCCGTGCTACCCTGAAGGAAAAGGAGGTGCTGCTGGAGAAGCAGAAGAAGCTGATGGAGGAGCAGAAATCCAAACTGCATGAGCAGGAAGTGCAGATGGGACTCGACAAGAAGCTCATCGGCGAACAGGATGAGGAGATTCATCGACTCAACGAGGAGGTGAACGACCAGATGGTCCGCATGGCTATCCAGGGTCAGAATGTGGTGGCGCTGGAGCGTCAGGTGGACGGACTCCTGCCGAAGGCGATGTACTCGGATAATGTGCTGGATTCCGTTTCGTGCTTCACCACTACCCAGGTGGCGAAGGAGCTGGGTATCACGGCGCAGGAGCTGAACCGCTCGCTCTGTTCCCTGCATGTGCAGTATTACCAGA